>Ga0081479_115586_pt1 | contig 76039 bp, 71 predicted proteins | sample MamHotmetagenome_FD_70984 | JGI IMG/M metagenome (GOLD analysis project Ga0081479, IMG submission 70984) | Hot spring cone microbial streamer communities from Mammoth Hot Spring (Liberty Cap Streamers), Yellowstone National Park, USA - T=72 v2... | ecosystem: Environmental > Aquatic > Thermal...
CTGACTCCTGTCATTGCGAGCGTAGCGAAGCAATTTCCTGGCCGATAGGGGGATTGCTTCGCCGCCTGCGGCGGCTCGCAATGACAAAGAGGGATAGTTGGTGGGCAGTTGGTAGGTAATTACCTCATGGGGGATTGCTCCGGGCAAAAATGCTCTCGGAATGACGGGCTCAGCAGTTGTGAGAAGAGCCCCTTTTTGCAGTCAACTCAAAGTTTAAACCAGTAGATGCTGACGGCCAGGGCCAGAATGATACCCAGGGCGCGGCGTACGCCAGCACTCGACCAGTTCATGGCGCCCAAATGTCCACCGAGCAGAGCGCCGGCCAGCCCGGCAATCAGCATGGGGATCTGCGCTGCGCCGAAGCAAAGGTCCCGCCCTGGAAACGTCCGATGAGTCCGCTGAGCGAGTTGATGGCGATAAATGCCCCCGCCGAGGCAGCAGCCTGTTTGGAATTGCCCCAGCCTGTCAGAATGATGAGCGGTGAAAGGAAAATCCCGCCACCGATGCCGATCATGCCAGAAAGCAAGCCGATAACAGCCCCGCTGACGAGGGCGGCCCAGCGTGGCACGGGGCGCGGCGACCAATTGCTTTTATCTGAAAGCACCGGGAAGAAGATCATGCGCAATGCAAGATAGGTGAGCACTCCGTAAAGCAGGGAGGTATAAGCCTGCTGACTCAGTTTGAACATCCCACCAAGGAACGCCGTTGGGATAGAAGTGATCAAAAAGGGGAAGAGCAAATTGGGGCGGAAATGCCCAGCGCGGTAGTAATTGAGAAACGAAATGGTAGAGACAAAGATGTTCAACACCAGTGCCGTGCTGGACATGACGTTCGCAGGGATGCCGAAGAAACTCATCACCAGCAGGTAGCCAGAAGCGCCGCCAAAGCCTGCACTGGAGTATAAAACGGCTATAACAAAGATGAGGGTTAAGCGAAGCATGGGATGGTTTCGTCTCCTGACAGGAGGTTCATGGGGTGATGTAGCTGGCCGATTCAGCGAAGCATTCCAGGGAGAGGGAGAGCGTGGCAGGAGTGGGCTGATAATAGGCATCTCCAGCGCAGGCACGGCAAAGTGTGAGACCATTTTGTTGGATCTCGCGTTCATTGATGATCTCTTCGCCACATACGTCACAGTTGACGCGCACGCCGGGGCGAGAGATGATCGCCTCGATGGATGTTTTCAATTGTATCTCAACGACCGTAAACATCTCCTCATCGGGCATGATCTGATACGCCTGCATCTGTGCAAAGTAACGACGCGGCTCGCCGGGGGCGTAGGCATGGGCCTTCTGACGAATATCCAGCGCAGGCGCAATGCGTATGGCGCGCCCGCTGACCGTGTCCACGAAGGTGGCTGCAATCTTGCCATAGTCTTCCACGCGCAGAGTACGATGGCCGACCGTGCAGTCCGTGGCGGCAGTGATGCCATCAGCGAAGCAACCATCCGATTCGACGATGACCAGCAGGCGCTTTTTGGGCGGCGGAGCATCGAAACCGAGGCTTTTCATTCCGAGCAGCCCCATGCGCACGCCGAGGATCTGACGCGGGCAAAGGTGAGAGTGCTGCGAGGCGGATTTTTGGAGATAGCTGGATAGATTCGGATTCATAGCATTTTCACCAGACATGAGGTTGTGAGGTCGGATAGCTTGCAGACAGGAAGCACAAAAACAGAAACGCCATCTCTGGAAAGGAGATGGCGCGCATGGACGGATTGCGTGGGGTCTCCTTTCCAGAACGGGAGGCAAAAGCGTTTCCGCTTTTACCCGGTACTGCGGGGTGTGCAGTACTGTCCTGCCGCCGTGGCAGCGCAACCTCATGCGCTACGGTAGGCAGACAGGCTTCGGAGAGACACTTTTAGTGTAGCAGAAAAGTGAAAACAGGGAAGTGTTGAAGGTCACATTCCCTGTCACATGGGATGTAGGGAATTCCCTGACAGGTACGGCTTTCAGGGTGAGGAGCTGGCTTTGAGATAGGCGATGATGGCGCGAATTTCGCTATCCGAGAGGTGCAGGTTGGGCATGGCCGTGTTGGGGCGCATGGCGCGAGGGTTTGCCAGCCAGCGATAGAGCGTTTCTTCGGTTTCCTGTTTTACAGCCTCATCCAGGTTGGGAGCCTTGAGTGCACCCTCGCCATGCAGGACATGACACTTGCGACACCCGTATTTCTCCGCCAGCATTGCACCCGTGGCCGGGGAGGCATCCACCTGTTTGATGCGGTTGAGCATCCAACGGGGCGGAAAGAGTAGCAGGTAAAGACCGATGGCAAGGAAAATGAACAGGGAGATAGAAATCTTGTTGCGCATAGTGAACCTGAGCAGTGAGAGCAATTCAGCGAAATTATACTCTTTTTCTCTCGATTCGCTCATTTTTCGTTGACGGTATCCCTCGGCAGGCGGAAAGTCTGGGTGTGCTGTCGCCGTCCACGGTCTATTTGTCCACCGTCCATCGTTCTCCTGCGCTATCCGGTCATCTGTAGGCTGGAAAGCCTGCCCTACGACGGTCTGCCGTCTGCGGTCCGCGGTCTGAATTCGTTGATTCGTTCTCCATTCGTTGACAGTTCTCCTTACCGGAATCCAGGGACTCTTTTGCCTGACAGGATGTCCCTAATGCAATACGCTCTCAAACAAAACCGTGACGCTCTCGGTTACGAAAAGGGGGGACGAACAGTTACGCTTTATAATTGTCCCTTGTGCGGGCAATCGAGGGAAACTTCGTTGCGAGCAGACTCTGGTATCATTGGAGCATGAACATGAAAGGACAGGTAAAAGTGACTTCTCCCTCTCCAACGTTTACGGATCGGTTGCGCATCTGGTTCCGCTGGTTTCTGGAGCCGACGGCGCGTTTCCTGCTGCGCCTGGGTTTGACGCCCAGCACGATGACGATAGCCGGCCTGGCCGGGAATGTGCTGGCCGCGTTTCTGGTTGCGCAGGGGAAGATTTCCCTGGGCGGGCTGCTGATGTTGATCTTCACCCCCTTTGATGCCCTGGATGGGGCGATGGCGCGTCAGGCTGGCGAGGATAGCGAATGGGGTGCTTTCGTGGATTCGGTCACCGATCGCTATTCGGAACTGTTTGTTTTGGGTGGAATTACGTACTATTTCGCCATGCACGGCGAACCGTTCTGGGCAGTGGCTACGTTTGCCGCAGCCGCCGGCACGGTGCTGGTCTCATATATCAAAGCGCGGGCTGAGGCTGTCGGCTATGAAGCAAAGGTGGGATTGCTCACACGGGTCGAGCGCTACCTGGTGTTGGCGCCTTCGCTACTGCTCAATGTTCCCCATGTGGGGATTTCTATCCTGGCACTGTTTGCCAATTACACGGCGCTGCAGCGCATTTTCCACGTGCGGCGCCAGGCGCAAGCAGCGATGAAGTCAAAATCGCGCTGAGGCATAATCTCGGAACTTCAAGGAGGTCTCGTGTTCGGTCATTTCGTTCCCCCCGAAGGGTTTTCTCTCCCCGTTCTTGTCTTTCAGATCGTGTTGGGATTGATGGCGATTTCCGGAATCGTGCAAGGCACGCGTTCGGCGCGTTTTGGTACGCAGGAGCTCTTCTCTATTCTGATATGGATAGCACTGGGCGCTTTTGGCTTAACCATGCCGATCTTTTTGCAGACGGATCGGATAAATGTACGCTTTTACGGTCTGATCATAATGTTGGGCGTGCTGGCCGGAGGCTGGCTGGCCTCGCTGGAGTTGCGCCGACGGGGTGAGAATCCACAAGAGGTCTGGGATTTGCTGGTTTATCTCGTCATTGGCGGTGTGGTTGGGGCGCGTTTGTGGCATGTTTTCACCCCTTCGGCCTCCGCGGTGAACAGCGGGATCACCACATCATACTATTTGCAGAATCCGCTGCAGATACTGAATTTCCGCCACGGCGGCCTGGGGATGCCAGGGGTGATCCTGGGAGGGGTGGTTGCGCTGGCGATCTATGCCTGGCGACATCAAAAATCTTTTGCGTTCTGGGCCGATGTGGCTGCGCCTTCGCTGGCGCTGGGACAGGCAATCGGACGGTGGGGGAATTTCTTCAATCAGGAACTGTATGGCGCTCCCACGAATTTGCCCTGGAAGCTGTATATTGATCCCGCCCATCGCCTGCCAGGCTTTGAGAAGGTGGAGTATTACCATCCTCTGTTCCTTTACGAGTCGCTACTCAACCTGGCGAACATGTTTTTCTTGCTCTGGCTCTTGCGTCGTCAGCAGGAGAAGCTCCTGCCTGGTGATGTTTTTCTGGCTTATCTGGTCCTCTATCCCCTTGAACGCTTTTTGCTGGAGTTTTTGCGTCTGGATATTGTGCGCGCTGGTGGTTTGAATTTGAATCAGACGATCATGGGTGGGGTCGCTTTGATTGCAGCGGCTGTTCTTTTCTGGAGACATAGGATAAAATAAGGGGAAGAGTAACTATTCAGCTCTGCATCAAAACGGTTGCGTATGTCATTGCGAGGAGCGTTCTTTGCGACGAAGCAATCCCCAGGCGGTCAATCTGGCCTGATAATGGGAGATTGCTTCGCCAGAAAACGGCTCGCAATGACATGGCTGAGTTGTTACGGGGAAGGCGGCGGATGCGGGAGGCGGCAGGTTCGCTCCATGGAGCAGCAACGCCCCAGGCGCGGCAGGTGGCTTGAGGTCGCAGGGGAAGGCGCAGACAAAGGCGCTGCGATGTATCAGCCCGGATGGCGATGGAAAGGCGGCGCGTCCGGGCGGTACAGGTCAATTTTTCCTTCTTTTTTTCGTGAAAGTTTACGAACGATGATCGAAGCAGAGGCTCTTTCTAAACAATTTGATTCTTTTTGGGCGGTGCGCGAAGTGACCTTTACGGTGAAGATGGGGGAGATTCTGGCACTTTTGGGTCAGAACGGAGCCGGCAAGACGACGACGATCCGCATGTTGAACGCGCTCTTGCGACCCACCCGTGGACGGGCGCGGATTATGGGATATGATACCCTTGAGCAACCGGAGGCCGTGCATCGCTCGGTGGGGATGCTCACTGAGCAACATAGCCTGTACCTGCGCATGAACGGTTATGAGTACCTGGAGTTCTATGCCCGCCTCTACGGGTTGCACGATCCAGGAGAGCGACGGCGCAGGATCACGTCTTTGCTGGAATATTTTGGGCTTGGCCAGGCAGCATACAGGCGGTGTGGAGAATATTCCAAGGGGATGCGACAGAAGCTCAGCCTGGCGCGCGCGTTGATCCACGAGCCGCCGGTGCTGCTTTTGGATGAGCCGACTTCGGCTATGGACCCGGAGGCAGCGCAACTGGTGCGCCAGGAGATTTTGCGCCTGCGTTCCAGGAACCGCGCCATTCTGATCTCCACCCACAACCTGACCGAGGCCGAGATGCTTGCCGACCGCATTGCGATTATCGCCGAAGGTCGGATCCTGGCGGCGGGGACGCCGCAGGAGTTGAAGCGCAAGGTCTTTGGGGAGGCGGAGTATCTGCTGCGCTTTCAAAGCCCATGGGAGGGGGCGATCACGCTTCCTGAATCAGTGGAGGTGGTGGAGCGTAAGCCGATGGAGTGGCGCTTGCGCGTGCCACAGCCGCAGACGATGCTTCCCTTGATCTGGCGGGGGCTGCTGGAGCAGGGGGCTGCCCTTTTGACTTTACAGGAAGTGCCGCGTTCGCTGGAGGAGACGTATCTGGCCGTGATGGCGCGTGCTCGTGAGCGAGGAGAAATCCAATGAGGGAGAAGCTACAACCGGTTTTCTGGATTTTGCGACGGGAGTTGATCGATCAGCTGCGCGATTGGCGCATTCTTTTTCCGCTGATCGTGCTTTCGTTCTTTTTTCCGATTTCGATGACCGGCATTGCGGAGTCTATCGTGGGCTTTATCAGCCGCTATGGGGCAGAGCTGGTGATCCAGCAGTTGGTGCCGTTCACCATTCTGGCAGTGGGCTTTTTCCCGTCAACGATTGCGCTGACGATAGCCCTGGAAAGTATCGTGGGGGAACGGGAGCGAAATACTATCGAGCCGTTGCTGGCTACGCCGCTGGAAAACTGGCAGCTTTACCTGGGGAAACTTCTCAGCGGAACGGTGGCGTCTGTGATGGCCGTTCTTTTTGCCCTTAGCTTTTATCTCTTTCTGGTACATCGGAGGGATGTGCCGTTACCCTCCCCTGGGTTGATCGCCATGTTGTATTTGATCAGCGTGGCGAATACCCTGATGATGATAAGCGGTGCGACGTTCATCTCGGCGCAATCCACGACGATTCGCAGTGCCACGCTGAGTTCTTCTTTCGTGCTGCTTCCTGCCTCGTTTCTGGTGATGGCAGAGGCGAATTTCTTATTCTGGAAAGACTTGTTGCCTTTGTTCTGGATCGTGATGGCGGTCTTGCTGGTCACGGTTGCCTTCCTGCGACTGGGGTTGGTGTACTTTGAGCGAGAGAATCTGTTGGGGCGGGAGATTGATACGCTGAATTTCCGTCGCTATGTGCGTTTGTTCTGGCGAGCATTCCGCGGCGAGGCGCGATCTGTTTGGGAGTGGTATCGCTATGAGGTGCGACGCGATCTGCAGCAGCTCCGCCCTGCCTTGTTGATCTTCCTGGCCCTCTTTCCGGTCAGCCTGGGGTTGGGTGTGTACGTTGCCGATACCGTGATTAAGCCGGCGCTGGAAACAGCGGCTCCTCCTTCTATCCAAACCGAAGGCAGCAGCCGAGAAGAGTTATCTCAAATGCTTCGGCGCATACTCCCTCTTTCGGTGAGTGGTTCGGAAGAGGCGCCTGCCATTCCTTTGAGCATGGGCTTTATTTTCCGGCACAATCTGACCTCGACGATTTTCGTCTTTCTCATGGGGTTGGTCTCCCTGGGAACGATGGGCGCGTTTGCATATCTGCTCAATATAGGCCTGTTGGGGATCGTGTGGAGGGGGCTGGAATGGGCGCAACTTTCGCCTTTGAAACTCTATCTCTTCGGTGTGGCGCCTCACGGGATTTTTGAGATTCCCTCGATGATCCTTTCGTTCGCCACCGTGTTTTATATGGGGGTGCGCCTGATCACCCCCTCCGGAAAGACGATCTCGACCATTCTGATCGAGAATCTGGCGCTTTGGGCGCGCCTGATGGTAGCGCTGATCATCCCTTTGCTCCTGATCGCAGCCGCGGTTGAATCCTCTCTCACTGTGTTTCTGCTCAAGGCATATCTTTTGTCTATCAAGTAGGCTTGAAATGGTATCGCTCACCTTCCTCGGCTCTTCAAGCGCCGTTCCTTCGCAGGAACGAGAAAATACGCACTTTTTGCTTCAGGCTGAACAGCGAAAGGTGCTGATTGATTGCGCAGGGAATCCTTTCGCCCGTCTATCCCAGGCCGGTTCTTCTGCCCTTCAGTTGACAGATGTGATCCTCACCCATTTTCATCCCGATCATGTCTCAGGGATGCCCTCTTTGCTGATGGGCATGTGGCTTTTGGGGCATCAGCGAGCGTTGCATGTTTACGGCCTGGCTCATACGCTGGATCGCCTGGAGATGGTGATGGACGCTTATGGCTGGGATAGCTGGCCGCGATTCTTTCCGGTTTCTTTTCATCGTTTGCCTGAACAGGAATATACGCTTGTGCTTGAGGATGGAGAACTGCGTATCCTGGCCTCTCCGGTGCATCATGTGATTCCCACCATTGGGCTGCGCATCGAATTGCGGCAGGCGCGCAAGGTGATTGCGTACTCCGCGGATACCGAACCCTGTAGGGAACTGATTCGCCTGGCCAACGGTGCGGATATTTTGATCCACGAGGCGAGCGGGGAGGGGATTGGGCATTCCAGCGCTCTCCAGGCGGCGGAGATCGCCCGTCAGGCGGAGGTCGGCGCGCTCTATCTCATCCATTATCCGGACCTCAACCCTTCCGCTTCTTCCGAATGGCTGAGCAGGCTTCAGGATGTTTTCCCTGGCCCCATCTTCTTTGCCCAGGATTTGATGCGTCTGGAATTCCGGGAGGTGTGAATGACGCTCAAGGAAGCCTATGAACGCTGGAAACGCGAAGTTTTGGAGCCGCTTCTGAGTCGTTACCCGGAGCGAAAGCCGCGCTTTGAAACTTCCTCCGGAATCGAAATGCCCCGTTTTCTCCTGCCGCCCCACGAAGATCCTGACTACGAGCAAAAGCTCGGCTTTCCTGGGGCCTATCCTTTCACGCGCGGCATTCAGCCGACGATGTATCGCGGACGCCTGTGGACCATGCGCCAGTATGCCGGCTATGCCACCGCCGAGGAGACCAATCGCCGCTTTCGCTACCTGTTGGAACAGGGCCAGACCGGACTTTCGGTGGCTTTTGACCTTCCCACGCAGATCGGATACGATGCCGATCATCCGATGGCGGCCGGCGAAGTGGGGAAGGTGGGCGTTTCGATCTCCTCGCTGGAGGATATGGAGCGACTTTTTGAGGGCATTCCGCTGGCGAAAGTCTCGACCTCGATGACCATCAACGCCCCAGCCGGCATTTTGCTGGCGATGTATATCGCGGTGGCGAAAAAGCAAGGGGCAGAAATCCGCAGCCTGCGGGGTACGATCCAGAACGACATTTTGAAGGAATACATTGCGCGTGGCACGTATATCTTTCCGCCGGCGCCTTCCATGCGGCTGATCACGGATATTTTCCGCTTTTGTGCGCGGGAGGTGCCGAACTGGAATACGATTTCGATCAGCGGCTATCACATCCGCGAGGCGGGTTCAACGGCGGTGCAAGAGGTGGCATTTACTCTGGCGAATGGGATTGCCTATGTGCAGGCCGCCATTGAGGCCGGGTTGAACGTGGATGATTTTGCCCCCCAGCTTTCGTTTTTCTTCAATGCCCACAACCATTTGCTGGAGGAGGTGGCCAAGTTCCGCGCAGCCCGCCGGCTGTGGGCGCGCATCATGCGCGAGCGATTCGGGGCGCAGAAGCCGGCCTCCTGGCAGTTACGCTTCCATACCCAAACCGCCGGCTCCACCCTGACAGCGCAGCAGCCGGAGAACAACGTGGTGCGCGTCACGCTCCAGGCGCTGGCAGCCGTGTTAGGAGGTACGCAATCGCTCCATACCAACAGTATGGATGAGGCCCTGTGGCTTCCAACGGAAAAATCTGTGCGCGTGGCCTTGCGCACCCAGCAGATCATCGCTTACGAGTCCGGCGTGGCGGATACGGTGGATCCGCTGGCCGGTTCGTATCTGATCGAGTATCTCACGGATGAGATCGAGCGTCGGGCGGAGGAGTACATCCGCAAAATTGACGAGATGGGCGGCGCATTGCGCGCCATCGAGCTGGGATATATGCAGGCTGAAATTCAAGAGGCGGCCTATCGGGCGCAGCAAGCGGTGGAATCCGGTGAGCAGATCGTGGTCGGGGTTAATGCCTTTCAGGTTGAAGAGCAACTCTCCCTGGAACGGCTGAAGGTGGACCCGCGCATCGAGATCGAGCAGAAGGCGCGTTTGCAGGCCCTGCGCCAGCGCAGGAATGCCCAACGGGTGAGTGAACTCCTGACCCATCTGGAGAATGCCGCCCGTGGAAGCGAAAACCTGATGCCCCTGTTCATCGAATGCGTGGAAAACGATGTCACGCTGGGAGAAATTTGCGGTGTGCTACGCCAGGTTTGGGGTGAATATGTGGCAGAACGTTTTTGATAAAACGGTAATAAAAAGAGCTCTGTGGGGATTGTGCTTTTTCGCCGTTTACTCTTTTGTGATCTGGTCGAAGCCTCTCGTTCCCCTTGCTGATCGGGTGGCGTCGTATTCGGTAGGGTTGTTCCTGCTGCTCTTCTTCCTGTATGTTTTATCTTTTGTTGTTGAAAGTCGGACAGAGATACCTTTGGGCCTCCTTGTTACTCTGGTGATTGCCGGCTTAACACTTCTGGATAAATGGAGTTCGGGTTTTTCAGATAATGGCCTGATCGGCGGTCTTTTGCCATATAAGGATGGAGGAAATTACTATATAAGTGCAGAAATGTTATTGAATGGCATTAGAATTTCAAGATGTGTTTCGTCGGCGGCGTGGAGACCGCTTTTTCCCGGTTTCCTTGCAATTTTCTTGCTTCTTACCAGGCACCATTTGCAATGGGCGCTTGCCCTGATATATGCATGGACCGGAATTGGGCTTTATCTGGCATCTCGCAGGGTTGCACGTGATTACGGAATTCTGGCAGGCTCCTTGCTGGCTACATTTTTGTTGTTTCTATCTCCAGCCCTCTATTGGCTCTACGATGTCTGAATCTGCCGGTTTCCTTTTCGGATGCCTGTCATTTGTTCTGTTATGGAGGGCAGCCCAATATCAAAACGCAAGGGAATTCTTAGCCGGTCTCGTTGTATTTACCCTGGCCCTGAGCATTTGCGCCGGCGCCTTCTTCATCTTACCCATGCTTGTTCTCTGGGCAGGATGGACATTTCGAGGTACAGGGAAGTTCTCTATGCGCTGGGCTGGCATTGCTGTCCTGGTTTCTGCCGCCGCTTTTGTTACGATGAATGTGATTTACTCGCGCCTGGTCGTGGAGAGAGGGGGGATAACCTTCGGAAATTTTGCTTATACCCTTTTTGGACAGGTGCGAGGGGGGACAGGCTGGAATTCTGCCATCAAGATCGTGGGAACAACAGACCCTGAACCGATTCTGCAAGAAACGCTCCGGTTTTTTCGGCAGCATCCCTTGAGTTTTTTCATTGGGGCAGCAAAATCTTACCGGGATTTTTTCTTTACCGAGATCGGATTGTTCCAGTTTATGAGTGACCCCAAAGAGGGCCTGATCGGAAAATTGTTCTGGATAGCTGCTCTCCTGCTCTTTGGCGCTGGCATCATTAGGGCATGGCGTTTCTGGAAAGTCAATCCGGTTTTTTCCTTTTTGCTTGCCTGCCTGATTGGCGTCTTCTTTTCCGTTCCTTTCCTGCCGCCGATAGACGGTGGGAGCAGATTTTACGCCAGTTCAATGGTATTCTCGCTCGCTCTCCCAGCGCTGGCTTTGCCATTTGAGCTACCGATAGCACTTCCCTTTCAGTCCCATCCGGTCGCAAACCGTGATAAGCATATTTCGTACTTCGCTATATTTTCCTTCTCAGCCGTCGTTGTCCTGGTTATTTTTCCGATCCTGATATTGCAGTTTTCTTCCCCATCTCTTTTCTCCGCTCCAACCTGCTCAGAGAATTTGCGGCCTTTTGTTGTAAAACTTTTTCCGGGCTCGTATCTTGACCTGGTCAAAGCAGGAGATTGTGGCTTTGCGCCAGATATCTGTATGCCCGACTTTATAAAGAATTGTACAGAATTAAAAAAAGATGATTTCTATCAGGAAATTGTATCTATCGCTGGTCAGAAAAATGCGCTGAGAATGACCCTGGCCTTGAATCTTCTAAATGGCAACGCTTTCTACCTGATAGGCACCCCTGAACAGTTGGATATTTCGGCCCCAGGACAGATTTTGGCAGGATGCGCTTTATACATTCGAACCAGAACTCAATATATCTACTTGATTCAAAGTAGTAAACTATATCGCAAATAAGATTCTCATAAATAGAGATGGGCGAAAAAGTGTAACCAAAGGTGGCTATTCAGACAGGAGTTCTTTATGCAAAAATTCGGTCGCTATGAAATTCGGGGTGAGCTGGGAAGAGGCGGCATGGCCACGGTCTATCGTGCCTATGATCCGCTCTTTGAACGCGAAGTAGCCATCAAAGTCCTGCCGGCCTCTTTCACCGACGATCCCCAGTTCCGCAAGCGCTTTGAGCGCGAGGCGCGCATCGTGGCCAGACTGGAGCACCCGGCGGTCGTGCCGGTTTACGATGTCGGTGAAGAAGACGGGCAGCCTTTTTTCGTCATGCGCTACATGAGCGGCGGCTCCCTGGCCGACCGCTTGAAAAAAGGCCCCCTTTCGCTTCAGGAAACGCTACGCTTGCTCGAACATTTAGGCCCTGCTCTGGATGAGGCGCACCGGAAGGGCATCGTCCATCGCGATCTCAAGCCGGCCAATATCCTCTTCGATGCTTCTGGCCTGCCCTACCTTTCGGATTTCGGCATTGCCAAGATTGTGAGTGGGAGCCAGCAAACAACCCTGACCGGCGATCTGATCGTCGGTACACCGGCCTATATCAGCCCGGAACAGGCGAAAGGGGAAGCGGTGGACGGGCGAAGCGATATTTATTCCCTGGGGGCGATCCTGTATCACATGCTCAGTGGGCAGCCACCCTATCAGGCAGATACGCCGATGAGCCTGGCCCTGAAACACATCACCGAGCCACCCCCCGACATTTTGCAGGTCAATCCTTCCCTGCCTCCTGCTGTTGCTGCGCTCATCCGTAAGGCGATGGCCAAGGACCCCAACGAACGCTTCAGCACCGCGGGCGAACTGCTCGCCGCTCTGCGCGAGGTCGTAGAAGGGAGAACGCCCGCCTTTCTGATGGAGACAGCGCCTACCCTGAGTATGCCAGCGACGATGGCCGTTCAACGCCCCTCTGCGACCGCGCCGAAAGCCTTCCCTTTCTGGACGCTCCTCCTCGCGGGCGCGCTGCTTTTGATCGTGGGGATCGGCGTGTGGCTGGGGACAGGCATGTTACGACGCGCCTCCCCTCGCGGCGCGGCCACGCCTTCTTCCCCGCCTCCCGCAGCGACGCTCCCCTCCGCGCCTGCGCCGCAAGCGACGACCCCGGCGCCCAACCTGCCCCCTGAAGCTCCTTCCCCGACCGCGGCTCCACCCCCCGTCTTCACCGCAACTGTATCCCCCTCACCGACAGTCACTCCCTACCAGCCTCCGATCATCGGAGGAGCGGATGCGGTTGCGCTGGTGGCTTCCAACGAAATCTGGCTCGCTTCCCTGGATGGGGAAAAAGTGGAGCAACTGACGAATGACGGCGCACAAAAGCGCAACCTGAGCTGGTTGCCAGACCGCAAGCACTTGCTGTATGTGACCGGGCGCTGTCTCAACCTCCTTGACGTGGAAAGCCGCGAGAATCGCACGATCACCTGTATCGAAGGGGCGGGACTGCTGGAGGCGGTGCGCCCTTCGCCAGATGGTCAGTGGCTGGCCTTGAGCGTGGATCGAGAGCTGTACATCGTGCCCTTCGACTTGCAGGCACTCGAACGCATTCGTCAGCGTCAGGGACTGCGCGCGTTGATTGATACCAGAGGCTGTTTGTTCTACAACCAGATAGCCGTCAAGGATATGCACTGGCCGCGCCAGGGGTGGAAGCTGGCGCTCCAGGTCCTCGGGGTGAGCGGCTCGCGTCGGGTGGATGCGATTGTGCTCTACGATTTCCGCGATTGCAAAGCCGGTATGCCATTCAAACTGGACGAGTTCCCGGCGGAGCGATTTGCGATCAGCGGCTATGGTGAGCACCCGCTGATCCCCTCCTTTGACTGGGATGGGGAGACGCTCTTCGTGCTCAACGGATTCCGCCGTAACGATGGCTTCGGCGACCTGTATGAGTACAACGCGGAGCTTCGCAAAGGTCGCCAGATCAACCCCCTGGGCGTATGCTGCTATCGGGATGCGCGCTGGAGCCCGGATGGTCACTATCTGATCTTTGCGTTTCAGGATATTCGTCAGGGGCCGGAGGGGAAAATCGAAGTGTATTATGTGCAGTATGGGACCATCGGCTCTGGGATGCAGTACACACCTCTGCCCCTGCCTCCCTTCTTCAACCGTCCCGATGAAAAACCGCAGTTTGCATTGCGTCCTGCAGCGCAACCATGATGACATCTTTCCTGCAACTTTCGTTTGCCCTGGTAATCATGCTGTTGGCCGCCAAGTTCGCCGGCTATCTCAGTATGCGTCTGCGTCAGCCAGCGGTGCTGGGGGAGATTCTGGTCGGCATCCTGCTTGGCCCCACGATGGTGGATTTGCTCCATCTGCCGTTTCTCGATCCCTCTCTCAAGCACATGTTGCATGATCTTGCGGAGATGGGGGTGATGCTCCTGATGTTCCTGGCGGGTCTGGAGTTACACTTCCGGGAGCTATCGCAAAATCTGCGCGTGGCTGCGTTCAGTGGTAGTCTGGGGGTGGCCTTGCCTGTCCTGGGAGGCTGGGGGATCGGACGCCTGTTTGGGCTGGATCATCGGGCCGCGATATTCCTCGGCCTGATTCTGGCTGCCACCAGCGTCAGCATCTCAGCGCAAACGCTGATGGAACTTGGACGCCTGCGCTCACGGGTTGGCCTGGGCCTGATGGGCGCTGCGGTGCTGGATGACATTCTGGCCATTCTTCTGCTCTCCGTTTTCCTGGCGACCCTCACCGGGACAGGAGACTGGCTTGCTATGCTCGGCATTCTCCTGCGAATGCTCCTTTTCCTGGCGCTGGCTTTCGCTTTTGGCCTCTGGATGATGCCCGGCTGGATCAAAAAGGTGGATCGTTTGCCCATCAGCCAGGGAACGCTGGCCCTGGCCATCAGTATCATGCTGACCTATGGCCTGGCCGCGGAGACGATTGGCCATTTGGCCCCCATCACCGGGGCGTTCCTGGCCGGCCTGTTGCTGGGGCGCACCGCTCAGAAAGAGAAAATCGTGGAGGGCGTTCACACGCTGGCCTACGGCCTCTTCGTGCCGATTTTCTTCATCAACATCGGTCTCTCTGTGAATGGCCGGCAACTTCATCCGCAGATGTTCTGGTTTGCGCTGGCGGTGATTGGGATTGCGATAGTGGCAAAATGGCTCGGCGCGGGGTTGGGGGCTTACGTGGGAGGCCTTTCGCTCCGGGAGGCTGTTCAACTGGGAGCAGGCATGATCTCCCGCGGCGAAGTAGGGTTGATCATGGCAAGCGTCGGCGCTCCTTATCAACTGGTCACGGAAGAAGAATTTGCCGTGGTGGTCATCATGGTGCTGATAACGACGCTGATCACACCTGTTCTCTTACGAAGCCTGTTCAGTGCCCATTCAAAGCCTTCAACGGCTGCTGTGCCTCATGAGTCCAGGGAGGATGCCTGAATATGTATCTTTTGCTGTTTGTGCTCCATGATCCCTCGAAACTGGAAGACCTGCTGGATGCCTGGGAAAACGAAGGCGTCCGGCGTGTGACCCTCCTCTTCAGCACCGGGCTGGGGCGTTTGCGTTACATCAAGGGCTTGCGGGATGATCTGCCCCTGATCCCTTCGCTGGAAGACTTTTACCAGCACGAAGATCGCTTCAGTCGCACGCTGTTCACGGTGATCCCGGATATGGACGTGGCGCAAAGGCTGTTGCGCGCCACCACTGCGGTTGTGGGCGATCTCTCGCAGCCTAACACCGGCCTGATGCTCGTCCTGCCACTGGTTCAGGCCTTTGGCCTGGAAAAGCAAGAATGAACGCCTGGACGCTGGGACAGGCGATATGGTTGGCGCCTGTCACGACGTGCCACTGCAAAATGCTGTGTTTTTACCGCGGCCAGGCGAAGGATCGTCTTTTGCCCGCGAGGACAGGGGGCGGTTAGCGGCGCGCAGCGCACCCGCTCACACGTGCGATGCTACCGCTCAAACCGTGCACAAACGGGGATAGTGAGGGTAAAATTAGGGGGTAAGGTAGCCTGTGTTCAGGCAGGATGTCATCCTGGATCAACTGTGGAGGCTTCATGTATACGGTGGTTCTGCTGCGACATGGACAAAGTCTGTGGAATCTGGAAAATCGCTTCACCGGCTGGACAGATGTCGGATTGACGGAACAGGGCATTCAAGAGGCCATTCAGGCCGGGCGGCGGCTCAAAGAGGCGGGCTATACCTTTGATGTAGCTTTTACCTCGGTGCTGCGGAGGGCGATCAAGACCCTCTGGCTGGTGCTGGAGGAGATGGAGCTGGAGTGGATACCGGTTTATTGCTCCTGGCGGCTGAACGAGCGTCATTATGGCGCTTTGCAAGGGTTGAATAAGGCGGAAATGGCCGCAAAATATGGCGAGGAGCAGGTGAAGCTCTGGCGACGTAGCTATGACGTGCCGCCTCCCCCTCTGGATTGGGAAGATGTGCGCCATCCGCGCTTCGACCGCCGCTATGCGACGCTGGATCCGAAACTTCTGCCCGCCTGCGAATCGCTCAAGGATACGCTGGAGCGCGTGCTCCCTTACTGGCATGATGCCATTGTGCCGGCCATCCGCGCCGGTCAGCGTGTCCTGATCGCCGCCCATGGGAATAGCCTGCGCGCCCTGGTCAAATATCTGGATCAGCTCTCCGATCAGGAGATTGTAGAGCTGAACATTCCCACCGGTATTCCCTTGATCTATGAGCTGGATTCCGAGATGCGTCCGCTGCGTCATTTCTACCTGGCGCCGGAAGAGGAAGTGGCACGCGCAGCCGCCGCAGTTGCCGCGCAGGGAAAGGCGAGGTAGATAATGGACGAGTAACTGTTCAGCCATGTCATTGCGAGCCGTTTTTTTGGCGAAGCAATCTCCCGTTTATCAGGCCAGCTTGACCGTTTGGGGATTGCTTCGTCGCAAAGAACGCTCCTCGCAATGATATATCCGACAGTTTTGATGCAAGACTGAACAGTTACATGGACGATAGACCGTAGAGATAGACGGTGGATGGTTCTAATGGAAGAATAAGATGATGGCAAAAATTCTCAGCTATTTTGCCGGCTTTTATCGTCCGGATCACGATCCGCCTAGGAGCGGCCTGATGCCACCCGTTGCTCTTTCGTTTAGCTACTCAGTTTCTAAATCTCTACTTTTATGGAGGAAAAAATGCCCACCCCTCTTGTTTCCAATCGGCGTGCTCCCATTTTTGCGGATGTCCCTGACGAAAAGTGGATGGACTGGCGCTGGCAATTGAGCCATCGTCTGAACACAGCGGAAGAAATCGAAAAAGTACTCCCATTGACCGACTCTGAACGGCGCGCGCTGAATGCCAGCGGCCTCTTCCGTGTGGACATCACCCCTTACTTTATCTCGCTCATCAACCCCGACGATCCGAACGATCCCATTCGGCGGCAGGTCATCCCGACCGATAAAGAGCTTGTCCCCTTTACGGCCATGATGGAGGATTCGCTGGCCGAGGATAAGCATTCGCCGGTGCCGGGGCTGGTTCACCGCTACCCGGACCGCGTGCTCATGCTGGTTACGACGCAATGCGCCTCCTACTGTCGCTATTGCACCCGCTCGCGCATTGTGGGCAACCCGGCGGCTACCTTCTCGCGCCAGGAATTTGAAATGCAACTGGAGTATCTGCGCCGCACGCCTCAGGTGCGCGATGTGCTGCTTTCCGGCGGCGATCCACTGGTGCTGGCGCCGAAAATCCTGGAGGAGATCCTCTCCCGACTGCGCGAGATTCCCCATATCGAGATCATCCGCATCGGCTCACGCGTACCGGTCTTCCTCCCCATGCGCATCACCCAGGAACTGGTGGACATGCTCCAGAAATATCATCCGCTCTGGATGAACATTCATGTCAATCATCCGAACGAGATCACCCAGGAGCTGGCCGATGCCTGTGACCGCCTGACCCGCGCCGGCATCCCGTTGGGGAATCAATCGGTGCTGCTGGCCGGCGTCAACGATTGCGTACACATCCAGCGCGAACTGGTGCAAAAACTGACGCGCATCCGCGTTCGCCCCTACTACCTCTATCAATGTGATCTGGTCGAGGGCGCCGGTCATTTCCGCACCCCGGTCGCCAAAGGCATCGAGATCATCGAGGGCCTGCGCGGGCATACTTCCGGCTATGCGGTGCCCCAATACATCATAGATGCCCCTGGCGGCGGCGGCAAAGTGCCGATCATGCCCAACTACCTGCTCAGCATGTCCGATCATAAGGTGGTCATACGCAATTACGAGGGCTATATCACCACCTACGAAGAGCCGACGGATTACAAGCCCCACGATCCCTCCACCTGCTGGTATTGTCAGCACAAGCGCCCTGAACCCGGCCAGAAGGGCATCACCGGGCTGCTGGATGGCGAGGATATGTTTATCAAGCCGGCCCACTTCGACGAAGTGCATGATCGGGGTGGCATCCAGCATCGCCTGAAGGACCCGCATAAATGGCAACCGCTGGGGATCGGAGAAGCCCACCCCAGCTTACCCCCTGAAGAGGCCTGAGGGAATGTCCTATCACGAGTTCATTGAGCGTTACCCTGCTTATTCCCAAACGTATGCCCTGGACGTCCTGCGAGACCGCGAGTATGCCCGTCTGGATCGTCTGGGGCATATTTACCTGGATTACACCGGCGCCGGCCTCTATGCCGAATCGCAGGTGCGTGAGCATCTGCGCTGGCTGAGCGAAAACGTCTTCGGCAACCCGCATTCGACCAACCCCACTTCGCTGGCGGCGACCGAGGCTGTGGAGCAGACCCGCTCCCTGATCCTCGACTTCTTTCACGCCGACCGGCGTGAGTACGAGGTCATCTTCACTGCCAATGCCAGCGGCGCCTTGAAACTGGTGGGAGAATCCTATCCTTTTGAGCCGGGCAGTCGCTATCTGCTCACCTTTGACAATCACAATTCGGTGAACGGGATTCGCGAATTTGCCCGAGCGCGCGGCGCCGAGGTGACCTATATCCCGGTCAACCTGCCGGAGATGAGCCTTCCCGTTTCTCTGTTGGAGCGGGAACTGGAGCATCGGCCGCGCGACAAGGCCTCTCTTTTTGCTTACCCGGCGCAATCGAACTTTTCGGGCGTGCGTCACTCCTTAGACTGGGTGGCGCGCGCCCAGTCGCTGGGCTGGGATGTGCTCCTGGATGCGGCTGCCTTTGTCCCCACTGCGCCTTTAGACCTTTCGCAGGTCCATCCGGATTTCGTCCCGATCTCGTTTTACAAAATGTTCGGCTATCCGACGGGGGTGGGTGCGCTCATTGCGCGCAAGGAAGCCCTGCGCAAACTCCGCCGACCGTGGTTCGCCGGCGGCACGATCACGGTGGCCTCGGTGCAGGGGGATCGCTATTACCTGGCCGAGGGCGCAGCCGCCTTTGAGGATGGAACGCTGAACTTCCTGAACATCCCGGCGGTAGCGATGGGGCTGCGTCATCTCCAGAGCATCGGTTATGAGGTGATCCATACCCGCCTGGAGTGCCTGACCGGCTGGTTGCTGGAAAACCTGCAGGCCTTGAAGCATCCCAACGGCCAGCCGCTCGTGCGCATCTATGGCCCCACAGAGACGCATGGACGCGGGGCGACGATTGCCTTGAATTTCTTTGACGCCCAGGGGCATCCGATCGATCACCGTCAGGTGGAGCGCCTGGCGAATCAGGCGCGCATCTCTCTGCGCACGGGCTGTTTCTGCAACCCCGGCGCCGGCGAACTCGCCCTGGGGCTGGATCGCCTGGAACTGCTGACCTGTTTCAGCCAGCCTGGGCGCGAGCAGCGGCTGACCCTGGAAGATTTCCGCCTGTGCGTGGATGGGAAAGCCAGCGGCGCCGTGCGCATCTCCCTCGGGCTGGTGAGCAATTACGAAGATGTACAGGCCGCCATCCGCTTCGCCGCTCGTTTTGTAGAGAGCGGCGTTTTTGTTTCCACGGTGGAAATATAGACCGCAGACCGCGGACCTCGGACGGCAGAATGGACGGTGGACGATGGACGGTAGACGGTAGCGGGCGGGCTTTCGAGCCTGTCCGCAGACCGTGGCGCGGTGGGTTGTGCCTGGTTGAGCATCCATTTTTCAAGTTTCGGAGGTCTGTATGCGCATTGTTCGCTATCAGCAAGGGAACGAAGCGCCCCGTTACGGTTGGGTGTTTGAGGAGAAAGTGGGTGAAATCGAGGGGGAGCTTTTTGGGGTCTATCGGCGGCGGGAGGCGAGCCTGCCCCTGGAAGAGGTGCGTCTGCTGGCGCCGGTCTTGCCCAGCAAGATCATTTGCGTCGGGCGGAATTATGTGGAGCACGCCAGAGAGCACGGGGCAGAAGTGCCCAAGATACCGCTGATCTTTCTCAAGCCCCCTTCGGCGATCCTGAACCCCGGCGAGCCGATCCTGTTGCCACCCCAATCCCAGCAGGTGGAGCACGAGGCCGAGCTGGTGGTGGTGATCGGTCGGCGCGGCAAAAATATCCTGCCGGAACAGGCCAGGGAGTATATTTTCGGCTATACGGTTGGGAACGATGTGACGGCTCGCGATCTGCAGCGCAGCGATGGGCAATGGACGCGCGCCAAGGGCTTCGATACGTTTTGCCCATTCGGCCCATGGATCGATACCGAATTCGACCCTTCCGACGCGGTGATCACCTGCCGCGTCAACGGGCAATTGCGACAGATGGGGTCGACGCGGGAGATGGTCTTCTCGGTCCCCACGTTGATCGCCTTCATCTCTTCCGTGATGACGCTGGAGCCGGGCGATCTGATCTTCACTGGCACGCCGGCCGGGGTTGGGCCTTTGCAGGAGGGGGATGTGGTGGAGGTGGAGATCGAGGGGCTGGGGAAGTTGCGCAATCCGGTGGCGAAGGCCGGCTGAAGACAGCAGGAAGGGGAGGCCGGTAAGCCATTCGGCCACTGGCGGCAGGGGAGCGCGCCCTCTGCGCCCCAAGGGGTGACGAGGCTTCCCCCTCCCCGCAAAGCGGCTACCCCGTCGCCCGCAGGCGCACATCGCAGCTTTGCCGCAAGGGTGGATCGGCCAGGGGACGGGGTGGAGGCTTCAGGCCGGCAGCCGGCCTGGTCTTTTCCTTCGATGAAGAGATTTTTGAGAATGTGGTACAATATGCGTCTGCTAAGGAAGGAGCGATACGATGGTCAATGCGGATTTGCTTGAGATTTTGCGTTGCCCGGTGTGCGTGCAGGAGAAAAGCGGTGAGCTACGATTGTACCGGGAAAGCTGGCTGATCTGCACGCGCTGCGGGCGAAAGTATCCGATTGTGGACGATATTCCGGTGATGCTGATCGAGGAAGGGGAGAAATGGATGGGAACGGCAGAGGAGGCGCTGCCGGTGCCTCCGCCGGAACCATGAGCACGCCAGAATGGGAGTCACTGCGCCAGGCGCTGGATTCAGCCGATGAGCAGCAGTTGGAGTCCTGGCTCGCGCAGGTGGCTGCGCGAGGCGCTGAGGCCCTGCCCGCGCTCTGGGAGGCGCTGAACAATCCTGCCGAGGATGTGCGCTGGGCAGCGCTGTACATCCTGGCCGAGATGGAAGCGCCCCCGGTGGAGTGGATGGTGTGGATGCTGGCCGATCCTTCTCCCCTTGTACGGCAGGCAGCCGCCCTGGCGCTGGCGGCGCATCCTCATCCGAGAGCTTTGCCGGCGCTGATCGAGGCCCTGGGCGATCCCGATGCCCTGGCTGCCGATCTGGCCATGCAGGCGGTGATTGCGCAGGGAGCAGAGGCAGTGCCAGCCTTGCTGGAGGTTTTGAACGATCTGCCGGCGGCCGCCCGGCTGCGTGTGGCGCGCGCCCTGGCCTCTGTGAAGGACACGCGTACCATCCCTGCTTTGATGAAGTTGATGGAGAATGGTTCAATGCTCAGCGCTTACTGGGCTGAGCGTGGTCTGGAAAATTTGAGACAGGATTTGATTTACTTCTTTCCTGGAAGGTAAGCGATGCGTATGACAGGTGCATGGAATCTTCGCCGTGCCATCCTGCCTGTGGTCGTGTTGATCGTGGCCGTGGCGCTGGGTGGAGCGGCTTTTGTGCTGGTGCGAAATTTTGTGGTGTGCTGGAGCCTGACTTCGCTGCCGGGGATGCCCCTGCCGGAGTGTGGCCTGAGCGTGAATCCGTCGGGCGGCCCCAATCTGGAGGCGGGGACGGGCACACCGGCGCCTGGCGCAGCGACGGCCACGTCTCAGGCAAATGTGCAGGAGTTGCAGCTTCCGCCGGCCTGGGATGGGGCGAGCCGCATTAACGTGCTGTTTATCGGGCTGGATTATCGCGATTGGGAGGCCGGTTCCGGTGCGCCGCGCTCGGATACGATGATCGTCTTCACCCTCGATCCGATCACCCGCACGGCAGGGATGCTTTCCATTCCCCGCGATATGTGGGTGAACATCCCTGGCTATGGCTATGGGCGCATTAACATGGCCTATTCCATCGGCGAGGGTAGCCGCTTGCCAGGGGGTGGGCCGGCGCTGGCGATGAAAACGGTGGAGCAGTTTCTGGGGGTGCCCATTCATTATTACGGCCAGGTTGATTTTCGCGCTTTCGAGGAAGCGATTGACGCCCTGGGAGGGTTATACATCTGCATCCCTGAGAAGATTCGCGTGGACCCCATCGGCCCGAAGCCGAAGGAGGTGATCAAACCAGGATGTCAGACCTTACCGGGCTATCTGGTGCTGGCCTATGCGCGGGATCGGAAGAGTACGCAGGGGGGAGATGTGGACCGGGCGAAACGTCAGCAGCTTGTGGTGATGGCGCTGCGTGAGCAGTTGCTTTCGCCCCAGAATCTGAGTAAAACGCTGGCTGCCGCACCGAAGGTGTACCGCGAGGCTTCGGTTGGGCTGCGCACCAATTTGACGTTCGACGATATGCTGCGCCTGGGAATGCTCCTGAAGGATATTCCGCCGCAAAACATCAAACAGGTAGTCATTGATTATTCGATGGTCACGATGCATATGGTGGAGCTGGGAGGGGAGCCGGCTTCGGTGTTCAAGCCGATTCCGGATAAGATTCGCCTGCTACGGGATGAGGTTTTCGGCGGCGGGGCGCTGTCGCCAATTTCCCAGGGGACGCCGCAGGCCCTGGTGCAGGCTGAGGGGTCGCGGGTACGCGTTTTGAATGCCAGCTATACTGCCGATCTGGCCCAACGCACGGCAAACTATTTGCTCTCCCAGGGGGTGCCGGTGAGTGAACTGGGGAATGCCGGCCAGGCTTATGACCGTACCATCATCGTGCTCCATAGCCCCAAACTCTACACGCTGCGGACGCTGGTCACGCTGATGGGCGTGGGGCCGGCGCAGATCCGCGTCCAACCGGACGCGGCAGCCGGGGCAGACGTGGAGATCTTCCTGGGGAACGATTGGGTGGCGCGTTTGCCGGCAGGGTTTTAAACCGCATAGGCCCGGCATGGCCTGGTTGGAAGTTTCCCTGACCTTAGAAGGTGAAGCGGCCGAGGCGGTGGCTGAAGTGCTGGCGCGTTTTGCGCCTGGCGGCGTGGTGCTGGAGCAGGGGGTGCGCTTCAACGATGCCGAAGACGAGGGTACCCCGGTCGGCCCGGTGACGGTCAAGGCCTATCTGGAGGCAGATGCGGCGATAGAAGAGCGCCGTCAAAAACTGGAAGAAGCGCTCTACTTTCTGGGGCGCATTCGCCCGATCCCCGAGCCGCGCTACCAGTGGATCCAGGAGCAGAACTGGATGGAGGCCTGGAAAGCGCATTACCGGCCGCTGGAGGTCGGCGCGCGTCTGTTGATCCTGCCGGCCTGGATGGAGGCCCCTGCTTCTGAGCGCATCATCCTGCGCATTGATCCGGGCATGGCTTTTGGCACCGGCACCCATCCGAGCACACAGCTCTGCTTAGAGTTGATGGAACGCCTTCAACCCTTCCCGGAGCGGGTGATAGATGTGGGGTGCGGCTCGGCAATCCTTTCGATTGCGGCGCTACGCCTGGGCGCCCGGAAGGCTTTGGGGGTGGATATTGACGCCCTGGCTCTGGAGAACGCTCGCGAGAACGCCCGTCTCAATCAGGTTGACGAGGCTTTGATCCTGGGGCATGGTTCGGTGGAGGAAATTCGACGTGGCGAGTTCGCAATTCAGGACGCGCCCCTGGTGCTTGCCAATATCCTGGCGCCCGTGCTCTCTCGCCTGCTCGATGAGGGCCTGGGGGAACTGGTCGTTGGGGGCGGTTTTTTGCTCCTGAGCGGCATTTTGCAAGAACAGCGTGCCACACTCCTGCAAAAGGCCACTGAAAAAGGGTTCCATCTGGTGGAAAGCGCTGAGAGAGGGGATTGGGTAGCGCTTTTGTTGCGGCGCGGGCGTTCGTGATGACTCGCTCCCGGCGAGGAAGGAAATCGCTTTGCCACCTGTGGGTAGGGAAGTTGCGGGAAAAGACTCAAAAGCCGGTGTAAAATGTGCCCGTGGAGGTGGCCATGATCCAGGTACAGCGCGTGGATTTGCAAAACAAAGCGCAGGTGCGGGCGTTTGTTGAGTTCCCCTACCGCCACTATCAGGGATGTGCTCAATGGGTGCCGCCGTTGCGGATAGATGCCTATCTACCCCTGAACCCGCAGAAACATCCTTTCTATGAGCATTCGGACGCCGAGTTCTTTCTGGCGCTGGATGGGGAAGAAGTCGTCGGGCGGATTGCGGCGCTGGAAAATAAACCGTTCAATCGCTATCACCAGGTCAAAGATGCCGAGTTCTATTTCTTCGAGTGCGTCAATGATGCGCAGGTGGCCTCGCGCCTGTTCGATGCCGTGATAGACTGGGCACGAAAACGGGGGTTGAATCGCCTGGTGGGGCCGAAAGGGATGTCGCCCTTTGATGGCTACGGCATTCTCGTTGAAGGGTTTGAGCATCGTCAGATGATGACGATGATGAATTATAACTATGACTATTACCCGCGCCTGCTCGAAGGATTGGGGTTTGAGAAAGAAGTGGATTTTGTCTCTTGTTACCTGAGTGCACGCGATTTTGACATTCCGGAGCGAGTGGTGCGCATTGCGCAGCGCGTCGCGGCGCGAGGGCATTTGCAGGTTAAAACGTTCCAGAGCAAGCGCGAGTTGGTTCGCTGGGCGCCGCGTATCGGGCAGACGTATAACAAGGCTTTCGTCAATAACTGGGAGTATTATCCTTTGAGTGAGCGGGAAATCAAGTTTGTGACCGATAACCTGATGATGGTGGCGGACCATCGCCTGATCAAGATCATCTTGCACGAGGACGAGGTGGTTGGGTTCCTGTTTGCTTTTCCGGATGTTTCCGCTGCGTTGCAACGGGCAAAAGGCCGCCTCACCCCGTTTTCGCTGCTCGACCTGCTCCTGGAAATGCGCCGCACCCGCTGGGTTTCTGGCAACGGGATGGGTATTCTTCCCGAGCATCAAGGGCACGGAGGGAATGCATTGCTCTATTATGAGATGGGGAAGACGATCCGCGATTTTGGCTTTGAGCACGTGGAGATGACCCAGGTTGCGGAAACGGCTACCCAGATGCGTGCGGATTTGAAGAATCTTAATGGGAAAGAGTATAAAAATCACCGAGTATATCGAAAATCTCTTTAAGTACGGAGGGAACATGGATCGGGCAACAGCCTTAGGGATCGTGCGTGAATTTGTCAAGAACGAGAATCTGGTGCGTCACATGCTGGCTGTTGAAGCGGCCATGCGCTTCTATGCGCAGAAATTTGGCGAGGATGTGGAGAGCTGGGGATTGATCGGCCTGCTCCACGATTTTGACTGGGAAATCCACCCGACCCTGGAGCAGCACCCCATGGAAGGAGCGCCGATCCTGCGTGTGCGCGGCGTCCCGGAGGATTGGATTCAGGACATTCTGAGCCATGCCGACCATACGGGAGTGCCACGCAATACATTGCGTCGGAAGGCGCTTTTTGCCTGTGATGAGGTGACCGGTTTGATCACCGCGGTAGCACTGGTACGTCCCTCGCGTTCGCTGCTGGATCTGGAGGTGAGTTCGGTCAAAAAGAAGTGGAAGGATCGTAGCTTCGCTGCTGGCGCCAACCGTGAGGAGATCGAGCGCGGCGCGCAGGAACTGGGCATCGAGCTGTGGGAACACGTGGGTAACGTCATCCAGGCCATGCGCTCCATCGCCACCGAGCTGGGACTGGATGGAAGATGAAAGAAAAGGAGCTGCTATGCAGCTCCTTTTTGATCTTTTCGTTTAGCGAGCTGATTTCAGGGCACTGTCAGAGTGTCCACCGCCCACAGGCTGGGGGAGTAAGGATGAGTCTTTCCAGATTCAACAGATTTGTAAGCGACCTTTCCCCAAATTCTGGTTATAATAGAAATGATGGCTCGCGCCTCCTTCTACCGAACCCTGCTCCTGATGATTGCCCTCATCCTTGCCCTGCCGTGGAGAGCCGGTTACGCTCAATCTACGGGACGCGAGTATTTCAAAGAAACCGGGCATTACGTGGAGGGGGAATTCCTGGCTTTTTATCACAAAGTCAGTGACCCGGTGCTGCTCTATGGCTACCCCATTACGGAACAGATCATCAGCACGGACGGGAAACGTGTTCAGTACTTCCAGCGTGCCCGTTTTGAGTACAATCCACTCCTGCCAGAAGGGCAACGGGTACAATTGACTCCCATCGGAAAAGAGTTATATGCTCCTGGGGTTGCCATCCGATACTACAATCCCTCGGGCTGTCGCCTTTTCACCTCCCAAAATATTCCGGTCTGTTTTGCCTTTCTGGAATTCTTTGAGAAGTACGGGGGTGTTGCCCAGTTTGGCAACCCGATTTCCTCCTTTGAAGTCCAGGGGAATATCATTGTGCAATATTTTGAGAATGCACGCCTGGAATGGCGTCCCTGGATGCCCGAGGGGCAGCGCGTTGCTGTCAGTGAATTGGGACGCTTGCTCTTTGACAAGAAACAAGAACCCATTCAAGCCCTGGCCCCGCTTCCGCCGCCGGATCGCGCAGAGCCGATTGCGCCTCTCCAGGTACGCGTCTCAACGGTGCGTGCTGTCACCAATGCCACGGATCGCCAGCTCGTCTTTGTGATTGTGCAGGACAAAGCGCTGCAACCGGTGCGTGCGAACGGTAAACTCACCGTGCTTTGGCCTGACAACACCCAAAGCGTCTACGAATTCGCCACCAATGAGAACGGTCTGGCCATTATCCCGCTGGAATTTTCCAACATGCCATACGGAGGCATTGTCTTTATCTATGCCCAGGTGCGCTATACCGGGAGTACCATTCTGGAAGCGCAATCTCAGACTTCCTTCCGCATCTGGTATTGAAGAGGTAAGTCCACTGCAAAAACTCACCACGGAGCGCACAGAGTAAATAGAGCGTGTAAAGTTTATGAATAAAAGGATAACTTTTGGTCATTAGGCGCTTGCAAGAAAAATTTTCGCGACCTTATTTTCAACGAAAGATAAAATTATCTTTTAGTCTCTGTGATCTCCGTGACCTTTGCGGTGGAAAGATCACCTTTTTGCAGTGAAGTCCATGATCCGAATCAAGTTGCATCCGTTTCGCGTTGGTTGTGTACGCTATAGCTAATCCTCTATCCTTCTCCGAAGGAGTATCACCATGAACGTCTCTTCTTTTCTGAATACTGCCGCGTTTTTTGCCTGGATTGGCTTCTTTGCCATCCTGCTCTTGATGTTCACACGCGGCCGGAAACAAAGTTCGGTTCGCCCATTGCTGCCCATCGCCGTTGTTCTGATAGCCGCCGCCGTGCTGCTTTCGGCTGCAGGCGCCGGGATTGTGTTCATCAACCCGGAAGAGCGCGGCGTGGTCATCTCGGCTATCTCCCCCAAAGGCTATCGCGAACGTCCCCTGCAGCCTGGGCTGAACTGGATTGTGCCTTTCCTTGAGTATGTGGAGCGCTACCCCATCTCCCGTCAGACCTACACCATGTCTTCCGCAGCCAACGAAGGAGAACGAGTGGGGGATGATTCGATCCGCGCCCGCACCAAAGATGGGCAGGAAGTGTATATTGACTGCTCCGTGCTCTTCTCGGTTGACCCCGAGCGCGTCATAGACCTGCACATTACCTGGCAGAATCGCTATGCTGAAGAGCTGGTGCGTCCCCTGGTGCGCGGCCTGGTGCGGGATATGGCCTCCCAGTACGGCGTAGAAGAGATTGTGAGCGCCAAACGTGCTGAAATGGAAAGCCGCATCACAGAGGAATTAAGCAAGAAGTTCCACGATAACAACCTCATCCTGGCAGACTTTGTACTCCGCAACATCCACTTTACCGAAGAATATGCCAAAGCGGTGGAGCAAAAGCAAATCGCCGAGCAAATGGCCCTGCAAGCGCGCTTCGTTGTCGAACAGAAAAAGCAGGAAGCGGAACAGGCGCGCCAGATCGCCCAGGGTCAGGCGGATGCTGCCGTGATCAAGGCCAAAGGCGAGGCCGAGGCACGCCTGATCCAGGCCGAAGCGGAAGCCAAAGCCCTGGCCACCATCGAAGAAGTGCTGCGCAATCGCCCTGAGCTGCTCCAATACCTCTACATCCTGAAACTCTCACCTTCTATTCAGACCCTGATCCTCCCCAGCAACGCTCCCTTCATCCTGCCTTTGCCATCCATGACTCCAACTCCTGCTCCTGCACCATAGTTCTGATGAGTGAGATTGCGCCGAGCGGTAAACAAATTCGTTTGACCAGCCTGTCCTCGTGCGCCGGCTGAGCGTCCAAGCTAAACGCGGAAACGCTGGCGCACGTGTTGCGCCCTGTTCAAAGCCTCTTCCGAAAAGAAGATTACCCGGACTTGCTGGCTGGTCTTGAAAGCCCCGACGATGCAGCCGTCTGGAGGCTGGATGCGCAGCGCGCCCTGGTCGTTACGACCGATTTCTTCACCCCGGTCGTGGACGATGCTTATGATTACGGCGCGATCGCTGCCGCCAACAGTCTCTCGGATATTTATGCCATGGGCGGCGAGCCTTTTCTGGCGCTGAATATTGCCGCCCTGCCTCCACAGCTACCTGTAGAAATACTGAGCGAAATCCTGCGCGGCGGCGCCGAGATCGCCCGTCAGGCCGGCGTGGTCCTCGCTGGTGGGCATACCATCCAGGATAAAGAGCCAAAATATGGCCTGGTCGTGCTTGGCTTCGTCTCCCCCGAAAACTTCCTTACCAAGGCTGGCCTGCGTCCTGGCGACTGGCTCGCAATTACCAAACCGTTGGGGTTTGGCGTCACCACCACTGCGCTCAAACAGCAAAAGGCTGCGCCGGAAGATGTCGCTGAAGTAGTGGGGTGGATGAAACGCCTCAATCGCCAGGCATCCCGTCTGGCGGTTGCGCATGGCCTGCGAGCAGCGACTGACGTCACTGGCTTCAGCCTGCTTGGGCACGCGCTGGAGATGGCGAACGCTTCAGGGGTGGCGATGGAACTGGAATTTGAGCGCATTCCTTTCGTAACTTCAGCCCGGCGCTATGCCGAACTTTTCACCTTCCCCGGCGGCGCTCACGACAATCGCCTGTATTTTGGCCAATGGGTAGAATTTGATCCGCCACGGCCAGAAGAAGAGCAAATGTTACTCTTCGATCCTCAAACCAGCGGTGGCCTGCTCCTGGGCATCCCGCCGCAGAAGCTGGAACCCTTTGAGGAGGCCTGTCGCCAGCAGGATCAACCGCTCTGGATCATGGGTAAGGTGGTAGAAGGAAAGGGAATCAGAGTAAAATAGCAAGGAGATGATAGAACCTCTTAGAGAAATTTCCCTCATTTTCTTGCTTCTTTTCATTCATAGCTTGCTCTCAATGACGGAAGCAGCGCTCCTCTCGCTACCGAAATCACGCCTCCAGGCCAAAGCCAGCGAGGATGGCACGGCGGCGCGACTTTTGAGACTGCTGGAAGATCCCAACCAGTTCCTTTCAGCGGTACAGATAGGGATCACCCTTACCGATCTGCTGATGGGCGCCATTGGGGGCGCAACGCTGGCGATTTATCTGGAAACGACGCTCCAGAAAATATCCCCCCTCGTCCCTTATAGCCGTTCGATTGCCTTGGGCGCGATCGTCCTGATCACCACCTTCCTCTCCATCCTGCTTGGTGAGTTGTTTCCCAAACGTCTGGCTTTGATTTACGGTGAGCGCATCGCTCGCTGGAGCATCGGCCCCTTTCGCCTTTTTCTCCTGATCTTTTCTCCGCTGGTGCGCTTCCTGAGCTTTTCCACCGACCTTTTGCTGCGCGCCTTCGGCATCCAGTTCAAAGAGGAGCAACCGGTCACCGAGGACGAAATTCGCGTCCTGCTCGATCAGGGTACACAGGCCGGGGTGTTTGAAACCTCGGAACAAGAGATGGTGAGCGGCGTCTTTCAGCTTCACGATCAGCGGGTGTATTCTCTGATGACGCCGCGCAGCGAAATCGTCTGGCTCGATGTTGAAGAACCGCTGGAGGAAACAAAGCGTAGAATTTTAGAAAGCCCCTATTCGCGCTTCCCGGTCTGTCGGGGTGAGCTGGATAACGTCTTGGGCATCGTCAAGACCCGCGATCTGCTCATTCCCCTGCTGGAAGACCGCCCCATTCGTCTGGAAGAGTGCCTGCAACCGGTCACCTTCATCCCGGAGACAGCGCTGGCCTCCCGCGCCCTGGAAATCTTCAAAGAAACCGGTCGAGAGATGCTCCTGGTGATTGACGAGTTCGGCAGCGTCCAGGGCCTGCTGACCCTCAACGATCTGCTCTCTGAGATCGTCGGTGAGATCGGCGGCGAAGAGGCCCAGATTGTCCAGCGTCAAGATGGCTCCTGGCTCCTGGATGGAATGCTACCCATTGACGATTTCAAAGAACTCTTCAACCTCCCCAGCCTGCCCCAGGAAGAAGAATATGAGACCCTGGGCGGCTTCCTGATGACCCTCCTTGGACGCATCCCCCAGGTTTCCGACCGCATGGAATGGAGAAACTTGCGCTTCGAGATTATGGACATGGACGGACGACGGATAGACAAGGTGCTGGTCACAACGCTTCCTGCAACAGAATCCTCGAACACGCCTCGCCCTTTGTGAGGCGGATATTCCGTTGCCGGCGAATGCCAATCTTTCCCAAGAGGAGCCTGTTCTATGCCCGCATATGTCATTGCTGATATTGAAATCACCGATGCGGAACTGTATAAAGAGTATGTCAAACTCGCTCCCGCGGCGGTGGCGCTATATGGGGGCCGCTACCTGGCGCGCGGTGGACATACCGAGGTGCTGGAAGGCGACTGGCAGCCGCGGCGCCTGGTGATCCTTGAATTCGAGAGCGTGGAAAAGGCCAAAGCCTGGTTGAACTCTCCCGAATATGCCCCGGCGCGCGCCTTGCGTCAGCGCAGCGCGCGCTCCAACCTGGTGGTGATCGAGGGCGTGGGATGAAACGCACCCTGCTGCGACGCGCGCTGCTCCTCCTCGGCCTGGTGCTCTTTTTCTTCTGGCTCACCGATCTCAACTATCGCCTGCAACGCATTCAAGACCTGGAACGCGAGGCGCGGAAGCTACGCGCCCAGGTGACTGAACTGGCTCAGACCCAGGTCAGCCTGCAGGCCCAGTTGACGTATGCGGCTTCCGATCAGGCGGTGGAAGAATGGGCGCGGCGCGAGGCCGGCTATATTCGAGAAGGGGATCACCCGGTGATCCCGATCCCTCAACCCGGCACAACGCCTCTCCCCTTTGTCACTCCCACCCCCATTCCAACAGCTCGTAGCAACCTCAGCCTGTGGTGGGAGTTATTCTTCGGCCCCACCGAAAACGAGCCTTAGGCTTTCCAGGCCTGGCTGCTCTGGAGGCCTCCTGTTACCTGGCATCTGCTTCCCTGATTTGCCCCGGGGGAACCATGAATCGTGAAACAGACTGGCTGATCGGCATCACCATGTCCCTGACCCTGATCGGCGTCACGCTGACAGGGACGCTTCTCCGCCTGCCTTGGCTCTTTTCGGCCATCGCCTGGAGCCTGTTGTTCATCTACCTGCTCTATTCCCTGCTCACCCGCAACCCCCTTCTGCTCCGCCTTTTGCTCTTCGCCCTGGCTGCTGACCTGCCCCAGCTCTTCGTAGACTGGTACCATGTGCGCATTGTAAAAACCCTGGTCTACGATTACGCCCTTTTCCGCATCTGGGAGACTCCGGATTACATCCTTGCTGGCTGGGGATTCGCCTTCTTTCAGCTCGGCTACCTGCTCCTGCGACTTGCCCCGCGCTTCGGCTGGTTGCGCCTGAGTCTGCTCATCGTTTTGGGCGGCACGCTGATCCACTCCTGGTACGAAGAAATGGCCTACCAGGCCGGCGCCTGGCGCTATATCCACGCCACCCTGATCGGCCATGTCAGCCTCTGGGTGATCGTTTCCTTCCTGGTGATCATCGCCACCATTTGCTACCTGGTCTGGCGTATCAGAGATCAGCAGGACTGGCGCATCTGGATGCTCAGTGGATGGATCAACGGCATTGGCATTTTCATTTACTCCGCTATAGCCGTCGCCCTTCTGCGCTGACCGATCCCCTTTCGCGATCTGATCAAGGAGCCTATGAACTATCCCCCTGAACCCTTCCGAATCAAAATGGTCGAACCGATCCGCCTGCTGGCAGCAGAGGAACGCAGAGCCAGGTTGATCGAGGCCGGCTACAACGTCTTTGCCCTGCGCGCGGAAGATATTTTCATTGACTTGCTCACCGACTCCGGCACCGGGGCGATGAGCGACCGTCAATGGGCGGCGCTGATGCGCGGCGATGAATCCTATGCTGGCGCCCGCTCCTTCCATCGCCTCAAAGAGGCCGTCCAGGACATTTTTGGCTTCCCCTATTTCGTCCCCACGCACCAGGGACGTGCCGCCGAAAATATCCTGAGCGCCGTGCTCGTGAAGCCGGGGCAATTCGTCCCTTCCAACATGCATTTCGATACCACCGATGCCAATATTCGCGCCCGTGGCGGACGCCCCACCAACCTGATCATTGACGAGGCCTTCGATCCCCGCCATCCGCATCCTTTCAAGGGCAATATGGACCTGGAGAAATTGCGCGCCTTCATCGAAAAGGTCGGCCCGCAAAACATCCCCTTCGGCATGATCACCATCACCAACAATGCGGGCGGTGGACAACCGGTTTCCATGGCCAATCTGCGAGCGGTCTCTGAACTCTATCACGCCTACGGCATTCCCTTCTTCATTGACGCTGCTCGCTATGCCGAGAACTGCTACTTCATCAAACAACGCGAACCTGGCTACCAGGATAAAAGCATCCTCGAAATAGCCCGTGAAACCTTCAGCCTGGCCGATGGAATGCTGATGTCGGCCAAGAAGGATGCGATTGTCAACATTGGCGGCCTGCTCTGTATGCGCGATGAGGAGCTATACCGCCGCGTCTGCAATGAGCTGATCCTGCGCGAGGGATTCCCTACCTATGGCGGCCTGGCTGGCCGCGATCTGGAGGCCATGGCGGTCGGATTGTATGAGGCGCTGGAGGAGGACTATCTGAGCTATCGCCTGCAGCAGGTTGCGTATCTGGCGGAGCGCATCCGTGACCAGGGATTGCAAATTATCGAGCCTCCCGGCGGCCATGCGGTTTACGTAGATGCCGGCGCCCTCTTCCCTCACATCCCTCACAACGAATATCCGGGTCAGACCCTGACCGTTGAACTCTATCTGGAAGGCGGCATACGGGCGGTCGAAATTGGCTCGGTCATGTTTGCCCATCCCGATCCTGAAACCGGTCAGATGGTTTACCCGCGCCTGGAGCTGGTGCGCCTGGCGATCCCTCGCCGTGTCTACACCCAGAGCCATCTGGACTATGTCGCCGAGGTGTTAGGGCGCATTGCCGAACGTGCTCCCCGCTTGCGCGGCTACCGCATCACCGATGCTCCGCCTCTCCTCCGACACTTCACTGCGCGCTTTGAACCGCTGTGAAATGGCTTGACCCGCCCACGTTTCCAGTTTCAGAAGCGGAAGACCCGCTGCGCTCGTTGAACCTGCCGCCGTTGATCCGTCGCATCCTGCTGCGGCGCGGCTTCACCTCGCCCGAAGCGGCGCAATCCTTCCTCGACCCGCGGCCGCCGGCCGCGCCCGAAGCGCTCGCGCTGCCCGATGCCGCGCTGGCGGTCGAGCGCATTCAACATGCCCTGCGACGGAAAGAACAAATCGGCATCTGGGGGGATTTCGACGTGGATGGCCAGACAGCCACCGCCCTGCTGGTGGAAACGCTGCGCGCTCTGGGCGGCGAGGTGCGTTACTACATCCCGGTTCGGGCCACCGAAGGTCATGGGGTGCACCTGGCGCGCCTGCAGGAATTCGCCCGTGGCCTGGACTTGCTGATCACCTGCGATACGGGCATCACGGCGCACGCTGCCCTGCAATGGGCGCAGCAGCAGGGCCTGGATGTGATCGTCACCGACCATCACGATCCGGAGCCAATCCTGCCCCCGGCGCTGGCCATCGTCAACCCCAAGCGTGCTTCCCCTGATCATCCCCTGGCGCATCTCTCCGGCGCAGGCGTCGCCTATCTTCTGATGGAGGCGTTGCTCCGGACAGAATCTTCTGTTGTCCTTCAGCCCTCAGACCTGCTCGATCTGGTGGCCCTGGGGTTGATCGCCGATGTGGCGAAGCTGGAGGGTGAAACGCGGCGTCTGGTCAAAGAGGGGCTGCAGGCGCTGCGCAGGACAAAGCGCCCTGGTCTGCGCATCCTTTACGAGCAGACGCGCCTGAACCCGGCGCATCTCACGGAGGAACATGTTGGTTTTCTTCTCGCCCCTCGCCTGAATGCGCTGGGGCGACTCTCCGATGCCAACCCGGCGGTGGAGTTCCTGACCACGCAGGACGAGGCGCGTGCCCGCTTCCTGGCGCGCCAGCTTGAGTCCTTAAATCTGCAGCGCCAGTGGTTGACAGCCCAGGTGATGCAGACTGTCGAGATGCGCTTAAAGGAAAATTCCGACCTGCTGGAATTGCCGGTGCTGGTGATCGAAAACCCCTCCTGGCCGGGCGGCGTGCTCGGTCTGGTGGCAGCGCGCCTGGTCAATCGCTACGCGCGCCCGGTCATTCTGCTCACCGCCGGCGAAGATGGGTTGCTCCGTGGCTCGGCGCGTTCGGTGGAGGGGGTTCACATCACCCAGGCCATCGCTGAATGCGCCGATTTGCTGCACAGTTACGGCGGCCATCCCATGGCTGCTGGCCTGGCACTGGCGCCGCAAAACGTGCAGGCCTTCCGTGAATGCCTCTCGCAGGCGATCAGGAAGCAAACGCCCACACTCCCTGAACCGACCCTGATGCTGGATGCCTGGGTGGAGCTGGACGAAGTGAACCTGGAGATGGCCGAAATGCTGGAAATGCTCGCTCCGTTCGGCCCTGGGAATGCTTATCCTGTGCTGGCGACGCGCGGCGTGAAGATCGAATCGGTGACCCCGGTGGGGCGCGAGCAGGAGCACCTGCGCCTGACCGTCTGCGATGCGCAGGGAAACCGTCAGAGCCTGATCTGGTGGAATGGGAACAATGGGGAATGGCCGCAGGGAGTGATAGACATCGCCTTCACCGCCCGTGCGCAGGATTTTCGTGGTCAGCGAACCTTGCAACTGGAATGGATCGCCTTTCGCGCCGCGCCGCAGCCATTGCCCCAGGTCGAGCTGCTTCCGCCCCAGGTCGTGGACTGGCGGGCGCAGGGGATATCCGGACTCCCGGCCTCCGTGCCCATCCTCGCCGAGGGGCCCGATGTGCCGGCGGCCGCTTCCGTCTTCAATCGTTATACCCTGCCTCCTGCTGCGGAGATCGGTGTCTATACCATCCCACCGGGGCCGCGTGAGTGGCGGGAGTTATGGCAGCGGGTGCGTGCGGAGCGCGTCTACTGGCTGGCCGACCCGCCGGCTGCGCTGCGAGCGGAGGCCTTTCTGGAGCGGCTGGCTGGCCTGGTGAAATATGCGTTGAGATACAAGGGCGGTCGCGCCACCCTGCAGGAACTCGTCGCCGCGACCGCTGAACGTGAGCTAACCCTGCGCCTGGGGCTGGAATGGCTGGAAGCCGGCGGCCACGTTCACGTCGAATTTGACGAGGACGAATTGCGCTTCACTCCTGCCGAGGGACAGGCCAACCCCTATGCTCAGCATGAACTCTTCCGCGCCATCCGTTCTCTGCTCCAGGAGACCGCAGCCTATCGCCAGCTCTGGACGCGTCAGGCACGCCTGAGCGGTTAATCACCTTCCGCTGCGGTGCGAATCTCTCAGTCGAATCCAGAGTAAAAACATCACGAATGCCAGTTTTCATTCGCCCCTGCTGTCCATCGTCCATGGTCAATCGTCTATCGCAGTCCGCCGTCTGCGCTCCGCCGTCTTGTGGGGGCAAAAAACAAACAGGGACCTCTTGCGAGATCCCTGTTTGAGGTGTTTCAGGTCAGGGAGATGTTACTTATTGAGGGTGTTGTTGACCCTGGAGAACACGTTACCGATGATCGGGCCGAGGAGCGTCAGAACCGCAATCACGACAATGGCTACCAGAACAAGAATCAACGCGTACTCGACCAGACCCTGACCCTTTTCCTTCGGAGCAAATAACATGGCTTTCACCTCCTTTCCGGGTATAGGATGTTCCAGACCAGGCTGGAATTTCAGTTCTTATTGTAACAGGGTTGTGGCAAAAGTCAAGAGCAAACGACTCACAAAACTGTCAGGAAGGCCTGCTGTAATGCATTTGCAATTTGCGAGCGGCTTTTTGCATTAGAAGGGAATGACGAACTGGACACGCGTCCCCTGGCCGGGTGCGGCATCAATCTCCAGCGTGCCGCCGGTCTTTTCGACGCGTTCCCGCAGCAGTTTTAAGCCCAATCCACTTTCCTGCGAGGCCTGTTGCTGGTCGAAGCCTTTGCCGTTATCATCCACAATGATACGCACCATGTGATCGGCAAAATCAATGGTCACTTTTACCAGCGTGGCCTGGCTGTGCCGAACAGCATTCCCGAGCAGTTCTTGAATGGCGCGGAAGATCAACACTTCCAGGTAATTCTCCAGGCGCCGCTCCGAGCCGCCCACCGTGACATTTACTTCAATCCCGTATTGCTCTTTGACGGCCTCCGCATAACGGCGGACCGTCGGGATCAGGCCCAGATCGTCGAGCATCATCGGGCGTAGCTCAAAGATGAAATTGCGCACTTTCTGGAAGGTGCTCATCGCCGCGGCTTTGAGATTGAGCAATTCCTGGCGCGCCTGGGCAGGATCAATCTCTATCAACCGCATGGCGATTTCCGCCTGTAGAATAAAATTGGAAAGTGCCTGCGCAGGGCCATCATGCATTTGATGCGAAAGTCGTTGGCGCTCTGCTTCCAGCGCGTTCAACAATGTGGGTAGATCAGGACCTGCAGAGGTCGCCTGGGTTTGTTCTGCGGCTCCTTGCTGTGAGCGGCTTTCAAGGAAATAGCGCAGCAGGTTACGATACCGCTCCAGATGGGTCTTATCGCTTTGGAGTTTTTCGAGCTGACCACGCATCACAAAAAGGCGCTGCTGCGCCTCCAGCGCCGATTGATAGGCCATGCGCCATTCACTCAGCGGGGCAGTATCCCGCATTTGCTGCAGGTGCGCTGTGATGGTCGCATTGCGCTGGCTCAGTTTGGCCACCTCGCCCTGACTTTGCTCGATGAGCAGAGAAATTTCTCGCAGGGCGCGCTCGGTCTCTTCCAGTTCGGCCTGCAAATCTATGGAGGGCGCGGAGGGTTGTTCGGTGGAAGTAGAAGGTTTTGAAAGCGTTTCAGGCAACATACCAGCTCCTCTTTTCAGGTACAAGTATAGCACAAACTGGCTCTATGTGCAGAACATGGCTTTTGCCGGATGTTGAAGGAGTTTTCTGATGAGCGCTGATACCCATCCTACAGGAATGCGCGTTCATACCGCAGGCAGCGGCAGGGTTGTGTCTCTGGCTCCAGGCTACTGGCGCCTGGGGCTGGAAGCAGGCTCAGCGAGAACATACCACCTGGCGCAGCTGGATGATTATGGCGGGTTACCACGCAGCAAGTTTCCCAACCGCCCACCCTGGCAGATCACGCTTCAGGCGCGGGTTTCGCAGGCAAATCTTGCAGGGACGTGGGGTTTCGGGCTGTGGAACGATCCGTTCGGATTTTCGCTGGGATTCGGCGGCGCCCCCTGGCGACTTCCCACGTTGCCCCAGGCGACCTGGTTTTTCCATGCCTCCAGGGAAAATTTCCTCTCGTTTCGGGATGCGATGCCGGCGAATGGCTTCCTGGCGCAGGTCTTCCGCAGCCGTTTTCGCTGGGATGTTCTCCGCGCCATGGCTGCTTATCCGTTTTCGCCCTCCAGGGCACGACAATTGCTTGCTGGCTGCATTGAGGAGGCAGCCAGAGAGCTTGCGTGTGATGTGACGGAGTGGCATACCTACCGAATGCGATGGCTGGAAGATCAGGTGCACTTTGAGGTGGATGGGGAAAGCGTGTTTTCCGCGCCCTTTTCACCTGTGCCACCGCTGGGACTTGTGATCTGGATAGACAATCAATTCGCCGCATTTCCGCCCGATGGAGGCCTGCGCGCCGGAGTGCTGCCGATCGCAGCGCGGTGCTGGATGGAGGTGATTCTCAGGTAGAGAGGAAGTTTGAAGACAGGGACTTGTGCAGTCTTCGGGCGGTTCATGAGGGTTCACGGTCTGAGGGCGGCGGTTCATTCGAGGAGGTCGTGAGCAGGCGCAAGGCCTCGGTGAGGACGGCCACACCGCGGAGATATTCATCAATGGGGATGTGCTCGTGTGGCGTATGATCCAGGGCAGAGTCGCCGGGGCCATAGACGAGCGCCGGACAGCGCCAGTGGGGGGCGACGATGTTGAGATCGGAGGTGCCGCTCTTTTGCACAAAGGCCACTTCGCCCCCTTGCTGCCGAATGGCGCGCATGAAGGCGCGCACCAGAGGGGTGTTCTTCTCGCATTCCCAGGCCGGCACGGCATAGCCCAACGGTTGAACCTGAAAGGGCGCCGCCAGATGCTCTAACTCACGATACCATGCCTGCGGCGGCAGGTCGAGGGGCAGGCGCGCACCCAGGCGCAGGCGCACGGAGGTGTAAAAATCTTCCTCCAGGGTGTTGAAGGCGCGCAGCGTGAGCAGGAGTTGATCGAAGAGACGCTTTCGCTCACGATTGAACGCCTCAGCCCAGGCTTGCAGGCGCAGCCAGAGAGCAATGGCCTGTTCTGCCGGGGTGGGATCATGGTGCGCGGAATGGCGATTTTCGGCGCGCAGGTGTAGCTCGGCCCAGGCGCTGCCCTTGTAGGCCAGGGCAATGCGATGCCAGCGGTTCGGCTCCCCTACGATGAGGAAATGCGGGCGATAGTGGTCCAGCAGCGCACGCGCGCCGCGCGAGTCGCCCTCTTCGTCTACGGCCGCGATCACCACAAATTGCCAGCCCTGGCGCGGGCCAAGCTGCGCCACCCCATCTACAAAGCACGCCAGCGGGCCCTTTGCATCCACAGCACCGCGGCCGAAGAGACAGGGACCAAGCTTCGGGTCGTTTTCGAGGCGCACAGGGATCCGCCCAGGGACGGTGTCAATATGGCCAAGCAGGATCACCTGGTGTGGGCCAGCCCCCATTTTCCCTATCCCATTCCCTGCTTCATCCTTTTCTACCTCGAATCCGAGCATCTGCATTCGCTCCAGTAGCCAGTCCACCGCTGGCCCTTCGTGACCGGTGGGGCTATCGTGCTCCAGCAGGCCGAGTAAGGTGGTGAGATCAGGCATCGCTCTCCTCCAGATCACGTTGCAGGACTTCAGCCAGGGCCTGGAGCAGCCAGTCTAACTGTTCGTAGGTGATCACCAGGGGCGGCAGGAGGCGCAGGACGTTCATGCCCGCATTGAGCGCCAGGACGCGCTGCGCCTGCAAGGCGCGCAGGTAGGGGGCTACTTTGCGTTTGAGTTCAATGCCGATCATCAGCCCCAGGCCGCGCACTTCACGGATCAGCGGCGAGGGCAGGCGGCGCAATCGCTCCATGAGGTACGCTCCCTTTTCGGCAGCCTGACGCGGCAGGTCTTCTTCCTGGATGGCCTGAATGGCTGCCAGCGCTGCAGCGCAGGAAAGCGGGTTGCCGCCGAAGGTGGAGCCATGCACGCCAGGAGCCAGATTGCGCACACGCTCCCCCAACAGGACGGCGCCCATGGGCACGCCGCCGGCCAGCGATTTGGCGCAGGTGAGCATATCCGGCTGGATGCCATAGTGCTGATAGGCGAACATCTTGCCGGTGCGCCCAAAGCCGCTCTGGATTTCATCGAAGATCAATAAAGCATCGTATTGATCGCACAATCGGCGCGCTGTTTCCAGGTATTGCGGTGTGGCGGGGTAGATGCCTCCTTCGCCTTGAACGACCTCGAGGATCACGGCGGCGACGTTTTCATTCATCGCCTCTTCCAGCGCTTCCGGGTCGTTGTAGCTGACATGTTCAATCTCCGGCACCAGCGGCTCAAAGCCCTGCCGATAGCGGGAGGCAAAGGTGGCCGAGAGAGCGCCGTAAGTGCGCCCGTGGAAGGCGCGTTTGGCTGCCAGAATGCGCTTGCGCCCGGTGGAGAGGCGCGAAAATTTCAACGAGGCTTCCACCGCCTCGGCGCCGGAGTTGCAGAAGAAGACGCGATCCAGGCCGGGCGTGAGCGAGGTGAGTTTGAGCATCAGGGCGGCGCGCTGATCGTTTGGATAGGTCTCGAAGAGGGTGATCAGACGCTGGGCCTGATCGGCAATGGCGGCGGCCACCCTGGGGTGAGCGTGACCCAGATTGGCCACGCCATGCCCGGAGGTACAGTCGAGGTAGGCATTGCCCTCGGCATCGAAAAGCAGCGCCCCCTGGCCGCGCACAATGGAAATCGGTTGTTTGGCATATACCCCGGCTCCGTGCCGGGTTTCGATGGTATAGGCATCCATAGGTGACTCCTCTCAAAGATGGATGAGTGTACCCTCGCCCTGCAAAGCACGTTGCAAGGGGTTGGAGATGCGCCCATCGGCGATGAGGACGCGGGGCACACCGCCGCTCAGGGCCTCTTCTGCAGCCAGCACTTTCTTTTTCATGCGTCCCTGCGCCGCCTGATGGGCCTGGGAGATTTGGGCAAAAGGCAATTCGCGGATCAGGCTGCTTTCATCGGGGAAGCGCTCCAGCAACCCCGGCGCTGCGGTGAGCAGGATGAGCCAATCGGCGCCAAGCGCAGCCGCGATCTGGGCGGCGGCGCGATCGGCATCTACGTTTAGCGCTTCACCCTGCGCCCCGACGGCCAGCGGCGCCACCAGCGGCAGGTAGCCGTTTTCCAGCAACCAGCGCAGCAGGGGCACATGGACGCGCTCGATCTTGCCGCTGTAGTCGTCGCGAATGATCTTGCGCTTGCCGTTTTCCACGCTCTGGATGGCCTCCTTGCGCGTGCCCTGAAGCAGGCCTCCATCCAGGCCGCTCAGGCCAAAGGCATTCACGCCGCGCCGTCGCAGGCCCTCTACCAGCAGGGTGTTGATCTTTCCGTTGACGGCCATGATGAAAACTTCCAGCGTGGCGCGGTCGGTATAGCGCGAGGTGTGACCGGAGGGGGAGACGATAAAGCGTGGAGGCCGTCCCAGTTGTTCGCCCAACGCCGTGGCTTCGGCAGAGCCACCGTGTACCAGCACCAGGTTTTGTTCCCGCTTCCAGTGTTCTGCCACATCATCCAGGATGGCGTCAGGATTCACGCCTTCCGTCCCGCCGATTTTCAAGACGATCAGAGCCAAAGTGCACCTCCCAAACAGGATTTCTTTGCATCACGGATGCAGGCCGGGGAATTCCAGCCCCAGGGTCTCTTCCCAGCCCATCATCAGGTTCAGGCACTGAACGGCGGAGCCGGCAGCCCCTTTCATCAAATTGTCAATGGCGCAAAATGCCACCAGATGCCCGCTGGCCTCATCGTATTCAAAGCCAATATCGGCGTAGTTCGAGCCGGCCAGGATTTTCGGATCGGGGACGCGATAGATGCCGCGCGCTTCTTTCACCAGGCGCAGGAACGGATGTTCCTGGACCATCGCCCGGTATGCCTGCCAGAGCTGACGCATGGGAAGGCCAGGGGGCAGGTCCAGGTGAACTGTCGCCATGGCGCCGCGCACCAGGTCTACCGAGGTCAGCGTGAGCACGACGTTTTTCAGGCCGCATTCCTGCATGATCTCTGCGGTGTGGCGATGACCAAACGCGGAATAGGTGCGGATGACGTTGGCGCGCTCGGCGTGGATCGAGCCGATGTTGCCTTCAGCGCCGGCCTCCGAAGAACCCACCTTTACCTCGGCGATCACCTGCTGATCGGGGTGAAGCCAGCCGGCGCGCAGGATGGGCAAAAGGGCCAGATTGGTGGCGGTGGCGTTGCATCCCACCCCGCTGACATAGCGCGCCTGACGCAGCGCCTCCCGATGGAACTCCGGCAGCCCGTAAACGAATTTTCCCAGCCAGTGCGGCGCAGCATGGGGCGCACCATACCAGCGCTCATACGCAGCGGCATCGCGCAGCCGAAAATCCGCCGAAAGGTCTATGATGTACGTGGCCAGGCCGGCATAGCGATCCACTTCCTTCTGAAATTCGCCGTGCGGCAGCGCCGCAAAAAGCACATCCACCGGCTGAAGTTGCGCCGGATCGCTGAATTTGAGGGTGGTGCGTTTGCGCAGGTTCGGATGCACCTGATAGACGTACTCTCCCAGATGCGAACGCGAGGTGACCTGGGTGACAGTCACCTGGGGATGATCCAGGAGCAGGCGCAGCAGTTCGCCCCCGGCGTACCCTGAAGCCCCCAGAATGGCGACAGAGACGCTCATACGCCCTCCATGACATGCTGACGGGCCACCTGGAGCGTGTAGGCGACGATCTCATCGGCGATGTCCACGCCGCTCAGGGGCTGCGCGGTGTGAAACTCGGTGGTGTGATTCACTTCGTTCACCAACAGGCCGCGCTCAGGATGCTCCACCAGGTCTATGCCCAGCACGCCCCCGCCGACTGCCGCCGACGCCTTCAGGCAGAGCGCCTCGATCTCCGGCGTGATCGGGCAAAGCGTCCCCTGGCCGCCGCGCGCCGTGTTGGTGATCCAGTGCTCCGCGTTGCGGTAGATCGCTGCCAGCACCCGATCCCCGATTGTGATGGCGCGAATATCCCGGCCTGGCTTGGGGATGTATTCCTGGATGTAGTAAACGTTCTGCTGGGCCGAGCCAAGCGTGGCGCGATGCTCCAGAATGGCTTCGGCGGCCTCGCGGTCGTTGATCTTGGCTAACATGCGCCCCCAGGAGCCGACCACCGGCTTGAGCACCACGGGATACCCCATCTCTTCGATGGCCTGCAGCGCAGCCTCGACGGAAAAGGCCAGGCGCACCCGCGGCTGTGGCACGCCGGCCCGCTCCAGCGCCACGCTGGTATTCCACTTATCCCCACAAATTTCGGCCACGCGTGCGGTGTTCACCGTCGGGATGCCCCATCCCTCCAGGGTGCGTAGCGCGTACAGGCCACTGTAATAGCTGATGCTGCGTTCCAACACGGCGTCAAAGCCCTGCCAGAACTGCGGGTCTTGCAGGTTGAAATAAATTTCGCGGTCGTCCAGACGCTCATAGTCCACGCCGCGGCGCTCCAGGGCAGCGAAAATCCACTTTTCCTCCACCCGCAAGCGCGTATACAACACACCGATCCGATACCGCCTTCGCATGTTCTCCTCCAGAAAAGTGGGATAGGCGACAGGGAAGTCTCAGACTCCCCATCGCCCGTCTACTATTCTCCCCAGTCTTCTTGCTCCATGGGTGCCAGTTCCAGCATCACCGGTTGAAGACTGGTGACCTCGAGGTCCACCCCGCAATCCGGGCAGACCACGATTTCGCCGATCTCGGTGGAATCGGGCAAGACGATTTCGGCTGCGCATTCGGGACAGGTAGATTGAAACATGGGAACCTCCTAAGAATGAGAATTCTGGGATTTTAGAAGCGAAGATGCCAGTTGCAGTTGGGCGCGCACGGCCTGGGGCGCGGTGCCGCCCCAAACCTCTCGTCGCGCCAGGGAACGCAACGGATCCAACACGACCTGGGGCTGGATCGCGCCCCATGTGGCAACTTCCTGCAGGGTTGCCTGTTCCAGGCTGATCCCCTGCTCCAGCGCCTTGCGCACCAGCTCGCCGACTTTTCGATGCGCCTGTCGGAAGGGTATGCCCTGGCGCACCAGCTCATCGGCGAGATCGGTGGCCAGCATGAAGGCGTCAATCTTCATCCGTTCGGGGTGGACGCGTAGCTCGCGCAGTGCAGCGGCGATCACCGGCAGGAGCAGGAGCAGCGTATCGGTGGCCTCGAAGACGTAACGCTTATCCTCTTGTAAATCCTTATCGTAGGCGGAAGGGAGAGCCTTCAGCAAGTTCATTGCCCCGTTCAGCAAAGCGTTCAGGTAGGCCGCTTTGGCGCGCGTCAGTTCAAAGAGATCGGGATTTTTCTTTTGAGGCATCAGGCTGGAGCCGGTGGCGAAGGCATCGCTTAGCTCGAAGAATCCAAATTCGGCAGTGGTATAGAGCACGATTTGCTCAGCAAGCCGGCTCAGGTGAACGCCGATCAGGGCGGCAATGAACAGGTACTCTACCACGAAGTCGCGATCCGCGACCGCGTCCAGGCTGTTGGGGGAGGCCTCCAGAAACCCCAGTTCGCGCGCCAGGGCATGGCGATCCACGGGGAAGGGGCAGCCGGCCAGCGCGCCGCTCCCCAAGGGCAGGATGGCCAGGCGCGGGCGCAGGTGCTGCAGTCGTTGCCGATCGCGCTGCAAGGGCCAGAAATGGGAAAGGAACCAGTGGGCCAGGGAAATCGGCTGGGCGCGCTGCAGATGGGTGTACCCTGGCATCACCGTTTCCACGTGTTCAGCGGCCCGCTGGAGCAGCACGGCCTGCAAATCCTGCAGCGCCGTCTCCACCTGGGGCAGCGTATCCAGCATCCACAGGCGAAAGTCCGTCGCCACCTGATCGTTGCGACTGCGCCCCGTATGGAGCTTCCCGGCGACTTCCCCCACCAGTTCCCCCAGGCGGCGCTCAACGGCAGTGTGGATGTCTTCATCCGTTTCCTGGAAAACGAAGCGTCCCTGTGCAAACTCCTCTGCGATCTGCGCCAGCCCCTGATGGAGACGTTGCGCTTCATCGGGCGTCAAAATGCCGGCTGCCTGCAAAGCATTCACCCAGGCCTGGGAAGCGCGCACATCCTGCAGCGCCAGGCGATGGTCCACGCTCAGCGATTCGTTGAGCTTCCAGGCCAACCCATGCATGGGTTGCGAAAAGCGTCCACCCCAGAGCATTTTCCCTCCTAATCGCGCTTGAAGCGGCTGTAATCCGGCTGCGGCAGGTCGAGGCCGGCGACGGGCAGGTTGTTCAAGGCGCGCACCTTCAGCGGCAGGCCAAAGAGACGGATGAACCCCTCGGCATGGCTCTGATCATAGACATCTTCCTCCCCAAAGGTGGCGAAATCCTCGCGATACAGGCTGAAGGGTGATTGGCGCCCGGCCACGATGATGTTCCCTTTATAGAGCTTCAGCCGCACCGTCCCCGTGACCGGCCCCTGCGTGGCGGCGAAGAAGGCATCTAAGGCCTCGCGCAGGGGAGAGAACCACAAGCCGTAATAGACCAGCTCGGCATAACGGATGGCGAGCATGTCCTTGAAGTGCATGGTATCGCGGTCAAGGGTGAGCGATTCCAGTTCGCGATGCGCATGGACGAGGATCGTGCCGCCCGGCGTTTCGTAGACGCCGCGCGATTTCATCCCCACCAGGCGATTCTCCACCAGGTCCGCGCGGCCGATGCCGTGGGTGGCGCCGATGGCGTTCAGTCGCTGGATCAGGGTGGCCGGGGAGAGTCGCTCTCCGTTCACTGCGACCGGCGTGCCGCTCTCAAACTCGATCTCGATGTATTCTGGCTCATCCGGCGCGTTTTCCGGCGAGGTCGTGATCTGATACATGCTCTCTTCGGGTTCATTCCAGGGATCTTCCAGAGGCCCGCCCTCGTGGGAAAGATGCCAGAGGTTCCAATCGCGGCTGTAGATGCTCTTGACGGTTGCGGTCACGGGGATATTGCGCTCCTGGGCATAGGCGATGGCCTGCTCGCGGGAGCGGATATGCCATTCGCGCCAGGGGGCGATGATCTTCAAACGCGGGTCAAGTGCCATCACGGTGACTTCAAAGCGCACCTGATCGTTCCCCTTGCCGGTGGCGCCGTGGGCGACGGCATCGGCCTGGAACTCGTGCGCCACCTCTACCAGGTGACGGGCGATCAACGGGCGGGCGATGGAGGTGCCCAGCAGGTACTTGCGTTCGTAGACAGCGCCAGAGCGCAACAGCGGGAAGAGATAATCCCTGGCGAATTCTTCTTTGACGTCGCGGAGCACAAAGTGGCTGGCGCCGCTGCGCAGCGCCTTCTGTTCCAGGCCGCGCAGGTCTTCATCTCCCTGCCCGATGTCGGCGCAGAACGCGATCACCTCGCAACCGTAATTCTCGCGCAGCCAGGGGACGATGATCGAGGTATCCAATCCCCCCGAATAGGCCAGAACGACCTTCTTGACAGATGGTTTTGATTTGGCGGACATATACACACTCCTGAAAGTGGATTTAAAAAGCGATCAGCCCTCCGAGAAGGAGGGCTGATCGGGTATGCCAGGAGAATCAGAAGTTCAGGGCCTCGCTCCAAACCCGTCAGGCCCACCTTCTCGGTGGGAGGTGGGCTTTGGACGACGGGAACGTGGAGCGAAAGAGGTTGCCATAAGATTGCGCCTGATTCTACACGGAAGCGGGGATTTTGTCAATGATTTTGGGATGCCCATCCCAATCACACAGGGTTTATTTTTCTTGATCTTTTCCCTTTTCTTCCAGGAGAATTTTCATCCCCTCTTTCTTTATGATTGGCAAAAGTTGGAGTATTTCCCGTTCGATGTCTCGGATATTTTTGGTCTCCGCTCAGCCTCTGCTTGAGAAGACCGGCCAGCATTTCGGCCATATTGTTGATGCTTTCTGGATCATATCTGGTCATGGCAAAACCCATTAGATGAGAATAGGATTGTATATCACTTCGCAGGCTATTCTCCTGCTGAGGTTTTGAGTTGCACAAATTTCCGCTTGCCGACTTGAAGCACGCCCTCATGAGGGATGGGGAGATCGGCGCGCTCCAGCACCTGTCCATCCAGGCGCACGCCCCGCTGATCGATCAGCCGTCGCCCTTCGCTGCGCGAGGCGACCAGACCGGCGGCCACCAGCACGTCCAGCAGCGTCTGCCCCGGATGATAGAAAAAGACCTCCAGTTCCTGGGGGATTTCTCGTTGCTGGAAGAGGCGGATGAAGGCCTCCTCTGCTGCCGCGGCAGCCTCCTCGCCATGGAAGATGGCCGTCACCTCGCGCGCAAGCTTCATCTTGGCATCGCGCGGGTGCAGGCGACCGCTTGCCATCGCCTCTTCGATCTCCTGAATCTGGCGCGGCGACCAGCGCGTCACCAGACGGAAATATTTGGGCATGGCGAAATCCGGAACAGACATCAGTTTCCCATACATGTCCTCGGCAGTGGTATGGATTGGAATGACGTTGCCCATAGATTTCGACATCCGCTGCACGCCATCCGTCCCCGGCAGGATGCCGAGGATGATCCCGATCTGCGGACGCTGTCCAAGCGCCTCCTGTAACTTGCGTCCGGCCACGATGATATTGAAGAGCTGATCCGAGCCTCCGACCTGGACATCCGCTTGCAAGGCGACGGCATCGTAGCCCTGCATCAGGGCGTAGAACGTCTCATGCAGGAAGATCGGTTCGCCGCGCTCCAGGCGTTTGGCGAAATTTTCCCGCGCCAGGAATTGCTGCACGGTGAAGTGTTGTCCGAGGCGGATTAAATCTACCAGGGTGAGCCTGGAGAGCCATTCCCCGTTGTAGCGAATGCGCGTCTTCTGGGGGTCGAGAACGCGAAAGGCCTGTTCGGCATAGGTGCGCGCGTTCTCCATGACCTGCTCTTCGGTCAGGATCGGGCGCGCCTTGTTCTTGTCGGAAGGATCGCCGACCAGCGCGGTGTAATTCCCGATCAGGAAGGTGACGTCGTGGCCCAAATCCTGGAACTGGCGTAGCTTGCGCATGGTGATCGTGTGCCCCAAATGCAGATCCGTGGAGGTGGGATCGTAACCGCAGTAGACGCGCAGCGGCCGCCCCTCCTGCAGGCGCTCCCGAAGTTCGCGACGCATGGCCTGCGCCAGTTCGTCATCTCCGTATTCTGTTCCCTGCATCAGCCATTCGACCTGTTCATCTATGTTCATCGTCCTCTCCTGCTATCGTTTGTATTCCAGCGTTCCGTCCCGTTGCGTGGGATGCAACCCGCTACGGCGCACGATCTCTTGCAGGATTTCATCGCCGTTGGCAAAGCCGGTGCGTCCGCGGACGCTACCCTGAAACATAAGCTCTCCTAAGGTTTTGAAACGAAAATGCGCCCTTTCTCCGATCACCTCCACCGTCTTGCCGAGCACGGAAGGCATGACAATGACTTCTCTGACTTCACTCCAGGGCATCGAGACGCGTCGCAGCCCGTTTTCAAAAGCGATCCCGTCCTCGCTCAGGCGCAATTGCGTTTGCCGATCCATCCAGTTTCCCAGCGAAATGCTCAGCGCAGAAAAGAGCAGGAATCCCCAAAACAGCCAGGCCCAGAAGGGGACCTCGCCCAGGCGATCCATTGCCCACAAGACCAGGCTCATCCCGGCCCAGACCATCCAGGCCATCCACTCCCCGCGGCGGGGCATCTGCTCAGGACGAAACGTTTGCGGTTGCATCGTGCTGATTATAACAAAGGTTGCGGGATGGACGTCGAAGCGTGAAGGAGGAGAAATTGGCGGGAGAGCGGATCGGCGAATCTATGCTAAAATCAGGGAGTTCGCGGAACATTTTTCCAGCGTTATCCTCCGATCAGGAGTTTTTTGCATGTACAAGACGCATACCTGCGGTGAACTACGCCCGGAACATGAAAATCAGATCGTCACGCTTGCCGGCTGGGTGCATCACTATCGCCTGTTGGGTGGGATCGCCTTCATCGTGTTGCGTGACCGCTTTGGCTTGGTGCAGGTCGTCAGCGATCCGCAACGCTATCCCCAGGCAGCCCAGGAGATGGAAAACGTGCGCGCGGAATGGGTAATCCAGGTCAAAGGTCGCGTGCGCCTTCGCCCGCCCGATCAGGTCAACCCGCGCATGGCAACCGGGGCCGTTGAAGTCGAAGCGCACGAAGTCAAAGTGCTCAACCCGGCCAAACCGCTCCCCTTCCTCGTCAGCCGCGAGGATGAAACAGTGGACGAAGCGGTACGGCTGAAATATCGCTATCTCGACCTGCGACGTCAGCGTATGCAGCGCAACCTGGAGCTACGGCATCGGGTGATCAAATTCATGCGCGATTACCTCGATGCCCGCGGATTCCTGGAGATCGAAACACCGATCCTGTTCAAAGCCACCCCGGAGGGGGCACGGGATTATCTGGTGCCCTCGCGCCTGTATCCGGGACAATTCTATGCCCTGCCACAGTCCCCTCAGCAGTTAAAGCAACTCCTGATGGTGGCCGGTGTCGAGCGCTATTTCCAGATCGCCCGTTGTTTCCGTGATGAGGATCAGCGCGGCGACCGTCAACCCGAATTTACCCAGCTCGATATCGAAATGGCCTTCGTCGAACGGGATGACGTGCTCCACCTGGTGGAAGACCTCTTCACCGCGCTCATTCCCGCCGTAGCCCCCCATAAGCGTCTGCTTGCTTCCCCCTGGCCCCGCCTGACCTACGCCGAGGCCATCGAACGCTACGGCAGCGATAAACCCGATCTGCGTTTTGGCCTGGAGCTATGGGAGGCGACCGACCTCTTCGCTCAGAGCACTTTCCGCGTCTTTCAGGATGCTATCCAGCAGGGAGGGGTGATCAAGGGGATTTGCGTGCCGGGCGCCGCCACCTTCACCCGTAAGGAGCTGGATCAGTTGACCGAAGAGGCCCAGCGACTCGGCGCGCGCGGCCTGGTTTCCCTGGCGCTCGCGCCCGATGGGACAAAGGGCAGCGGCGCGAAATTCGTCCAGGAGAGCGAACTTCAGGCCTTGCGTGCTCGCAGCGGCGCACAACAGGGCGATCTCCTGCTCCTCGTTGCCGATCAGCGACCGATTGCCAACAAGGTGCTGGGAGGCCTGCGCCTGTTCCTGCGCGATCGGCTGAAACTGGCGGATCCGCAGGTCATGGCCTTCGCCTGGATCACCGACTTCCCCATGTTCGAGTGGAACGAGGAGGAGCAGAAATGGGATGCAGCCCATCATCCCTTCACCATGCCGCGCCTGGAAGACCTGGAGAAGTTCGAGACCGATCCCGCCTCCATCCTTTCCGAGGCCTATGATATGGTCTGCAACGGCTATGAGCTGGCTTCCGGTTCGATCCGCATTCATCGGCGCGAGATTCAGAGCAAAGTTTTCTCGCTTCTCGGCATTGATGAAGAGACAGCGCGACGTAAGTTCGGCCATATGCTGGAAGCCTTTGAATACGGCGCCCCGCCCCATGGGGGCATTGCTCCCGGCATTGATCGCCTGGTAATGCTCCTGGCCGATGAACCGAGCATTCGCGAGGTCATCGCTTTCCCCAAGAATTCGGCGGCTCGCGATGTCATGGCGGATGCCCCTTCGCCGGTCGAACCGCGTCAGCTTCAGGAGCTACATATCCGTATCGTGGAATGAAATTCAAGACCCCTCAATTGGAGGCAATGTATGGCAACGTTGATTCGCGTGGATCAAATCGCGGCATACGAAGGACAGGAAGTGACGGTTCGAGGCTGGGTCTATAACCGCACGGACAAGGGAAAACTGTGTTTTCTGCTGGTGCGCGATGGTTACGGCTACGTGCAATGCGTCGCCTTCAAAGGAGACCTGCCGGAAGAACTCTTTGACCGCATGGTACGCCTGCCTCAGGAATCTGCCGTCATTGTACATGGCACGGTGCGCAAAGATGGGCGCGCTCCAGGTATCCCCGGCGGCTACGAGATCAGCGTTCGCGATCTGCAGATCGTGCACGAGGCAGCCCTGGACTATCCCATGGCGCTTAAGGAGCACGGGGTGGATTTCGCCCTGGACCATCGTCATCTGTGGATCCGGATGCCCAGCCAGTGGGCGGTGCTGCGCGTGCGTGCGAAGGTCATCCAGGCCGCTCGCGAATGGCTGAATGCCAACGGCTTTATCAACATGGATACACCTATCCTGACCCCGAACGCCGTCGAAGGCACCACCACCCTGTTCGAGACCCACTACTTCGACGAAGGCTCTGCTTATCTCACCCAGAGCGGCCAGCTTTACAATGAGGCCAATATCTATGCCTTCGGCAAGGTTTACTGCTTCGGTCCAACCTTCCGTGCTGAGAAATCAAAGACGAGGCGCCATCTGACCGAATTCTGGATGCTGGAGCCGGAGATGGCTTTCACCGATCTGGACGGCCTGATGGAGGTCGAAGAACAGTTGATCAGCCACATTGTCCAAACGGTGTTGCGGGAGTGCCAGCCTGAGCTTAGATCGCTCAAACGCGATACCAGTCGCCTGGAGAAGGTACAGCCCCCCTTCCCGCGCATCTCTTACGACGAGGCCGCCGAAATCTTGCGCCAGATTTACGAACAGGAAAGCGATCCGGAGCGGAAGGAGCTACTCCGCTTTGAGTGGGGTATGGACTTTGGCTCCCCTCATGAAACCGAATTGACCAATCGCTTTGAGAAGCCGGTCTTCGTCTATGGTTATCCCACCGCGGTCAAGGCGTTTTACATGCAACCCTGGCCAGGCCGCCCGGAAGTATGCAAGAGCGTTGATCTGCTGGCTCCTGAGGGATATGGTGAAATCTGCGGCGGCTCGGAGCGGATTTACGATTACGATCTGCTGCTGGAGCGTATCCGTCAACACAACCTGCCGCAGGAGGCTTTCAAGTGGTATCTTGATCTGCGCAAGTACGGCTCTGTGCCCCATGCTGGCTTTGGCATGGGCGTCGAACGCGTGACGGCCTGGTTGTGTGGGATCGAACACGTGCGCGAAGCCATCCCCTTCCCCCGCACGATCAAACGCGTCTATCCGTAAGTGCTTCTTTGTCCCCTTCCTGACGCATTCAGCCTGTTCCCGGCTATCTATACCCGATAAGGCGCCGGAGACAGGCTGAAATTTTTGACGGCATCCAGGGTGAGCTTCTCGTGCGCCTCGCTCTTCCTGGAAGCGATCCTGCAGGGGAGCGGCCCTCGAGGGGCTTACAAGTTCTCGATTTCCAGCGGTGGCAGATCGTCGGCTGGTTGGAAGCCAAAGACGCGCCCGTAGAATGCCAGTTCTGCCTCCAGGGAGCGGCGGATGTTCTCTGCCTTGCGGAAGCCATGTTGTTCGCCCTGGAAGAGTAGATAGGCCACCGGTAGCCCTTTGGCTCTGGCTGCCTGGTAGATCAACTCCGATTGGTTCGGCGGCACAATGCGATCCTCATCCCCCTGGAACAGGATCAACGGGCAGGAGAGATTCTGCACGTGGTAGAGCGGTGAGCGCTCCCGATAGAGATCGGCGCGCTCCGGATACGGCCCGATCAGCGTCATCAGGTAGTGCGATTCAAATTTGTGCGTGTCGTGGACGAAGACCATCAGATCGCTCAGGCCGAAGTAGCTCGCGCCGGCGCGGAAGACCTGCGGTCGGAAGGTGAGGCAGGCCAGCGTGGTATAGCCGCCGGCGCTCCCGCCGCGGATGGCCATCCGCTCCCGATCTACCCACCCCTGTTCCGCCAGGAAGAGCGCGCCATTGCAGCAATCCTCCACATCCACAACGCCCCATTGACCGTTCAAGCGAGTGCGGTATTCGCGCCCATAGCCGGTCGAACCGCCGTAGTTCACATCCAGCACGGCGAAGCCGCGTGAGGTCCAAAACTGGATCGAGTAATTGAGGATCGCCTGTGCGGCAGAGGTCGGCCCGCCATGGCTGATGACAAGCAACGGCGGACGCTCACCCTGCGGCGCGGCGAAATCCTGGTTCTGCGGCGCGTAGTAAAAGGCGTGGGCCTCCCCGTGGCTGCTGGGATATGTCAGCGATTGGGGAACGGAGATATAACCTTCCGGGACTTTCGGCTCAAATGCCAGGTGGATCGTCTCCACGGCGCCGCTTTCGAGATCGAGACGGCGCAGGCCCGGCGGCTCGGTCGGAGAGGCGGCCTCAAAGAGCGCAAAGCCTTCCCCGATGCGGATCTCATCGAAAAACGTGTAAGGCAGCGGAATTGGAGAGAGCTCCCGTGCTTCCACATCCAGCCATGCCAGATGCCAGAATCCGTTTTGCGTGTAGGTGCATAGGATGCGCCGCGCATCGCGGAACCCGTAGGTGCTCATGCCGAAGATCCATTGGGGCTTCCCGAATTCCGCCTCCATCGGATAGACGGCCTGAATTTGCTCCCCATCCCAGCGGTAGAGATTCCACCAGTTACTGCGATCCGAAACGAAATACAATCGCCCATCTGGCGACCATTCCGGCTGGAAGATGGATTCCTGCGCTCCGCCGGCCACCCGCTGCAGATGGCGCACATCCCCTGTGTCATCCAGTTCTGCCACCCATAATTCCGTCCCATCCCAGGGCATGTTCGGATGGTTCCAGGTCAGAAACGCCAGCCGTCGGCCATCGGGACTGAGGCGCGGACTGGAATAGAAATCGTTGCCTGCAACGATCACCTGTCCGTTGTCTCCACCCGTCAGGGAAAGTCGCACCAGGGTGTTGACCGCCTCCCCGTCCCCGGTGTGATCTTCGCGCACGCAGAAGAGGGCCTTGCGCTGCGCGTCCACCACCAGATCGGCATAACGGTAGCCCTCCTGGGGCGTCAAAAGGCGAGGGGATTCACCGGGGCGATGGGCATACAGTCGCTGATCGGCAAAATTGGTGAAGTAAATCACGCCCTCCGAGACGGTGAATGCGCCACCGCCGTATTCATGAACACGGGTGCGCGCGTTGAATCCTGGCGGGGTGCACGCCTCCACCTGTCCTTGCGGGGAGCGGTGCATGATGACATAACGTCCTCCTTCCAGGGGACGCATCTCGCTCCAGTAGATTTCCTGACCTGCGACGTGCGCCTCCATCACCGGGGTACTGATGGCGGTGATCAACTCCGGCGTGATCGGCGATTTCCAGCTTCCATAAGGCGCAATATGCCTGGACATAGAACCTCACCATGAGCAGATTGGAAGATAACTTACCACCCTATCAGGAACGGCTCCCATTCCTGATATTGATCGAGCAGATGCCCGAAAAGATACAAAGCCGTCGCTGCTGGCTCTCGAGGGGGATGGAGCAATTGCATGTGGGCCTCTTCGAGTGTCCGTCCCCCCTTCCGGGCATTACAGGCCTCGCAGGCGGTTACCACATTCGTCCAGCTATGCTGGCCTCCCATGTGGCGCGGCACGACGTGATCGAGGGTCAGTCGCCCGTCCTTGCGCCCGCAATATTGACAGGTATAGTGGTCGCGTCGGAAAACCTCGCGTCGGCTCAACTTCACCCGCGGCCGGGGCCGATGCACCATCTCGCGCAGGCGGATCACCGAGGGGCGGGGGAAACTCTGGGAGACGGTGTGGATGTAGCCGCGACCGTTCAAGACCAGGATGGCCTTGCCTTCCAGGAGCAATCCCATCGCCCGCCGCGTGGAACAAATGCTAAGCGGCTCATAGCTCGCATTGAGCACAAGGACTGGCTCATCCATAAAAAGTGCTCACAGGGGAAAAAGAAAAGAACGCCAACCTCTTCTGCAACGATCGCTGTGACCTCTCCCCGATCCGGGTCTCGTTCAACACCGATTTCGGCGATCCGTCTCAGCCGCAGGTATTTTACCACGAATGCAATCACCTGCCATCAAGTCTTCCCCGCCAGGCTTTCCACCCCCTCCTCCTGCCGCTGATGGTTCAAAACCTGGTGGGGAATTCGGGCATTTCCCGCTTCAATAGCCATTTTCGATTCTCACTTTCGCCGGATGTTGAACAATCGCTTTGCCGTGTTGGTGCCTGAGAAAGTGGGTGTATCATATGAGTTAAGGTTGAAGTTGTAGCGCGTTTTTTGACATTTGCAAGCTATAGGCGGTGAGAAAGCGAGTTGCGGGTAATCTGTATTTATCCACGGCCACGCTTGCGCCGGGATTTGCGCTTTTCCTTCTTTGCCGGGGAAGCAGCAGGAGCCGGCGGCGAAAGGTGAAGTCGCGGCATGGGCTGGGTGCTGGAGGCGCTCAGCGAGCGATAACGCTCCTCCATTGAAGGTACAGGACGACCTGCCAGCGCCCGATGTAACGCCTCCCAACGCTCCCCATCCACAAAGCGCCAGTCCAGAAAAACGTGACGCTGATAGGCCTTCAACTCCAGGAATAGCCCTTTTTCCCATAACTCCTGACAGGAACGCAGGTATTCCAGCCCCGAAACCACATCGCGAAAAACCACATATCCCCGCGATGGCAAATCCAGCGCCTCTGCCAGCAGTTCCTGTCCCAGCGCATTCCCCCGACGACGGGCAACCGTGGTGCGAATCCAGCCCTGGGTCTCAGCGTAACGATTATGGTAAACTACCAGGCCCCGCTCCTGCCCCTGGCGATTGGAGAAGGCGAAGACATCCTCATTGACCGTGCCCTGCGGGGTGAAAAAGTCATACAAGGCGAAGTGTTCGATCCCGGCAAAAAGCGAACGGCGATGGAGCAGCGGGAAGATGAAGCGCTCATGGGCCGCGATCAGCCCCTCATTCGGCCATTCTTCCCAGCGCGGGGCCGCGAATTCCATCCCGTATTTCTCCCGATAGCCCTCAATCTGGCCATGCCCGAACATCGGCAGGCCCGGCAGGGTGACCATCAGCGTACAAATGCCCAGATACTTATCGCCATCCCCGAATTGCTCAATGGCTGTCTTCTCGTCCGGGTTGTTCATAAAATTCACAAAGCGTTTCAGCACTTCTGGCTCGGTCTCCAGGGCCTTCTTCATCAGCAGTCGGTAGCGGTCGTTGGCCTCATCCCGCAGCATGTGCATAAAGGCAGAGTTATACACGCGATGCATTCCCAGATGGCGCACAAAGTAGCCTTCTAACATCCAGAAGGCCTCGGCGAGGAGCAGGGTATCCGGCGCCTCGTGTTCGACCCGCTCTACCACTTCCAGCCAGAACTCTCGTGGCAGACGCTTTTCAAACTCCTCCGCCGAAACCCCATACTCCGCACGCGAGGGGATAGCACCCCCTTGCCCCGGCAGCGGGTGCCAGAGTCGCTGGATATGCTGTTTGACCAGGGTCATAGCCGCATCAAAGCGGATCACGGGGAAATGGCGGGCAACGTGCAAAATGGTATCAATGACTGCCTGACGTACCTCCGCCTTCAGGTAATCCAGTTGCGCGGTATCGTTCCAGGGGACAGAGGTGCCGTCGTTGCCGTGGTAGATGTAGCGCACTTCACCGCTGCGCCGATCCATGCGCTTGAAAACCACCGCCGCATCCCGACGGGTATAATAACCATCCTCAATGTAAACTGAAATGCGGGGATCCTCGGAAAGATCAGGGCCGTTGAAGGTGTACGAGGGATAAGGGGGATGGGAAAGGGAGAGAAAATAATCCGGTTTTTCGGCCACCCAGACGGAATCAATCGCCATGTGATTGGGGACCATATCCGCGGCCAGGCGAATCCCCACCTGGCTCGCTTTCTTTTTCAAGGCCTCCAGCGCTTCCCAGCCGCCAAGCTCAGAAGCGATCTCGTAAGCGTGGACTGCGTATGCAGAGCCGAGTGCCTGCGGATCGCCCATGAGTTGCTTGATGCGCCGACTGGCACGGCTGCGCTCCCATACGCCGATCAACCACAGGCCGTTGATGCCCCAGCGCGCCAGCCGCTCCAGCTCTTCCTGCGGTATCTCATCCAGGCGGCGGATCGGCCGCCGGTAAAGGCGGGAAAGCTGCGCCAGCCAGACATAGACATTTTTGGCAATCAGCACCAGGCGCGGCATCCAGTCCCGGTCGGGCGTGATGCGTAACGGCACCTCCGCCGCAGGCATGGAAAAGTCCGGGATGTGCACTTCGCCGGGGCCGGCAGCGAAGCGTGTCGCTTCTTCCCTGATAAAATCCACTGCCCGACGAATGCGCAAGCGATCGCGATCATCGAGCAGGAAATCCCAATGCTCCAGCAGGATCAAAAGCTGCCCTTCAAGGGAGTGCGGCGCCTGGCGTAAGGGTAGAAAGAGGCGATCCAGAGGGTTTTCCCCTTGTGAGCCTGAAGCCAGCGGGAGAACCTGAAGGCCGTTGATGAGCTCCTCGTAGGCCGTCTCCCGACGAAGCTCCGTATCATCGAAGAAAGGGCGCAACCCACTCGCCGCCGGATTGCTGTTTTCGAGGTAGAGCAGGAAAAGCTCTCGGGTCACCTCTGCCTTTCTCGGATGGCTGGAGGGAGAGAGGCTTTCCAGGTATTCAGAAGCGCTCATTTCCCCCTGAAAGACTGGCAGGGAGGGGAACAACGCAAGGTACTGAAGCAGGGTGGCGCGCACCCTGGACTCCGAAAGGCGCGAGGTGAGAAAGCCGAGTTGCCGGGAAAGGGGAAATTTCCCCGTCTGCTCCAGGTACTCCAGCGCCCGCCAGAGGATTTCATCCATCAGGGAGAGCGCGTAAATTTGGGAAGCCGGACGCTGCAGGCGCGAAGCAAGCTCACGCGCAGAGGCAAAATCGGGAAGGAACAGGCGCCCACTCTCTGTGAAGAAAGACGCGGGCAGCGCAAGGGAAAGGCGATATGGGGCTGAAAGATGCATGAGACCTCGCCGGGGGAAATTTTGCTCTCCAATTCTACCGTAAATGGACGATGGATGGTGAGCTGGGGACGGCGAAGTTCAGGAATTCTGCGAGGGATTGCTTCAGCAGGGATCGCCGTCCAATTGGCATTGCGGGCAAATTCTCGCTTTCTCTGATACAATTAGGGCATGGCATCACGCATCTATGTTGTGGGTCATATCAATCCGGATACAGATACCGTCGCTGCGGCCATGGGCTACGCCTGGCTGCTGCGCGAACGGGATGGGGCAGATACCATCGCTGCGCGCGCCGGCGCGCTCAATCCCCAGACAACCTGGGTCCTCCAGCGATTGGGGCTAGAAGCGCCTGTCCTGCTGACGGATGCCTCGCCGCGCTTTGAATCGGTCATGCAGCGTCTCGATACCATCCTCCCTCAAAGTCCGCTCTCAGAGGCCTGGGCGCTGGCCTCGCGCACCGGCGGCCTGGCCCCGGTTGTGGATGAAGAGGGCCGCCCCTATGGGCTGATCAGCGGCTGGAGCCTGTTTCGCTACTTCACCGAAACCCTCGGCCCCAATCCCTCCCTGACCAGCGTGCGCCTGGGCGATTTGATGAGCGCGCCCTGTCACCTGGCGGCCGATACCAGCGTGCCGAAATTCCCGGCTCAGGGGCATATTCGAGACTCGCTCCATCGCATCCTGCACGACGAGTACGATAACTACTGGATTGTAGATGAGCACGGATATTACCTGGGCATCGCCCGCCAGCGTGATCTGCTCAATCCTCCGCGTCTCAAAGTGATCTTGGTGGATCACAACGAGCCGCGTCAGGCCATCGCCTCGCTGGAAGAAGCCGATCTGCTGGAAATCCTGGATCACCATCGTCTGGGCAATCCTCATACCCATACCCCGATTCGGATGCACGTGGATATTGTCGGCTCGACCTCGACCCTGGTGACGGAGCAAATGGTCGAGGCTGGCATTGCACCGCCCCCTGCCCTGGCCGGGTTGCTCCTGGCGGGCATCCTTTCCGATACGCTGATCTTCACCTCCCCGACCACCACCCCGCGCGATCGTCAGGCCGCGGAACGCCTGGGACGCTGGGCCTTCTTTGGAGCTTCTCCTTTGAAAGGGGAGAGCCTGGAATCCTATGGGCAGGCCATCCTGGCCGCCGGCGCGGGCCTGGATCAGCGACCTGCCGAAGAGGTGGTAAGCAGCGATTTGAAGACCTACGAGAACGGCGGCTTCAAGTTCGCTATCTCGCAGGCGGAGGTCACCGACCTGGTGCAACTGGCCGAGCATTTGCCGCGCCTGCAAAAGGCCCTGGACGAATTGCGCGATCGCCGTGGACTGGATTTTGCCATGCTCCTGGTCACCGATGTCGTGCGGGGTACCAGTCGCCTGCTTCTCTCCTCCAATCCGCCCCCGATCCTGAAAGACCTGCCCTATCCGCCTCTCCCCGATGGCACGCGCGAGGCCGCCGGCGTGGTTTCGCGTAAGAAACAGCTTCTCCCCACGCTACTTGGATTGTTAGAGCGATGAAATGCGATACAGACAATTGATATTTTACCTGTTGATCCTGTTGGCTTTCCTGAGCGCGTGTGACGGAAAGATCGCCACGCCAGCGGCGGCTCCCTCTGCGCCTTCCCCGACCCCCGCGCCTCCTTCCCCGACCCCGACGCTGCTGCCTGCCCCGACGCCTGTAACCACCCTTTCGCTCACCGCCCTGGTATGGAGTAGCGATCCGCGTGTCCCCATCCTGACCTACCATCAATTTGCAGATGACATCGCCAAACGTTCCAGCCCGGTCAAGGTGCGCAAATCCGATTTCCGCGCCGAGTTAGAGAGCCTGTATGCGGCCGGCTATAGCCTGGTTTCGCTGCGTGAATGGCTGGATGGACGCTGGATCGTCCCGCCCGGAAGGCGCCCCTTGATCTTGAGCATGGACGATCTCTTCTACAACAACCAGATCGGCCTTACGCCGGCAGGAGAACCCGACCCGAATACCGGCATCGGCATCTTGTGGCAATTCTACAAAGAACATCCCGATTTCGGATTTCATCTGGCGCTCTTCGCCAACCTGGGAGATAAGCTCTATGCCGATCCGGGGAAGCCCGATTGGGAGATGAAACTGGCGCAGACGATTGTCTGGTGTCTGGATCACGGCGCGGAGATTTACAATCACACCTACACCCATGCCGATCTTTCGATTTCAGATGCCAATGGCATCCGTTGGGAACTGGGGCAGAACGATCGTTATCTGCGTCAACTGTTGGAAAAAGCCGGACGCGCCGATCTGATTGCCAGGTTGGGGAATATGCTGGCCCTGCCCTATGGAAGGGAGCCTGCTTCTGCAGGAATGCGAAAGGTCATCTACGCTTACACCACCCCTGAAGGGAAAGCCATGGAGGCTGTCTTCTACATAGACTTCATCATCCGCCCTGGCTATTTTGAGCCGGCCTCGCCGCAGTTCGATCCGCTCCACATCCCGCGCATTGTTGCCACGCAAGAGGCGATCCGCATTCTGAGCGAACAGGCCGCCTCGTTCCCGGCTCCCCTCGCCTGTACCTTCGAGATCGAAGCCACCCATCCCGACGATCCTCAGGCCATTCGCCAGGGCATTCTGCGCGCCATTCAGGCGAAGAAATGCCCGGCCGGGCGCTATTTTGTCTCGGATCAAGTCTTTGACCTGCGTTCCTTGGCGCAATCTCTGCCATGAGCAACGATTTCCAGATTTTTGAAGCCTTAGTCAGGCTGAAAGAGGAAAACCAGGCTGTGGCTTTGTGCACGGTGATCCACAGCGAAGGCTCCACGCCGCGCCATGTGGGGAGCAAGATGCTGGTCTATGAAGATGGCCGCTTCATCGGAAGCATTGGGGGCGGCGATCTGGAGCATCGCGTCCTGGATGAGGCCTGGATGGCAATTGTGGAGGGAAAACCGCGCCGTTTGCGATACAATATGGTGGACCCTCAGCGTGGTGATCCTGGCGTGTGCGGTGGTAGCGTGGAGATCTTTGTGGAACCGATCCTGCCTCCCCCGCTGCTGATCGTGGTCGGTGGTGGACATGTAGGAAAAGCGGTCGCTCACCTGGCAAAATGGTTGGGATTTCACGTTGCCGTCTCCGATGACCGCCCCGAATTCTGCAATCCTGAGGCGATTCCGGATGCGGATGCGTTCTATCCCTGTCGCCTCTCGGAATTGCCGCAACGCGTGAAGATCCATCGCCAGACGTATCTCGTCCTGACCACCCGCGGCAGCAGCATAGACGTGGAGGGCCTGCCGGCCCTGTTAGAGACCCCTGCCGCCTATATTGGCGTCATCGGTTCCCGACGTCGCTGGCTGACGACGGCGCGCGCCTTGCGGGAGAAAGGGATCAGCGAAGAGCAACTGCGTCGCGTTCGTTCGCCGATGGGATTAGAGATCCAGGCCGAAACGCCCGAAGAAATCGCTGTCAGCATCCTTGCCGAGATCATCATGCTTCGCCGCGGTGGGAACGGCCGCCCGATGACCCATCTGCCCGACGCGGAGTCGCAACCGCGCCGGGCAGAAAATGTATCCTGAATTCCTGAAGGAGGACGTATAGCAAGGATTTTTGATGTCATTGAGTATCCTGTTGAAATGGTGGATGAGATCGTCCACCGCTTTCCAGAAAGCGGCCCGGCGGATTTTCGGCTCGGTTCGCAACTGATTGTGCGCGAGGTGCAGGCGGCTGTCTTCTTCCGCGACGGGAATGCGCTGGATGTCTTTGGCCCCGGACGCCATACACTGACCACCGCCAACCTGCCCCTGATCACCCAGGCTTTACAAAACCTGTTCACCAGCGGTAAAACGGTCTTCCCGGCGGAGGTTTATTTTGTGTCCATGCGGGAATTCCCCGACCGGAAATGGGGAACGCCACAACCGATTATCGTGCGCAATCCCGGCATAGGGCTGGGGGTGGCGCTGTTACAGGGGTTTGGCACGTACTCTTTCCAGGTCAAAGATCCGCAACAGTTTGTGACCCAGATCGTCGGCGCCAGAAGCTCTTACCCGCTCAGCGCCATTGAAGAACGTCTGCGCACGATCCTGCTTTCAAAGCTCCAGGATGTGCTGGGGGAGACGGCTGTCAGGCGTTCAGTGCCAGAGATCATCGGCCTGACGGAGGAACTTGGGGCAGCCGTACGGGCAAAGGCGCAAGAGGATTTCGCCGCCCTTGGCTTGACGCTCAAGACGTTCTATATTGACAATCTGAAACCTTCAGAAAAGTCTGCCGAAGAGTTGCGGGCCATGGGGATGCTGGATGTGGCCACCTATACCCAGCTCCAGGCTGCCGACGCAATGCGCGATGCCGCGCAGAACCCAAGCGGTGGCGCCGGCCTGACCGCGCGGATCGGCGCCGGAATGGGGATTGGCAACCTGATGGGTCAGGCGCTGCAGCAAGGGGCGCAGGCGCCCTCCCAGGGCGCTGCTGGCTCGTTCAACATGCCAGAAGTGATGACCCCAGCAGAAGCTGCCCAGTTGCTGCGCGTGAGCGAGGCCGACGTGCTGGCGGCTATCCAGGAAGGCAGTCTGAAAGCGAAAAAGATCGGCAACACCTATCGGATCAGCCGCCAGGCGCTGGAAGAGTTCCTCAAGTCCTGACCCCGGCGGGGGCAGACTGCTCAGGCGATGGAAATGCATAGCGTGGGGATGTGTGGCTTTCCCTGCCAGGGAGCTATCTCTCTTTATCGTTTGGAGGCTCCATGAAGATCAATTTTTATGCGACCTTGCGTGAAATTGTAGGTGGCAGAACAGTCGAGATCGAGCATCAAGAAGGGATGAACGTTCAAGCGTTGCTGGAACTCCTCTTCCAACGCTATCCGGGATTGCGACGAGAACTGATGGACGAGGCAGGAAATCTCTATCCTCATGTTCACGTGTTCATCAACGGGCGGGATGCTCCCTACCTGGAACAGGGGTTAGCGACGCCGCTCTCTTCGGAAGATGTCGTCAATATCTTTCCGGCTGTCGGGGGCGGATGAGCGAAGCCTCAGCCGAACGCGATCTCCTGATTACCAACATCCCCTTGTGGCTGATGGAGGAGTACCTGCGGCGGACAGGCGCAGCGCAGAGAGGGGAAGAATGGCAGCATCCTGCCGGCTGGCGGGCGCATCTCAGCCCGGCCCCAGATTACCAGATCGGCTCGCTGCGGGTTGGGCGTTTGCGCCTGCGCTTATCCGGCGATCCTGCCGCCATCGCTCAGGCTGAACAGTCGCTCCAGGTTTACCTGCTGCGGGGAGGAGGATAAATCAAAAGGCTTCCGAAGTAACTCGGAAGCCTTTCTGCATGGGGGAAACCTCAGGGAGCGAAATTGGGTGGAGTGTAGGGCCAGACAGACGATGTCCCGCACAAGGCATCATCATGGAAGGTGTTGCCTTGCATGTAACCAACCCGCTGCCATGGGCTGCCACAGGTGTAGAAGCGGGTGACAATCACCTTTCCATTCACCCAAAGCCGGAAGATGACCGGTTCGCTACCGTTGCTATTGTGCGCTTTCAACTCACCTTTATCATCCTGGCAGAGAATCGCGAGGGCGGGCTGAGCCGCGTTTGACTCCTGCCATTCCGCTCAGGCAGAGCAGGGCAACCAGACGGAGGGTGAGGGGCAGGCCGTAGCGCTGCGCCAGATAGCCGATCAGCAGGCTACCGAAGGGGGTGATGCCCTGGATCGCCCACAAGTAGATGCTGAAAACCCGACCGCGTAGCTCATCCGGTGTCCCTGTCTGAATCACGGTGTTGGAGAGCGCCAGTTGGGTGACGGAACCCCAGCCCATCAGGAATACCAGGAGCAGCGCCAGCGGAAAAGGGGGCGCAAAGGCGATGATCAGCACGGCAAGGAGGTAGGCCAGTTGACCGATGGCAGCCCATCGCTCCCGATCCTGGATGCGCAGGCTGAACAGGCTCAGCAGCAGCGAGGCTGTCAGAGCGCCGAAGCCCTGGGCCGTATAGATGGCACTGCTACGGGCATCTACCACAGCACGCGGCGTTCCGGGCGCAGAAAGTAGTTCCCTGGCGATCGCTGGAATCTGTTGTACCACCGGGAAGGCCAGCAATCCCATGATCCCGGCCAGAAAGACGATCCTGCGAATTGTCAGGTGGTGGAGCAGATACTGCGCGCCCTCGGCGATCTCTTCCCGAAAGTGAAAGGAGTGCCTTGTGGCGGGAAGATGGGCATTTGATTTTCGTATAGCGAATAAACTGCCCAGCACAAAGAGGAAACTCACACCGTTCAGGAAAAACACCAGCGCCTCGCCGTGCTCCGGAAAACTCAGGAGCAAGATCGTCGCCAGCGATGGCCCGAAAGCCCGTGAGAGATTGAAGGCCATGGATTGCAGCGCAATGGCGTTGGGGAGCGCCGGCACGCTCGCCAGTTCGCTCAGCATCGCCTGGCGGGCAGTGATTTCCACCGTCGAGGCGATCCCCAGAAGAAGGGACAGCCAGACCAGATGGGAAATGCGGATGGTTCTGCTCCAGGCGAGCCGGGCCAGGAGAAATGCCTGGAGCATCATGATCGTTTGCATGGCGATCACGACTTTGCGCTTTTCCAGGTGCTCCACCAGCACGCCGGCCGGCAGTGCGAAGAAGAAGGTGGGCAGGGTGAGAGCGAAACCGATCAGGCCGAGATCAAAACGGCTGTTGCTCAGGTGGTAAGCGACCAGCGGCTGCACCGTGTTTTGCATGGCGGTTCCGATAAGAGAGAGGAAGTGCCCGCTGATGAAGAGCGCAAAGTTCCGTTCCCGTAAGGCAGGGAGATGACGAAGCATAGGGCAGGTATCCACTCAAGCCAGGCTGGTAAAGAGGCCACCCTGCGTTTCCTGAAGCGGCTCAATCAGGGACGCGCCTTCCACGTCCGAGCGGTTGACGCGAGGGCTGACCCGATAGCCGCACATCCTTTCAGCCGGAAAAGGGCGCAGCCAGCGTTCGGGGGATTCGGATGGGCGCGGCCATAGCCATTCCTCGTATTCTTCGGGGAAAAGTATCAGGGGCATGCGCTCGTGAATCGGGCGGAGACGCTCGTTGGCTGCCACGGTCAGGATCAGGCAGGTGCGAAAGACCTCCCCCTCACTTCCCTGCCATTCTTCCCAAAGGCCGGCAAAAGCAAACGGCCGCCGCTCCTGGAAACAAAAATACCAGGGGAGGCGGGCCCGCCCTTCCTGCTGCCATTCGTAAAAGCCATCGGCAGGGATCAAACAGCGACGGTTGCGCCAGGCGCCCCGAAATGCCGCCTTTCGCGCCGCGGTTTCGGTTCGGGCGTTAATGTACGGTCCTGTTGGATGGCGTTGGGGGGCGGCTTTTGCCCAGGCCGGCACAAAGCCCCAAAGGGCAAAAGTAGCCGCAAGCGGCTGCTTCGCCTCGATCATCAAAATCGGCTGACCGGGCGCGATGTTGTAACGCGGCGCATAGGCGGAAGGAAAAGCCACCCCTGGAAAACAGGCCTGCAACGTCGGCAGGTCAGCGGTCAATGTGAATCGTCCGCACATGGCTGGTTCCAATAGCGAAAATCTCCCTGTCGCCGCGTCAGCCCCTGGCTATCCAGATATTCTAAGAAAGGAAGCGCATATTTTCGAGAAGTCTTGAAAAGATCGCGCACCTGCGCGACCGTCAGCGGGCCTTGCTCACAGAAGGCCTGACGCAGGCGTTCCACCATCCCCTCGAAATCCGTCCGTCGAAAGACGATTTCCGCCGAGACTGCGATCAGGATGCCCTGGATGAGCAATGCCTGGAAAACCTCTTCCCCTACGCTCTGGATGCACTCGCTGGCCGTTGGGGGCGAAAAGGGAGATTGCTCAAAGCGCTGGAGCAATGCCTGCACCTGTTTCTGCTGGGCAGGGGTGAAGCGAATTTCGTGCTCCGGGAGGGCGATGCCATCGTGCGCGAGCTTGAAAATGCCCATCTCCAGCCAGCGTTTCAACAGATGGGGGAAGCTGACTGAGGAGAGTCGCAGACGTTGGAGCAGTTCCGGGCGAGGCATCCCTGGGCGAAGCGGATACAGACGGTGATATTCGGCCACGTGCGACTTTGCCTGGCGGGTGAGGTCTTCCCAATGCGAGGCGGCAAGCACCTGCGCCTCCATATCCAGGACTGCGGCTGGGGTGCCCAGCCCGAGCAAGCTGCCGGCCTGGAACAACGCCTGAGCGGCTTGCAGGGCTGTAGCCTCGTCCAGGGCGGCGCGCCGGGCGATCTCCTTGAGCGAGGCAATGCCAAGCGCACGCGCTGCCTGGAGGAGCAGTTCCTGGGGGGTGCCTTTTTGCAGGGATTGCAGGCGCTGCAGGGTGAGCGGATCGAAGCGCCGGTAGCGCAGGCGCGGCTCAGGGTCGAGGATGAGGCCGCCGCCGAGGGTCTCTGCAGGGGAGGGGCGGCGCAGGATAAAACGATCGCCGCGGGCTGCGACAAGGGGCGTTTTCAGTTCCAGTTGAACCCATCCTTCCTCCCCTGGCTGTAGCTCGTCTTTCCCCAACAAGCGCACATGCGCCAGCGCTTCTGCCGTGTTCAGGAAAACCTTAACTTCTACGCCGTGCCGCAGGGGACGCTGAACGTCGGGGAGCAGGCGCAGGGTGGCATCCAGGCGATAGGAAGGCTGATAATGCCCCGGCAGGGTCAACACGTCGCCGCGTTCAAGTTCTTGAACCGAGATACCGCTCAGATTGGCCGCCGTGCGCTGGCCAGGATGAGCGATTTCGGTGGGCTTTTTGTGCGTTTGCAAGCCGCGAATGCGGGCGCGTAGCCCCTTAGGGAGGATCAGCACTTCATCCCCCACGTGCAGCGTGCCATCCTGAAGCGTACCCGTCACGACCGTGCCGAAGCCGCTCAGGGTGAAGGCGCGATCAATCGGCAGCCGCGGCCGTCCGAGATCGGGGCGGGAAGGCGCATCTTCGAGCAGGCGGCCCAATGCCTGGCGCAGTTCCTCTAACCCATCCCCGCGTTTGGCGGAGACCCGGAGCAACGGCGCATTTTCCAAAACCGTGCCGTGGACCAGGGAGCGGATCTCGCTCTCGACCAGATCAAACCATTCAGGGTCTGTGATCAGGTCTGCTTTGTTGAGCACGATCAGGCCGCGGGGAATCTGGAGCAGGTCAATGATGGCCAGGTGCTCACGCGTCTGTGGCATCACGCCCTCATCCGCCGCAATGACCAGGAGCACTGCATCCAGTCCGCCGACCCCGGCTAACATGTTTTCGATAAAATCGCGATGGCCTGGCACATCCACGATCCCCACTTCTTCGCCATTGGGTAGCTTCAGCCAGCCGAACCCCAGATCAATGGTCATCTGGCGCTCTTGCTCTTCTTTGAGGCGGTCAGGATGGACACCTGTGAGGGCTGCGATCAGGCTCGATTTTCCGTGATCTACGTGACCTGCGGTGCCGATAACGTGCATGGCTCATTTCTTTGCGGAGGTGGGAGGAAAGAGTCGCTTATGTTTGTTTAACCATTCATGGACATATTGAAGTAATTGCTGCAGTTGTTCCTGGTTGAATTCGTTTATCTGACGAAGTTGTTCCTGAATTGTTTCCATCCTGTCAGATAGTTCCTGCCGATTGGAGCTGACATTCTCCAGGGCTTTGCGGAGCTCGCTCAGGGTTTGTTCCTGCATCAGGTTGAAAGAAGTCCAGCGTTTTTGTTCTTCGGCGCGAAAGGCGACCCATTCCTGGCGCAATCGCTCCTCTGACAGGCGTTGCATTTCTGCAATTTCCCCTGTCCGTCGCTCCAGGCGCTGTTGCAGCTCGTTGAATGTGCTTTCGGCGCGCCGCACGCTGCGCAAACTATCTTCCATCTGGATACGGCGGGCATCCAGTTCGCTCATTTGCTTTTGTATATTTTCTTCAAATTCACTGAGTCTTTTCTGGTAGCGTTGAAAATCTACATCTATCACCTGTAATTTCTGCAGAGAAGCCTCAAAACGCTTTTGTCGTTCGGCCTCTGAAGCCATCACTTCATTCACGCGTTGGGTGAGTGTGCGGAAGGTGTCGTTCTGGAGGTCGAGCTTCTGCTGGTGATCGTCGAGTCTTTTGCGCAGGGAGGCGACTTCGCCCTGCAGCGCGCTGATCTGGTTGAGGTCGCGCCGTCGTGCTTCCTCCCAGACTTGTGGGATGGCGCGGAATTCTTCCTGCGTTTGTGCAAGCTGAGAAATTTTCCCTCGCAGTTCGTCAATCAAATCCCGCAGGCGGGCGGCCTCATCTATGCGGGCTTTGAGCTTCTCTTCAAAAAGGGGTAGATCAACTTTTGCCGTGCGCACCGCTTCAATCTCCTTGCGCAGTGCTTCCAGCTCCGATAAAGAAGACTGAAGCGCTTCCTGGGATTTTTGCTCTGCCCTCTGGCCGGTTTCTGAAATCATGCGCTGTAGCTCTTCACGCTGGCGTTGGATGCCGTTTTCCAGTTGTTCCAGGCGCGCCGGCAGGGAGAGAAGAGGGGAGAGCTGTTTTTGCAAGTCACGCAATTGTTGGGTCAGGAGGTGAAGATCGGCAGAAATGCCGTTTACCTGTTCTTGCAATACGCTGATGGAGGCCTTGCTCTTGCGGTGGTCTTCCTCAAGGAACTCCAGGCGACGGATAATCTCATCGAACATGATACCTCCTCAAAATGAGCATGATGCTGGGTGAGGATTATAATGGATTTTATCGCCTTCAGAACATGGTACAATCGGGGACACGATGGCGAACCTGTTCTCGAAGTGGCGTGAAGGATTACAAAGGACCAGCCAGGCTGCTTTTGGGCGTCTGGCGAGTTTGCTTGGAGCGACGGAGATCACGGAGGACACCTGGGAAGTGCTCGAAGCGCTCTTGATCCAGGCGGATGTGGGCATTGAAACGACCCAGGCGCTGCTGCGGGCGTTGCGTCAACGGGTGCGCGAACGGGGCATGACCCGCGCCTCCGATCTGTACCAGGCGCTGCGCGAGGAACTTTTGCAGCGCTTGCCGCAGCCGCCCCCGCTCACCTTTTCGGCCCATCCTGCGGTGATCTTGATCGTGGGTGTAAACGGCTCCGGAAAGACCACCACGATCGCGAAGCTTGGCTGGCGTTTCCAGCAGGAAGGGCGGCGCGTCTTGTTTGGAGCAGCCGATACCTTCCGAGCGGCAGCGGTGGATCAGTTACAGGTTTGGGGAGAGCGCCTGGGGATACCGGTGATCGCCGGCGCACCCAACAGCGATCCCGGCGCTGTGGCCTACAATGCTGTGCAGGCTGGCCTGGCGCGCGGCGTGGATGTGATCCTGATTGATACCGCCGGGCGATTGCACACTCGTTATAATCTGATGGAGGAACTGAAAAAAGTCTATCGGGTGACTGGAAAGGCTTTTCCAGGCGCTCCTCATGCGGTCTGGCTGGTGATGGACGCGACAACCGGGCAAAATGCTTTGTCACAGGCGCGCGCCTTCAAAGAGGCCGTGAACGTGGATGGTATTATCCTGACCAAACTGGACACTTCTGCACGGGGTGGTATGGCTTTTGCTATCTGGGATACCCTGCGCCTGCCGATCCTCTTTGCTGGCCTTGGCGAAAAGATGGAGGATTTACAACCGTTCGATCCGCAGGCTTTTGTGGAGGGCATCTTTGCCCGATAACCTCAAGGGATGCACGTGGAGGTGCAATTTCTGGAAAAGCCGAGGACAGGGAACGGTGGACGGCGAGGCCTGGCGACGGGCCATCACGCATGAACATCATTTGTAACGACAGCCATGTCATTGCGAGCCGCCGCAGGCGGCGAAGCAATCCCCCTATCGGCCAGGAGATTGCTTTCCCCACGCTACGCTCGGGACATGTGCTTCGCTTGCGATGACAGAAGGCGGAGGGTTTTTTCTATGGCTTGTGGTTACCAGTTGCTGAATCATTTTATCTTTGGAAGGGAAATATGAATGGATTAATTGAAAGACTTTCTGAGCTTCGCGAACATGTTGAAGAATTACGGAGGCGACTTTGACTTGCCGGGCAAGGAGCAAGCGTTAGAAGAACTAAAGAAACAAAGCGAATCGCCTGATCTGTGGAACGATCTGGCGACCGCTCAGCGAGTGATGCGACAGCTCGCAGAGTTGCGGGAAGAGGTCGAAGGCTGGCGTCAGTACCAGCAGCGCCTGCAAGATGCTCTCGAACTGGCCCAGCTTGGCGATGAAAGTCTTTCCGAGGAGCTGGAACGGGAAGTGCAGGCGTTAGAGCAGGAATTTGAACAACGCTCCCTGGCTGCGATGTTCTCCGGTCCCTATGATGCGGGGAATGCGCTTCTCTCCATTCACGCCGGGGCTGGCGGCACAGATTCCCAGGATTGGGCTTCTATGCTGATGCGAATGTACCTGCGTTGGGCGGAGCGCCGCGGCTACAAGACCGAAATCCTGGATATGACGCCTGGCGAGGAGGCTGGTATCAAGAGCGTTACCATCGCCGTCAATGGAAAATATGCCTATGGGTATCTGCGAGCGGAAAAGGGCGTTCACCGACTGGTGCGGCTTTCGCCCTTCGATGCCGCTCATCGCCGCCATACTTCATTTGCACTGGTCGAAGTGCTGCCCGAAATTGCCATGGATGACCCGGAAGTGGTGATCGATCCGAAGGATTTGAAGATTGACGTCTATCGCGCTTCCAGCGCCGGTGGACAGAACGTGCAGAAGAATGCGACCGCGGTGCGCATTGTCCATATCCCTACCGGCATCGTTGTGACCTGTGAGAATGAACGCTCGCAAACGCAGAACAAGGAGACGGCCATGCGTATCTTGCGGGCGCGCCTTTTTGAACTGAAACGCGCAGAAAAAGAAGAGCAGATCGCTATGCTGCGCGGGGAATATGTAAAAGCCGAATGGGGCAATCAGATTCGCTCCTATGTGTTGCATCCATACCAGATGGTCAAGGATCATCGCACCGATTATGAAACCGGGAATACCCAGGCGGTTCTGGATGGTGAACTGGATGCGTTCATGATCGCCTATCTGCGTCAGTTCGGAGGAGAAAAGCGATGAAAACTCTTCTGTTCGGCATCATTGTCATTGTGAGAGTGTCTTTGCCCAAAGCAATCCCCTGGTAATTGGGAGACTGCTTGCCTTAGATTCGCAAGGAGATTGCTTCGGCGGCTATCGCCGCCTCGCAATGACAGGGGCAGGTAATCTAACATTGTCGAGCTAAGTAGTTCTCTTGAATCTTTCATTGGGAGGCCTCTTCATGAAGCGAGTGATCCCGCCTGTCAAGGGCACGCGTGATTTTTATCCAGAGCAGATGGCTTTACGCACCTGGCTGTATGGGATGATGCGCCAGGTCTCGGAATCTTTTGGCTATCAGGAATACGAAGCGCCGATCCTGGAGAGCCTGGAGCTATACGCGGCAAAATCGGGGGAGGAGCTGGTCAAGGAGCAGGCTTATGTATTCACCGATCGCGGCGGCGATGCGATTACGCTCCGTCCCGAATTGACTCCCAGCCTGGCGCGTATGGTCGCCCAGCGCCAGAAGGAACTGGTCTTCCCCCTGCGCTGGTGGTCTTTTGGGCCTTTCTGGCGCTATGAACGTCCCCAAAAGGGGCGAACGCGGGAGTTTTTCCAGTGGAATGTGGATATGATCGGTGTCAATTCACCGGAGGCGGATGCGGAAATTGTAGCCGTGTTGGTCAGTTTTTTCCGCCAGGTCGGCCTGCGACCGGAGCAGGTACTGGTCATGGTGAACAATCGGCGCCTGATGGATGCCCGATTCGATGCCTTTGAGATCCCCCCAACCATGCGCCCGGCTGTCTCGACATGGATTGACCGACGCGAGAAGATGGAGCCAAAGGAATGGCTGGCCTATGGCCGGGAGATCGGCCTTTCTGAGCGACAGTTGGGGCAGATTGGGGAAATGCTCGAGGATCGCGAACTGTGGCGACGTTCGGAGGAACTGATCCGCTTTTTTGCGGCGACGCAAGCGATGGGGATTGGCGATTATGTCCGCTTTGAACCCTCCATTGTGCGCGGTCTGCTTTACTATACAGGGACGGTGATTGAAGCCTGGGAGGTCGGAGGCGAAATCAAGCGCGCCATTCTCGGCGGGGGACGCTATGACAATCTGCTTGCCGATGTGGGCGGTGAGCCGCTGCCGGGCGTGGGCTTTGCCATGGGGGATGTGGTGATCACGTTGATCCTGGAGAAATACGGTCTTTTGCCTCAAAACCTGAATGTTTATCCGGCGCGCATCCTGGTTACAGTCTTTGACCAGGACCACCTGCTTGAATCGTTCAAACTGGCGGATGAGTTACGCTCCGCCGGCCTCAAGGTCGCCTGTTACCCTGAAGCAGCAAAGCTCCTGCGCCAGTTCCGCTATGCGGATCGGATGGGAATGCAGGCAGTGCTGGTTTTAGGCCCGGATGAAATGGCGAATGGGACGGTGACGGTGAAAGATTTACGTCAGGGCGCGCAGGTCCAGGTGGCACGCCGCGAGGCGGCGGCGTTCTTGAAGGAAATGCTGGCTCACAGGGCTTGAATCAAAGGCGCAGAAAGCCCCTCTCTGACCGGTTCAGGCGTTGTCTGCCAAAGAGGCTTTTGCTGAGGGGCCGGTAAGTGCAGGAAAGTCGCCTGTCTGGCCGGTTCAGGCGTTCCAGGGTTATCCTCTGCGTAGTGTAGAAAGTGTGCCCACAACCCCAATCACGGCGAGGAGCAGAATGGCCAGCCCCAAAGGTAACGAGGGCGATGCGCTCTCTGGTTCTGTGAATCGGGGAATTTCCAGCGGTGGGGCAGGGGTGAAGGTTGGCAATGGTGTTGGGAGCAGGTTCTCTGCATAAGAGGCGGCCAGCGTAGGGTTCAGGGCGAAGGTAGCGAAGGGGGTGGGCGTGGGCGGCGGCGTGACGGTGGGGAGGAACCCAGGCGAAAGGGAAACCCATGGGGCATAGACCCAGGCCACCCCATCCGGCCCGGTCGGATAGGCGATCATGATCCAGCCGGTATCTGCAGAGCGTCCCAATGCAGGGACGCTTTGCCCTCGCAGTAACACGCCGACCGGCGGATAAAGATACATATCTGGCCCGGCATAGACGTTGATGATCTCTAAATCCTGGTATACCGTGACCATGGGGCCAAGCGGGGTGCTGGTGACCGTTGGGATCGAACCGGTGGGCTGTTGGGCCTGAGCAGTCTGTGTCCGGGGTATCAGGAGCCCCAGGCCCAGCAGGAGCAGCATCCCACCGAGGATTAAAGCAAATCTGGCGTGTTTCATGAGGCTTTTCGGTAGGAACTCAAGATCAACCCTGCTATCCCAAGGAGCAAGAAGCCGACAATGTAAATCCCGGCAGTATCCTGCGGCAGGGCTTCCGTGCCCGGTGCGGGATAGGCGGGCATGGTCAACGGAGGAGCAGGGGTGAAGGTGGGCAGGCGCGTGGCGGTCGGCTCAAAGTGAAATGCGGCCATCAGCGTGGGATCAATGGTGGGCGTAATGCGTGGGGTCGGCGTGGGAGGCGGTTGGATGATGGGGAGTTCGCGTGTTGTCACCAGTTGCACCAGGGTCGAATGCACCCATCCTTTCCCATCCTCGGCGGCAGGGTAGGCGATCTGGATCCAGATTCGACCGGGCGAAAGTCCAAGCGCAGGAGCGATAGCGCCAGGGGATAGCTTGCCGATAATCGGGTACAGTGTACCAGGGCCGGCGCGGACGTTGATGTCTTCTTCATAGGTCACAATCACGTAGGGGCCGGAAGGAGTCGCTGGGGGTGTTGGCGCCTGCGCCTGAGCAGCTTGCGCCAGAAGCAACGGCAGGAAAAGCAACCACAGAAGACGCAAGGGGTTTCTGAACTTCATGAGCACGATTATAATCGAGACGGAGAATGACCATGAGACGTTTCCTTCGCTCCCTGATCCGTTTTGTGATTAACCTGATCGCAGAGGTGGAGATTTCGGGCTATGAATATCTGCCCGAGGGAAGCTTTGTGATCGCTTCCAATCACCTGGGATTTCTGGATGTTCTGATGCTTTTCTATGCCATTGATCGGCCGGATATGTTCATTCCCGTTGCCGAAAAATGGGAAAAAGTGGCGCTTTTCCGCTGGCTGAGCAAACCCTTGAATCTGGTTTTCATTGACCGCTTTAATCCAGACATCAAAGCACTACGAAAAATCTTGCGCCTGATGGAGGCGGGGAATATCCTGGTCATTGCGCCGGAAGGGACTCGTAGCCGCACGGAGACCATGGCAGAGGGGAAACCGGGTGTGGCCTATCTGGCTGCCCGACTGGAGCGCCCGATTATGCCGGTTGGGCTTTACGGGACAGAGGACCGGAAGGTGCTGGAAAATTTGAAGCACTTGCGGCGTTCAAAGATCGTGGTACGCGCCGGGCCGCCCTTTCGTTTGCCCCCTCTGCCGGCGCGAGATCGAGATCAGGCGCTTCGCACCTATACGGACGAAATTATGTGTCGCATCGCCGCGCTTTTGCCGGAGAAGTATCGGGGGGTTTATCGCGATCACCCACGCTTGAAGGAATTGCTGGCGCAGTAGCCATGGGGGGAACTGCCATCCCCCCGTTTATCGCCGCAGGCGCAGGATTATTGCTCCCCTGTAGGGAGATTGCGTCGCGGTTATCCTTCGAGCCACAACGTGAAAGGGCCATCGTTATAGATTTCGACCAGCATGTGGGCGCCGAATCGTCCGCTCTGGGTCGGAATGCCCTGCTGGCGCAGGAATTCTGCAAAGCGCTCTACCAGGGGGGCAGCGATGGCCGGGGGCGCTGCTTCGGTGAAAGACGGTCGGCGCCCTTTGCGCACATCCGCATACAGCGTAAATTGAGAGACGACCAGGGCTTCCCCCTTGATGTCCTGGATCGAAAGATTGGTCTTCCCCTGGGCATCCTCGAAGATGCGCAGGAGGGAAACCTTTTGTGCCAGGGATCGCGCCGTTTCTTCTGTGTCGTTGGGCGCGATCCCTAACAGGATGAGCAAGCCGGCGCCAATTTCGGCGATCACTTCCCCTTCTACCAGGACGCGAGCACGGCGAACGCGTTGCAGGACGAGGCGCATGGTCAGGGTAATTGCACGGCAGCGCGCACTTCTTCCATCGTCTTCTCTGCGATCTGGCGGGCGCGACGTGCGCCATCGTGCAGCACATCCCAGATATAATCCGGATTGCGGGCAATCTCGGCCCGACGGGCGCGGAAGGGTTCCAGGTGACGATTGAGGTTCGCGGCCAGGCGCGCCTTGCAATCTACGCAGCCGATACCGGCGCGCCGGCATTCGATATTGATCATCTCCACCTCTTCCGCCGCGGAGAAGATTTTGTGCATGGAGAAAACGTTGCACACGTCCGGATTGCCCGGATCGGTGCGGCGGATGCGCTGCGGATCGGTGACCATCATCATCACGCGCTGCCGCGTTTCCTCCGGCGTGGCGGCCAGTTCAATGTGATTGTTCAGGCTCTTGCTCATCTTCTCTTTTCCATCAATGCCCAGCACCTTCGGGACCTCGGTGGTCTTCATTTGCGGTTCGATGAGCACATCTGTTTTGAAGCGATGGTTGAACGAGCGCACCGTCTCGCGCGCGAATTCGATGTGCGGCGCTTGATCGATCCCAACCGGCACTAACTGCGCTTTGTAGAGCACGATGTCCGCGGTCATGAGCACCGGATAGCCGAGCAGCCCATAGTTGACGTTATCTGGCTGCTGACGCACCTTCTCCTTGAAGGTGGGCAGGTCGGTGAGCTTCCCCAGGGGAGTGACCATGGAAAGGATGAGATGCAATTCCGTGACCTGCGGCACGTGCGATTGAACGAAGATGATGGTTTCTTCCGGCCGGATGCCGGCCGCCAGCCAGTCCAGCGCCATTTCGTAGGTATTCTGGCGCAGGTTCTCCGTCGTCTCGACCGTTGTCAGCGCGTGCAGGTCAACGATGCAGTAGATGCATTCGTACTCATCCTGCAGCGCCACGTAGTTTTGAATGGCTCCGAGATAGTTCCCCAGATGTTGCCGCCCTGTGGGGCGAGCACCGGAAAGAACGCGACCTTTTTTTGTCATCATGCGACACCGTCAATGTGGATTTTGAAGCATTTCTTCAACTTTTCTGGCAATTTCTCCAGCCTCTGCATGGCGACCGGTCTGGAGTTTGGAGTAAATCAGCTTCCCGTTGACGCTCACTTCAAACCGTCCGCCATCGGAAGGGATTAACGTGAGGGAGCGAATGTGGGGTTCAAACAAACGCAATAATTCTCCTGCCAGGCTCACGGCCCGGGGCGTATAACGTCAGACTGCGCAGTACACAATTTCAATTTCCAGCATAGGGCCTCCTGCAAGATGTTTGTTAGAAAATTATAACATGTTCTTCGCTACTCTTGTCTTCAAAGCCATGAAGGGCTATAATCAAACTGGTTTTGTAGCTATCTCGACAACGTTAGATTACCTGTCCCCTGTCATTGCGAGGCGGCGATAGCCACCGAAGCAATCCCCCACTGGCCTGATAAACGGGAGATTGCTTCGCCAAAAAAAGCTCGCAATGACATGGCTGAGTAGTTACCTGGTTTTTTTAGATTGTGCAAGAGGAGGTGGCCTATGCCTGTTTACACGTATCGTTGTGAGTCCTGTGGGGTGCAGTTTGAACGTCAGCAGAGCTTCCAGGATTCCCCTCTCACCCGTTGCCCGGAGTGCGGGAAGAAAAGCCTGCGCAAAGTAATCGGGCCGGTGGGGATCGTTTTCAAGGGGTCGGGCTTCTATGCAACCGATCACCGTTCGCCTTCGGGCGCTACCAGTCGGGCGCCGAAAGGCGAAGCCAAGGGGGGTGGATCGAACGGCGAGACGAGCAACGATTGAGCCTGCATCGCAGCCAGCCCCCTGAAAGCAAAGGAGCCGACCGTTCAGGCCGGCTTTTTTGTTCCTGATGGATGCTCGACAGGCCGGGAAGCCTGTCCTGCGCGTGTAAGGCATACCGTCAACGAATTTTTAACGAATCAACGAATGCACGCTCCCTCGGCTGACGGCCTTCCCCCAGCAGGCCGGGAAGCCGGTCATGGTGTGATCTTCATTTCGCATCCTGTTTAACTAAAAACACTATAAAGTTACTTCTCCTGGTGTCTTGGTGTCTTTATGGTTAAATAAAAATAAACCACTAAGTCACGAAGGCACGAAGGTTCT
>Ga0081479_114107_pt1 | contig 74260 bp, 72 predicted proteins | sample MamHotmetagenome_FD_70984 | JGI IMG/M metagenome (GOLD analysis project Ga0081479, IMG submission 70984) | Hot spring cone microbial streamer communities from Mammoth Hot Spring (Liberty Cap Streamers), Yellowstone National Park, USA - T=72 v2... | ecosystem: Environmental > Aquatic > Thermal...
TGAGTCGTTGGATTCAGGGCATAGGAGGAGAAGCCATCAGTGTGGATGAGAAGAGTCTGCGAGGAAGTCGGAGGCGAGAAGGTTTACCTGCTCTGGAGGTCGTGGTGGCAGCAGCCCAGGGGATTCGAGTTGTCCTGAGCCGAGAAGGGGTGGAAGAAGAGAAAGTCACGGAAGCGGCGTTGAGGCTTCTGCAAGGTATGCCCCTGGAGGGGAAGGTGGTGACACTGGATGCAGGACTGAATCAACGGCAGGTCGCCAGGGCGATCGTAGAAAAAGGGGGGCCTACTTGGGAATCGTGAAAGAGAATCACGGTGAAGTACGCAAGGCATTGTTAGAAGGGATTATGGCTGAGAAGGGGGCATCGCCTCCGGACTTCCAGGAATGGAATCGGCGACACGGACGGATGGAAGTGCGGGAGTATTGGTGGGTGGAAGCCGACGAAGCGATGAAGACGTATCTGAAGCAAGAATTTGGCTGGCCGGAAGTTCGCTGGTATGGGCGAGTGAAGCGCCGGCGGACTCGGCTGCATTCAGAGGAGTGGAGCACGGAAGAAGTGATTGTGATTTATGGGAAAAAAGGAGGGCCGAACCCGACGCCTCAGCGGCTCAGCCAGTGGGTGCGAGGTCATTGGGAAATTGAAAACGGGATGTTTTGGGTGTTAGATGTGACGTATCAGGAAGACCGCAATCATGCACGAAAGGTTGGCTGGCCTCTCCATGCCATCCGCTGTGTGGCGATCAACGTCATTCGTCAGCAAGGCTTCCGTTACATTCCCGATGGCCATAGTGCAGCCTCTGCACGCCCAGACCTGGGCCTGGCCTGGTTGGGCATTTATTAGAGGATTGATAAGCCCTGCGCAATGTCAATGTTCCAAATCCACCCTCTCAAACTCATGGTATAATTTCTTTTCGGCCTTCTACATTTGAAAAACTATTCCTATGACGAGGTATCTTTATGCCGAAACGAACCTATCAACCTAAAATTCGCCGTCGTGCGCGTGTGCATGGTTTCCGGGCGCGCATGGCCACCGCCGATGGGCGGAAGGTGCTCAAGCGCCGCAGATTAAAAGGACGACATCGTTTGACAGTTCGCTCGAACGCCCATGTTAAGCGTCTGCGCTGGTCTTGAGGTGCAGCGTCGCTTTCGTCTGACACGGGCAGCCGATTTTCAACGGGTGCGGCAGGAGGGAAAGTCCTATGCCCACCCGCTTCTTGTTTTGATTTGCTCCTTTCGTCCTGAACCCGGTCTTCGTGTGGGCATCGTCGCCGGGCGGAAGCTGGGAAAAGCGGTGCAACGCAATCGCGCCAAACGTCTGCTGCGTGCTGCGATGCAGAGCTTTTTGCCATTCCTCGCGCAGCAACCCGTGGATATAATCCTGATTGCCCGCCCGGCGCTGCTCCAGGCCTCCTTCGTCGAAATTCGACAGGCGCTGGAATCGCTCCTGCGTCGTGCTCACCTTCTATTGCCTTCTCCTGGTGATGAAAATTCATGAGCCAGTTCCATCTCCACATCGCTTCTACCCATGAACCCCGCCTGCGTGATCTGCCGCGCACCCCCCGCTACTGGCCGCGCTGGGTGCTGCTGGCCCTGATCCGCCTCTATCAGATGAGCGTTTCGCCTCTCCTGCCTGCCAATACCTGCCGTTTTTATCCTACCTGTTCCCACTACGGTTATCAGGCAATCTACAAATACGGCGCCCTCAAAGGCTCCCTCATGGCCATCTGGCGCCTCTTGCGCTGCAATCCTTTCAACCCTGGCGGATATGATCCCGTCCCTTAGGAGACGTTTGACCGATGCCTGTTTTTCCCAAGCCTAAAATCTTGCTCCTGCTTGCTTTCCTGCTGGTGCTCTCTCTCACTGCCTGTGCATCCCCGCGCAGTGCAACCTGGGCCGGCGTTTATGCGACCGAAGAGGTCGCCTACCTGAGCAATGGCGCCCACCTCTTTGCAATAGACCTGAAAAGCGGTACTGAACGCTGGCGCTATCCCGAAAAAGCGACCGCCGCTCTCCAGTTTTACGCTCCCCCTCTGCTCACTTCCGATGGGCAACTGATCATCGGCAGCGCAGGGAGCGATAACGCCTTGCTCAGCCTGGATGCCCAGAGCGGCCAGGAACGCTGGGCCTCTCCCTTCCGCGGGGCAAAAGATCACTGGATCGCCTCCCCGATGGAACATCAGGGCGTGATCTACGCTCCCAATGCGGATGGTCATCTTTACCTTCTTGACCTCAACGGCAACCTGCTGAGCGAAAAAGAAATGGACAAACACCTCTGGGCCACCCCTGTTGCTGATGAGCACTATATCTATCTGGCCGGCCTGGATCATCACCTCTACGCCTTCGATCCTCAAACCCGTCAGGTCGTCTGGAAAGCCGATCTGAAAGGCTCCATCCCCTCCCGTCCCTCCCTGGCGAACGGCCTGATCCTCAGCGGCTCCTTCGCCTCGCGCCTTTATGCCTTTGAGATCCCCGGCGGTCAGGCGCGTTGGGAAGCGCAGACCACGGGCTGGATATGGGGCAGCCCGCTGGTGCTGGGGGAAAACGTCTATGTCGGCGACCTGGCAGCGCAGATTTACGCCTTTCGCCTCAACGATGGTCAGCTCCTCTGGCAAAAGTCCGTTAACGGGCCGGTGGTAGCGGGACCTGTCGCCTTTGGCGAAAACATCATCTTCCTTAGCGAGAGCGGCGACCTCTATGCCTTTGATGCCCAGGGCAACCTGCGCTGGCAACGGAAACTGGGTGGCGCACTCTATACTCCCCCTGCTGTGACCTCCCAGGTGCTCCTGGTAGTCCCCATGCAGGCCCAGGAAGCGCTCATTGCCCTGGATGCGCAGGGCAATATCCTCTGGACATTCACCCCGAAATAGGTGTCTCATGTGGGATTTGCTGATTGTCACCCCTCTTACCAACCTTCTGCTCTGGATTTACAGCCTGAGCGGCAATAACTTCGGCCTGGCGATCATCCTCTTCACCATCCTCATTCGCCTGGTCACCTGGCCGCTCACGGCGCAGCAACTGAAAGGTGCTCAGGCCTTACAGGAATTGCAAAAGGACAAAGAATGGCAGGCCATCCAGAAAAAATATGCCAAAGATCGGGAAAAACTTGCGCAGGAGCAAATGCGCCTTTACAAAGAGCGGGGCATTAACCCCTTTGGCTCCTGTCTGCCCACCCTGATCCAGTTCCCCATCCTGATCGGCCTGTATCAGAGCCTGGTGCGCGCCCTGGCGACCACGCCCTATGGCCTGCTCCAGTTAGGGCGCAGCCTGTATCCCTTCCTGAATGCGGCTTCCCTCATCCCGCTTAACAGCCGTTTCCTCTGGATGGACCTGGGGCGTCCCGAATCGCTCCCCATTCACATCGGCAGCTTCTCCTTTGGTCTGCCCACGCTGGCGATCATCGTGGCGGTGACCACCTACCTGCAGAGCAAGCTCACCATGCCACCCTCCCCCTCCAACCCGCAGGATGCTTCGGCGGCGCAAGCGGCCATGATGAACCAGATGATGAACATTTACATGCCCCTCCTGTTGGGCTATTTTGCGCTTACCTTCCCCTCTGGCCTCTCGGTTTACTTCATCGTCTCCAACCTCCTGGGCATCGTCCAGTATGCCATGCTGGGGAAAGTAAACTGGCGCACGCTCCTCCCCGGAAAATCGCAAAAGAAATAGGAGTAGACCATGCAAAACTCCGTTGAAGTCAGCGCTCCCACGGTGGAAGAAGCCATTCAACGCGGCCTGGAACTCTTAGCCACCACGCCGGATCAAGTCGAAATCGAGGTTCTGGATAGCGGCAGCAAAGGTTTTTTAGGATTTGGAAGCCGACAGGTGCGCGTGCGCATCAAACGGCTGATTGCGTCCTCCGAGTCGCTCGCCGCATCTCGCGAGGCTCCCGGTGCGCCTTCCCCCCAACCCGTAGCGGAAGTGCCCCTCCCCGATCTGGCTGCTTCCCCGGCTGAGCCCCTGCTTGCCGTGCGCACCCGTCAGGTCTTGCAAGAGATTCTCCGCCTCCTGCACATCGAGAACGCTCAGGTAGAGATCCACAACGTGGAAGAACAGCAAGGGCATCATATTGTGCAGGCCGAGATCCACGGGCAAGACCTGGACATCCTGATTGGCCGACGGGCGGAAACGCTCCAGGCCTTGCAATACCTGGTCAGCCTGATCGTGGGGAAAGAGATTGAAGATTGGGTGCACGTGGTCCTGGACGTGGAGGGCTACCGGCAGCGTCGTGAGCAACAGCTTCGTCGCCTGGCTGCGCGCGTGGCCGAGCAGGCTATCCGCACCGGTCGTCGTCAGGTGCTCGAACCCATGCCGGCTGCCGAACGTCGCATCATCCACCTGGCGCTTCGTGATCACCCCGACGTGACCACTCAAAGCATCGGCGAAGAGCCAAACCGCAAAGTGGTGATCATCCCCCGTCGCTGATGCGCTGGATTTACCTCTCCCCCCACCTGGATGATGCTGTGCTTTCCTGTGGCGGCCTGATCGCGCAGCAGCGGATGCACGGCCTGCATGTCGAAGTATGGACGATCTTCGCCGCAGTGCCCTCCCCAGAGAGGGGTGGTTTGCTGGCGCGTTATCTCCACACTCGTTGGGGTTTTGAAAATGCGCAACAGGCGGTAGAGGCGCGGCGCGAGGAAGATCAACAGGCGCTCTCCATCCTCCAGGCTCAGGCCCGCTACTTTCCCTTCCTGGATTGCATCTACCGCCAGGATAGCGAAGGTCAACCCCTCTACGAAAACATCTTCTCGCCGCCCCATCCGGCAGAGGCCGATCTTGCGGAGCGGATAGCCGTCGCCCTGGGCGAACACCTGCGCGAAGAGGATGTCGTTGTTGCGCCGCTGGCGATTGGTGAACATGTTGACCACGTCCTTGTTCGCCAGGCCGCCAGGCGACTGGGGCGTCCCCTCTGGAACTACGCCGAAGTCCCCTATCTTTTCAAATCGCCCCAGGAAATCGAGCAAAAAACGCGCTCGTTACAGAGCGTCCTCTTTCCCCTCCCATTTTGGGGCAAGAAAGCCTGGCTGAGCGCCTGCTCCGCCTATCGCTCCCAGATAGCCGAACTTTTTGGCGACGAAGAGGCCATGCAGCGCACCCTGCAGGAATACATGGCGCGCGAAAATGGCCTGCGGCTGTGGAAGTAAAGACCGTGGACGGTGGGTAGGACAGGCTTTCCAGCCGGTCGAAGGAGAAGGGGCCAGATGGGGGCGAAGGGGGTGGTTTTATCCCTCGATAAATTCCATGTGCCAGCGCTCGGCCTCGTCGTACCAGGAGCGGGCGAAGAAGGGAGGCGTGCCCCGGCGCATGGCATGGATACGCTCCAACAGCCAGGGCACATCCTCAACCAGCGGCAATTCATGGATGCGTTCATAGGGCACCCATTCCGCCAGCCCTTCGGCAGAGGGGCGGGGATGATCGTCACCGCGCACTTCGCCGCTGAAAACGTACAGACAAATGCCGACCTGGGGCGAGGTATCCACGATCACGATGCCACACAACCAGAGATCGGCCTCCAGGCCGGCCTCCTCGCGCACTTCACGGCGGGCCGCACTCAAAACATCCTCGCCACGCTCCACGTGTCCCCCCAGGCCGTTATAGCGATTGGCCCAGAGTCGCTTGTGTGGCGCGCCTTTCAGCAGCAGATATTCATCCCCACGGCGCAGGAAGATCGCCGTGCGCGGGATTACCATGTAACGATCCAGCGTCAGACCCTGATCCGAAAGCGGCATATCAATCAGCAAGATCGCTCACGTCTTCGCCTGCCATTTCTTCGGCGACGTAATCGCTCCGGCGCGGCGTGATCAGCACCGGGCAGGCGAAGCGTTCGATGATCGGGCGGGTATCTGCCAGCCCCAGGGCCGTGAACAGGCGGCGGAACTGGGCTTCCCAGGCCGCGCTCAAACGCTCTTTGATCTCCGCCGGCAAGGCATAAATCTGCGGCTTGAACGGTCCGAGCGCATTCTTGCGCGTCTTGTAATAGAACTGCGCCTCGCTCATGCCGGGCTTGCGCTCTCCGGCGGCGTTCACATCCAGCCAGGCGTACATCTCGCGGCGCAAGCTCTCAGGGATATGGTCGTAGAAGATGTTCATGAAATTCGTGGCCAGGTGCACTTCACAGGCCTCGTATTCGACGAATTTGCCGAAAGCCTCCTCCGGCAGGGTGGAAGCCCCATGCTGGACGGCGCCGGCCAGCCCGTACTCCTGACGCGCCACGCGGCTCAGGCGGCGCAGGGTCTCGAAATCTACGCTCACCTCAGCGATACGCCCATCGGGCAGCACCACGCCGCCGTGCGACGTGCCGGTCTGAATGCTGATCTTGCTCAACCCAGGGCGGGAAGTATACTTTGCCAGCTCGCGGCGATAGCCGTCCATATAGGTACGGAGTTCCGGTTCGGTGGAATTGTGTCCCCCGACTTCTCCGATCTCGCCGCCGATGGAAATGGTCACGCCGGGCGGCTCGATCTCGCGGATATACGCCGAGAACTCCGCGGAAAGTTGATAGTTGAGCTTTTGTTGTTCATCCAGGCTGGGTTTGCTGACATCCACCAGGGTGGAGGTATCAATGTCAATGTTGAAGAAGCCGGCATGGATCGCCTCGCGCGTCAGCTCGCGCACGGCATGAAGTTCGGCCTCTGGGGAAGAGGCGTAACGTCGGGCGGAGACCTGGAAGTGATCGCCCTGGATGAAGACCGGGCCGCGCCAGCCCTCGGCGATGGCCGCGGCCAGGATGGCGGTCGCATATTCCGCCGGGCGCTGGGCGGTGTAACCGATCTCGGAGCGTGCGATCTCGAAGATCAGAGCGCCGGCGTTCAGCTCCTGAGCGACACGGAAAGCAGCTCGCGCCGCCGTAAAGGGCAGGACGCGCAGGTTCAGGGCCGGCACGGCGAAGGTAGGCGCAATTTCACCCCGGCCGCGCGCCATATAGACCTCGTGGATGGAGCAGGGCACAATTCCCAGCTCCAGGGCGGCCATGCGCACCAGGTAGCGTGCCCATCCCTGGCGAGAGCCGCTTTCCAGCGCTGAGACCTCTACCAGGCGTTCAATCGTCTGGCGCAGGCGGTTTTCATCCACCACGCGCACGGCTTCCCGTTGCACATGGATCGAGTGCTCCACCAGTTTCACAAGTTCCTGAACATCGAAGGGCATAGAAAACTCCTTGGGGGCGTGAGTTTCTTTTACAGGAGCCGGCGCATCAGGAGCACCTGATGAGGCGCCAGCGTGATGCGCCGCTCGAGGGAAGAGCTTCCGATTGCCGGCCAGTCCAGGAAAGGCTCCCAGCGCCCCGCCGGCAATTCAAAAGGCACTTCACGGGCATCGAAGTTCAACGTCACCAGCACCTCTTCTTCGCCGCAACCGCGGAAGTAGGAAAGCACTGCCTGGGAGACCTGGAAGAGATGCAAATCTCCTATTTGCAGGGCCAGCAGCCGTTTCCGCAGACGGATCAAACGCTTGACGAAGTTGAGAAGCGACCCCTCGTTGTGGCTCATGACGGCCACATTGCGCCGTTGGTAGTTCTCGTGCACGCGCAGCCAGGGGCGGACGGTGGAGAAGCCGGCATGGGGCGCATCCGACCACTGCATGGGGGTACGCGCCCCATCGCGGCCCTTATGGAAGGGCCAGTAGTGGCGCCCGAGGGGATCGAGGATTTCCAAGCGGCGCAATGCTACATCCCGCATCCCGATCTCTTCCCCATAGTAGAGAAAAGGAGTGCCGCGCAGGGTGAGCAACATCCCCAGCACCACCCGCAGGCGATCATCCTCTTCGCCGCGAGCGTAGCGGGTCGCAGAACGGGGAATGTCGTGGTTGCTCAGCACGTAATTCGGCCAGGCGCGTCGGCCCAGGGCGGATTCCCACTTCTGCACCTCCCGCCAGAAGGCCGCAGAGCGATAAGGGGCGTTGGTGAACTCAAAGTTGAAGGCGGCATGGAGCAGATCGGGGCCACAGTAGCGGGCGGCTTTTTCTGCCGTGGAAAGGAAGGTCTCGCCGACGGCGTAACGCTGCGGATAGGCCTCCAAAATCTGGCGCAATTCCCGCAGCAGGGGGAACATTTCGGGCTGGTCTATGTCGTAGAGATGCTTTTGCCACTCAAAAGGCCGCCGGCCAAACGGGGTGAAGGGATTCGAGCGCAATTGCGCATCCTTGAAGTAGGCGTTGAAGACATCCAGGCGGAAGCCATCCACGCCGCGATCAAGCCAGAAGCGCACCACGTCCAGCATGGCACGGCGCACCTCAGGGTTGCGCCAGTTCACATCCGGCTGCTCAGGCAGGAAGAGGTGGAGATAATATTGACCCCGTTGGGGATCGTAAGTCCAGGCGCGGCCGCCGAAGGTGGCCTGCCAGTTATTCGGGATGCGATCCTGCCAGATGTACCAGTCAGCTTTGGGGTTCGTGCGGCTGGAGCGCGATTCGAGAAACCAGGGATGCTGATCGGAGGTGTGATTGAGGACGAGATCGAGGATGACGCGTATCCCGCGAGCGTGCGCCTCCTGTAAGAGGCGGTCGAAATCAGCGAGCGTGCCATAGCAAGGATCAACATCCGTGTAATCGGCGACGTCGTAGCCGAAATCATTTTGCGGGGAAGGATAGATCGGAGAGAGCCAGATGGCGTCAATTCCCAGGTCGGCCAGATAGTCCAGGTGTTGCAGGATGCCGTTGAGATCGCCGATGCCATCCCCGTTGCTATCGGCGAAGGAACGCGGGTAAATGTGGTAGATGATGCCTTTTTGCCACCAGGGAATTTCACGCATCATTGATGCTCCATCTCACGCAGAGTCTGCGTAATTTTATCATGCCATTCGGCAGCCGCGCGCGCGGGATCGGGAGCGGCCAGGATGGCGCGGGAAAGATTGAGGAGCAACCCCAATCCATCGGGGCGCAGGCCGGCGCGCAGGGTGGCCTCCAGTTCGCCGCCTTGAGCGCCAAGACCGGGCACCAGGAACCAGCGTTGAGGCGCAATCTGACGCAGGCGCGCCAACGCCTGGGGGAAGGTGGCGCCGACCACCAATCCCAGGTTGCCATACCGATCCCAATCATTCACCCGTTGCGCCACATGCTCATAGAGCGGGCGACCATCCTGGAGCAGCACATCCTGCACATCGGCAGAGCCGGGATTGCTGGTTTTGCACAGGATGAAGAGGCCTTTCTGGCGATATTCCAGGAAAGGGGTGATGGAATCGTAGCCCAGATAGGGGTTGAGGGTGATGGCGTCGGCGCCGAGTACCTCGAAGGCGGCGCGGGCATAGGCCTCGGCAGTGGAGGCAATATCGCTGCGCTTGGCATCCAGGATGATGGGGATGGGGCCGCGACCGAGACGATCTGCCTGCTCGTGGATCGCTTCGATGACCGCCCGCAGCGCCTCCCAACCAGGCGCCCCGAAGGCCTCGAAGAAGGCGATATTGGGCTTAAAAGCGACCGCCCAGGTCGCGGCTCCCCTTACAGCACGCAGGCACAGGTCGCGCGCTGACTGCGCTGTCGGGGCCAGCAGCAGGCCCGGGTGCGGGTCTAACCCCACACAGAGCAGGGAGCCCAGGGCGCGGCTTCGTTCTTCTAAAATCGAAAAAAACGTCCCCTGCTCCATGCTCAGGCCTTCCCCAATACCATCGCCAGCAGCGCCATGCGTACGTAGAGGCCGTATTCCATTTGACGGAAGTAGGCGGCACGCGGATCGTCGTCGAAGTCCATGCTGATTTCATAGACCCGCGGCAGGGGGTGCATGACGATCATGCGCTGTTTGGCCGCTTTCATCACTTCGGGGGTGATGACATAGGCATCCTTGACGCTCTCATAGACAGCCGGGTCTTCAAAGCGCTCTTTCTGGACGCGTGTGACGTAGAGCACGTCGGTTTCGGGCAGGACTTCCTCCAGGCGCGTATGTTCGGTTTGCTCAATGCCTTTGCGCTGGAGCTCTTCGATGATCTCCGCGGGCATGCGCAGGATTTCGGGGGAGACGTAGTGGATTTTGACTTTGTAGAGCGAGAGCAGGCGAGCAAGGGAGTGGACGGTGCGCCCGTATTTCAGATCGCCCAGCATGGTGACGGTCAGGCCGTCAATGTGGCCAAGCTCTTCTTTGATGGTGAAGGCATCGAGCAGGGCCTGGGTGGGGTGTTCGCCAATGCCATCGCCGGCGTTGATGACCGGTTTGCGGGCATATTTCGCCGCCAGCGCCGCCGAGCCGACCTCGGGGTGGCGCAGGACGATGACATCGGCATAACAATCCAGGGTGCGCACGGTATCGGGCAGGCTTTCCCCTTTGGTTACCGAGGAATAGCGCACTTCGTTGATGGGGATGACGCTGCCGCCCAGGCGCTCCATGGCCGATGTGAAGGAGGAAGAGGTGCGCGTGGAAGGTTCATAGAAGAGGTTGGCGAGGATTTTGCCTTTGAGCAAATCAAACGTGCCAACGCGCTCCACCATGATACGCATTTCGTGGGCTACGGCGAAGATATACTCCAGGTCTTCGCGGGTGAACTGGCTGACGGAGAGAATGTCTTTGCCATACCAGGGGGCGTTGCGTTGATCGCCAAAAGGTAGATGGGGATTGTTGGGTAAGGTGGGCATAGGACCTCCAGAAGGTGAAAGGGTGATTTAGACAGCAGACCGCGGACCGCAGACCGCCGTAGCACAGGCTTTCCCGCCTGCCGGGATTGCGGGCCGTCAACGAATAGGGGAACGAATAAACGAATGGAAGCGGCAGACCGCCGCAGGACAGGCCTTCGAGCCTGCCGGGATTGCGGACCGCCAACGAATGGGAGAACGAATAAACGAATGGAAGCGGCAGACCGCCGCAGGACAGGCCTTCGAGCCTGCCGGGAAAGCGGACCGTCAACGAATGGGAGAACGAATAAACGAATGGGAACGGCGGACGAAACAGACGGCAGACCGCGGACCGCAGACAGCAAAACAGACGGCAGACCGCAGACCGCGGAATGGACGATGGACAGTGGACGGTGAAGACCACGGACGGCAGAAAGCGGACGGCAGAATGGGCATTGGACGGGGAACTGCTCACCATAGAGGGTGAATCCTGGGCAATGCAGGGGACGTTATAGGTAGCATTCATGAGGTTCGGAAACCAGGTCGGCATAGAGGGGCGGGCGAAGATTGCGCCCGAAGCCAGGAGGGACAAGAACCCGACCCTCACGAAAGGCCTCGCGTCCACGCAGCACCACGCGCCGCACCCGGCCACGCACTTTCCAGCCTTCAAAGGGCGTCCAGCCGCAACGGGTGAATAGCTCTTGCGAGCGGATTTCCCAGGCGGCGTCTTCGTCCACTTCGATCCAGGTTTCGGGCTGTTCGGGAAGGTTGAAGATGCGCCGCGGGTTGTGATAGAGCTTTTCGATCAGGGCTTCCAGGGTGAGACGGCCTTCATGGACCGCAGTCAGGAGCAGGGGGAGCATGGTCTCCAGCCCAGGGAAGCCTGGCGGGGGCTGGGGGGAATCTTTTTCGGCGAGGGTGTGAGGGGCGTGATCGGTGGCGAAGCAATCAATCACATCCAGGTTTGCCCACAAGGCCTGTTGATCGGCGCGGGTCGCCAGGCGCGGGCGAACTTCGGCGCGACCGGGATGTTCCGCAGCGCCGGCGGGCAGGTCTTCCTGCGAGAGGAAGAGGTGGTGCGGGGTCACTTCGCAGGTGACGGGCAGGCCGCGCGCTTTGGCGGCGCGGATCAGCTCAATTTCCTCGGCGCGTGAGACGTGCGCCAGATGCACCGGGCGACGGTACAGATCGGCAAAGAGGATGGCCGCGGCCAGGGTGCGCCCTTCGGCATGAACGACCAGCGGCGCAGAGACCGGGAAGTGCTGAAAATGCGCCTCCCACAGGCGCATGGAATCCAGGCGTAGTTCGCCGTAGGTCTGGTCGAGGTACATCTTCAGGCCGGCAGCATAGGGGGCAAGGCGGGCCACTTCCAGAGCGTTGGCGGGGCCGGCGCCGAGGAATTGGGCATAGTCGCACCGTGCTTTGCGTTCGGCAGCCTGCAAGGTCAGGGAGAGGGTGTTTTCGTCAAGGATCGGTGGCTGGGTGTTGGGCATGGCCAGGATCAGGGTGACGCCGCCGGCCAGGGCGGCCTGGGTGGCGGTATCCCAGTCTTCTTTATGGGTGGCGCCGGGCTCGCGCACGTGAACGTGAGGGTCAATCAGACCAGGGAGTTTCAGCATGGATCACCGTTTTGCGCATATGGGATGAGGAACGGGCACAAAAAAAGAGAGCCGAATCAACGGCTCTCTAAGAGGGGGTTTGCAGGAGGTGAAAGGAGGAGGAAAGCCAACCGTTCTGCCATCGGGCGGTGATTTTAACCGTTTGGCAGAATTTGTCAAGGGTTGAGCATGTCCTTGAAGACCTGTTCCAGGGCCATCGTGTGGCTGCAACGTTGATGAGTAATGAAAAACTCGCAGTCACACTGGAAAGCGCCATTCTCGTAACGAATGCGATGGTCGTTGTTATCGCCGTGGAAGGTCATTTCAAAGCGTTGGAATTTGAAGCGGTAGGGTTCCTGGGCGTAGCGTTTGGCCTTTTCGATCTTGCCGATCAAACCGTAGTCCATAGGAAACTCCTTTCAGGTGGGATAGGGAAAAGAAAAAGGCACGCGCGTTTCAGGCGTGCCTTAGGGACAAAACGGAGAGGGAAGATGTGACTCGCATGGCGCAGAACTCCTTTACAAAGTATAGTGGAAAACGGGAGAAACGTCAATCTTTTGACGAGCGAAGCAATCTCCAGTATTGTATCATTCGTTCAGGAAATTCGCAGCGAGTCGCCCGAAAGCCATGAAAAAACCTCTGTCTTCTGTCATTGCGAGCGAAGCGAAGCAATCTCCTGGCCGATAGGGGGATTGCTTCGCCGCCTGCGGCGGCTCGCAATGTAACGGTAGAAAATTTTCTACCGCAACAAAGATGAAGGGTAGAGGAGTTCAAATTTCCTGAAGGAAAGATACACTACCACCGTTGTCTATCGTCCACCCAGCGGCGTTGGCGTGAGGGTCGGAGAAACCGCAGGCGTGGGGGTCGCAGTGGAAGGATAGGAGGAGGTCGTGCCGAGGGAATTGCAAATCGCCTCGCCGGCGGCCACGATGCCGGCAATGTCCGGATCATTGGGGAAGGCGGCCTTGACTTCTCCCAGGACCTGTAACGCTTCCGGGCAATAGTTCTGGCGCGGGCGGCTCAACGCGGCCAGCACCGAGCCATAGGTGTAGTAATAGACCACGGTGTTGGCAGTCAACGGCAGACCTTGAACGGCCACGCCTGTCTCCCCTTCGGCGCATCCTCCGCGGGCTTCACAGGATTCCTGCGCCGTACATCCACGGATGGCGCATTTGAACGCCGGGATGGAACCCTCGTAGTTTCGGGATTTGAAGTACACAATGCCTAACTGACCATACACATCCGGATTGGAGGGGTCAAAAGAAAGCGCTTTGAGCACATTGCGCCCGGCGATGAAGTATTCGCCCATCTGCGAATACACCTTGGCAATCGAGAGATAGGGCAGCGGATCGCGCACCCCGATCTGTTCGTTGATTCGCACCGCGGCTGCAAAGTAGCGCAGCGCTTCCTCGTAAAGGGGTTTGGCCTGTTCGGGCTTCGGAGCGCCCAGCCCCAGACGGCGATAATTCGCCCCGGCGCGCAGGTAGAGGAAGGTCAGGTTGGGCGCCAGGCGGATCGCCTGATCGTAGGCCTGGATGGCGTCTTTATAGGCGCCCTGGGATTCCAGCACATAAGCATAGACGCGATAGACATCCATCAGGTTCGGCGCGCGCTCCAGTGCCTGCTGGATATAGCGTTCTGCCTGGGTCCACTTCTGCTGATCTACCAGGATTTCAGCGTAGTAAACGATCGCCAGCGTGTTTTGATTGTCCAATTGCAGGGCTCGCACCGCTTCCTGTTCGGCTTCGGTCAGGTAGGCCTGCGCCTGCTTTTCCCCGACCAGCACCGGATTGGCATACCAGTCCAGGACAAAGGCACGCACGGCATGGGCCTCGCTGTTTTCCGGGGCCAGTTCGACTGCCTTGTTGGCTGAGGCCAGGGCCTCTTCCAGGCGCGCTTTACGCTCCTGATCGGTGGTGACCAGCGCGGAAGCGTAGGTTTGAACGCGCGCCAGGCGTGCCAGGATATGAGCGTTCTGTGGCTCCAGGCGCGCGGCTTCCTGGTAGGCCTGGATGCTCCCCTGCAGATCGCCGGCTGTGAAGCGCGCCTCCGCTTCCAGTAAAAACGAGTTTGCCGAGCGCGTGGGGGTCGGCGTGGGTGCGAAAGGAGATTGGATCGCTCCCTGGAATATGAATCGCAGAAACCACAATCCAGACAGGATCAGAACGACCAGGAAGAAAAGACGATAAATATTTCCTGCGGACTTAACTTTAAAAGGCGCTAAACTACGTGAAAAGCGCATAACTTCTAAGGAGCAGGTGTGAATGTTGCATTTGGAACAGGGGTGTTCCCTGCAGGGCCAGGCGTTGCAAGTCCTTGCAGACAAATTTGCTGAATCTCTTGCGCACTCTCCACCGCGGTCGTGTTGGCCGGTATGCTTTCGATGATCTGTTTGGCAATCGGCAGCGCCTCGCCACAACGATTTAGCCGTGCCAGCACCAGCCCATACGTGTAGTAGTACTCGGCAACGCGCACATCGTTGCTCAGAGGGATGGGACGAATGGGGTGATTATCCTCCGTCGCTCCGCCGTTCACCACCAGCTTGAGCTGTTCTACGGCTTCAGCCCACATGAAATTGCGATAGTAAAGCACCCCCAGATTCCCGTGCAAGGCGGTATTGGTGGGATCATCCCGCACGGCGGTTTCCGCATACTGGATCGCTTTGGCATATTCACCAATCGAAGCATAGGTGCGCGAGATGAGCAGATCAGGCATGGGATCGGCCGGGTTCAGGGCGTTGGCGCGGGTGAACTCCTCGATGGCTTTATCATAAACTTGCAAAAGGCGATAACATCTTCCAAGACCAATATGAAGATCGGGAATATTGGGGTTGATCGCAATGGCAGCCTGATATTCGGCAACTGCCTCCTCATAGTTGGTGGTATTTTCCAGCACATAGGCGCGTGCCCGATGAGTCTCCAGGGCGTTCGGATCCAATGTGAGCGCCAGCCTGGATTCCTCAATCGCCTTGAGCAAGCCCTCATACGTACCGACGCCATTGACATATGAGTCCACCAGGATTTCGGCATAAATCGCATGAACCAACGCATTCTGATTATCCAGCTCCAGGGCGCGCTTGATGGAGGCTTCTGCTTCGAGGGATTTCCCTTGAAAATCCAGCGCCCAGGCCTGCATCGCATGGGCAAGGGCATTGTTGGGACTGAGAAGCAGGGCATTTTCAGCGCTTTGCTGTGCCGCTTCCGCCTGACCGGCAAAGATTTGCGCTCGCGCCAGCGCCAGGTAGATCGAAACATTGGTCGGCTCACTCTTTAATGCCTGCTCATAGGCCTGGATGGCCTGGAGCATTTTCCCCTCCCCAAAGTAGGCCTCCGCCTGCTGAAGATAGGTGGCGGCTGAAACCGTCGGGGTCGGCGTGGGGATGAATGGCATGGCTACGGTCGGCAGCACAAACTGATTGAGATACAGCACAGCGGCGATTAAAAGCAGCAACACCGCTACGTTAAACCAGTTCGTGCGCCGTGGTCGTTTTCGCACACTCCACTTCTTGCTTCGCAAATACATAGCGAAACCATCTTACCATCTACCTGAGGAAAGAGTCAAGGTATCCGCCCTTCTTTCACCCATTCTGCAAGCACATGGCGCTTCACTTTCCCGGAAGGCGTGCGCGGCAGCTCAGGCACGAAAACGATCCGCCGGGGCACTTTGTAACCCGCCAGGAACTGGCGCGCATGGTGGATCAGCGCCTCCGCCGTCACCTCTCCCCCTGCCACCACCGCAGCGGCTACCTGCTGCCCCCATTCCGCATCGGGCAGACCGAAGGCGCATACCTCCTGGACGCCGGGATATTCCATGAGCACGCGCTCGACTTCCGCCGGATACACGTTTTCGCCGCCGCTCAGGATCAGATCGCTGCGCCGCGCCAGCACCCAGAGATCGCCCTCCTCATCGAGATAGCCCAGGTCGCCCGTCTGCAGCACGCCATCGGGAAACGGCGGTTGACCCTCATAGCCCGATGCGACCGCCGGCCCACGCACCCAGATTTCCCCTATCTCCCCCGGCGCGCAACGCTCCCCCTGCGCATTTCTCACTTCCACCTCCACCCCCGGCAACGGCTTGCCCACGCTGCCCGGTTTGCGATACACCAGCTCCGGCAGGGCCGTGCAGACCTGCGAGGCCGCTTCCGTCAGGCCATAGGTCAGCGCCACTGGTAGATGCGCCTCCAGAGCCCGCTGCAAGAGCGACGGATCGGTCGCCGAACCGCCCAGCAAGATCAGGCGCAGCACGGCGCCTGCTTCGCCCTGCTCCCACCAGGGCATCAGGCGATAAAGCATCGTCGGTACCAGAGAAATCAGATTCACCGCTTCCTCGCGCACCAGGCGCGCCGTTTCAGCGGCCTCAAAGCGCGGCTGGAAAACCACCGTCATCCCATCCCAGGCCGCCCGGAAGAGGATAGAGAGCCCCCCGATATGATAGAGCGGCAGGCAGAGCAACCATCGCTCTCCGGGTCGGGTGTTCAGACGTTGCGAGGAAGCACTGGCCGCGGCCTTCAGATTTGCCAGGCTCAGCGTTACCGCTTTGGGATAGCCGCTGGTGCCGGAGGTAAAAAAGGTGAACGAGGCCGCGGTATCTGCTTCCGGGAGAGCGGCCGGCTGCGGGAGCATTCCATCCCAGCCGATCCAGCGACTCCCGGCCAGCTCCCCCGTTCCAGGGCGATCATCGCGGATCAACCAGCGCGGCCTGGCCGTCCTGACCTGCCATTCCAGCTCTGCCGGGCTGAGCCGACGGTGGAACACCACCAGTCGCACCCCCAGGCGCACTGTGGCCAGGATCAGCCCCACCGAGAAGAGCGAATTCTCCAGGTAAGCCCCCAGAACATCTCCGGAGCGCGCCCCTCGCTCCCAGAGCCAGAGCGCCACACGTTGCGCGTATTCATCCAGGCCGGCCCACGTCAGAAGATGGCGCGCGCCGCCTTCCCACCATACCAGGGCCGGCCTCTCCGGCGAGGCCTGGCAGCGCGGCGCAAAGAACGGATCGTAACTCACGGCAACCAGGGATACTTACGGAAATTCGGCTTGCGCTTCTCCAGATACGCGTTGCGCCCCTCCTGGCCCTCCTCCGTCATGTAGAACAGCAGGGTGGCATTCCCGGCCAGCTCCTGAATCCCTGCCTGCCCATCCAGTTCGGCGTTGAAGGCCGATTTCAGAGCGCGAATCGCCAGCGGGCTTTTCTCTAAAATCTCCTGCGCCCAGCGAATGCCCTCTGCCTCCAGCTCCTCGACCGGCACCACTTTGTTCACCAGCCCCATCTCCAGGGCCTCCTGCGCCGTGTACTGCCGGCAGAGATACCAGATTTCGCGCGCCTTCTTTTGCCCGACGATGCGCGCCAGGTATGAGGCGCCGAACCCGCCATCGAAGCTCCCCACCTTCGGCCCGGTCTGGCCGAAAATGGCATTCTCGGCTGCGATGGTCAGATCGCACATCACATGGAGCACATGTCCGCCGCCGATGGCATAGCCGGCCACCAGCGCGATCACCGGTTTGGGAATGGTGCGGATGATGCGCTGGAGCTTCAACACATTCAGGCGCGGGATACCATCCTCGCCGACGTAGCCGGCGCTGCCGCGCACCCGCTGATCGCCCCCGGAACAGAAGGCGTATTTCCCATCGCTCGCCGGGCCGTTCCCCGTCAGCAGGATCACCCCAATCCGTGGGTCTTCCCAGGCATTCTCAAAGGCTTCGATCATTTCCTGGATCGTCAACGGGCGGAACGCATTGCGCACCTCCGGGCGATTGAACGCAATGCGCGCCATCCCTTCCGCCTTGTGGTAGGTAATATCCTGATAATCTTTCACTTTCACCCATTCAACCATACCAAACCTCCAAACGATTTAGATAGCCGTCTTGAAAAACTCCCTTCGCCAGCGCTCAAACGCCTGCGCATCGCTCTGCACCTCGATCAGCGTGGGCGCCTCCCAATCCAATCGCTCCAGCACCTGGACCAGCTCCCGCACATCGGGCACAAAATGATACTGCAATCCGTAAAGCTCCGCTGTCGGCGCAAAGCGCAGTCCGTGGGGCGTGACAAAAAGCTCGCGAAACGGCGGCTCAAAATCTGCCACCGGCAGGCGATGGAAAATCCCCCCGCCGTCGTTCTGGATCACCAGGATTGTCGCCTTCAACCCATAGCGGCGCAGCGCCAGCAACCCGTTCATATCGTAATAAAACGCCAGGTCGCCGAGCACCATCGTCACATGCCCAAAATGCGCCGCCAGCCCCAGCCCGGTGGAGACGATCCCATCAATCCCGCTCGCCCCGCGATTCGCAAACACCCGCACCGGCTTCTCCATCGGCGGCACGAACTGATCCAGATGGCGCACCGGCAGGCTATTGGAGACCATCAACGCATCTCCTGGGGGCAAAAAATCAAAGAGGAAAAGGAAAACACACGCCTCGCAATCCGGCCAGGCGCGAGCGGCCTTCAGGGCCTGGGCAAACGATCGCGCCTGTGCACGTGCGCCTTCAGGCCACGCCTGAGGCATCTCTCTGCTCCCTGAGGCTTCATCCTGGGTGAGACGTTCCAGGAAGGCTTCCGCATCCGCCAAGATCAGCCGTTGCAGGCGAAAACGCTCATCGCGCCAGCGCGCCAGCCGTCCGATATACACCTGCTCAACCCCTTCCTGATCCAGCCAGTCATTGAGCACCGTTGAGGTTGGGACATCCCCAAAGCGGAGCACGAAATCCGGGCGTGGCAGGCGCGTCAGCCAGGCGTCGAACGCCCCGAAGAGCAGTGGATGCTCTTGTCCGAAGCGCACCCCGGAAAGCGCGTCGGCGAAGATGGGCAGGTTGAAGCGTTCCGCCAGGCGGAGGAGCAGGGGCGGGAAGTGGCCACTGGAAGCGCTGCGTGGCCCGCAGAGGATAGCCCCACGCTGCGCAGCCTGCAACCGCTGAAGCACCCATGCCACATCCTGCGCCGAAGGCTCCAGCCGCGTCCCCAGCGAAAACTGCACCTGTGCCTGAGGCTGCAACAATGGATGATCTGCCTCCAGCCATGGTGGCACATCCCCCTCGATCGGGATCGGCTCTAACGGTTTGCGGAAGGGGAAATTGACCTGGACGGGTCCCGGCAGCGGCGCCTGGGCGGTCAGCCAGGCTCGCGATGCCAGCCCGCGCAGCGCGCGCAGGGTCGCCGGTGTCGGGTTTGCCTCCGGCAGTGGCGCCTCGATATATTCCCGCACCGCATCCCCGAACAACTTGACCTGATCAATCGTCTGATTGGCGCCGCTCCCGCGCAATTCTGGTGGACGGTCGGCGGTCAGCAGCAGCAGGGGCACCTCGGAAAGATCGGCCTCGATCACTGCCGGATAAAAGTTTGCCGCCGCCGTCCCGGAAGTACTGACCACCACCACGGGGCGCTCTGAGGCGCGCGCCAGCCCCAGCGCAAAATAAGCCGCTGAACGTTCGTCATTATGCACCCAGAGGCGCAAAAGCCCCTGTCTGGCAAATGTCTCCAGGGCCATCACCAGCGGCGTGGAACGGGAGCCGGGCGCCAGGCAAGCCTCCCGCAGCCCCTGACCGATCAGCTCCGCCATAAAAACGTGGGCCCAAAGCACATTACGATTCGCCGGTCGCATAAAGCCTCGCAAACAGTAACTCCTCTACCCATCCCCATCGCAGAGAGTTCTTCACGCTTAGGGTGGGCAGTTACTCTGTGTCCTGAATTCAAATGATCGGGTAGCCAGACTCGGTAACAGGATTCATCCAGACGAGCCTGCTGATCTGTCCATCCTGAAAGTCCAGCCGCTGCAGTCTCACAGGCTGCCGTCCGCCGTCTGCGGTCTGTCTGTCGTCGTCTACCGTCTGACAGGCTGGAAAGTCTGTCCCACGGGTCTATCCTGCTTTCACCGCAAGGCTGCCCTCCAGTGCCTGGAGCATCGGACGGAATTTCAGCGCGGTCTCTTCCCACTCGGCGCGTGCATCCGATTGAGGCAAGATGCCGGAACCGGCAAAAAGCAGCGCCTCGCGGCCTCGCACCCAGCCACACCGCAAAGCCACAAGGAAATCGCCGCTCCCTTCGGAGTCCACCCATCCCAGGGGTGCACCGTACCAGCCGCGTTCAAAAGGCTCCAGGCGTTCGATCCACTGCAGCGCGGCCTCTCGTGGCTGTCCTCCCAGGGCGGCGGTCGGGTGCAGGGCCTGGATGGCGTCCAGCACATCGTACCCTTCGCGCAACAAGCCCTGAATATGAACCTGTAAATGCTGCACATTAGGCAGGCGAAGCGGCTGCACGTCGGAGAGCGTCAGTGAGCGCGTCAGCGGTTGCAATGCCTGAGCGATATACTCTACCACGATCTGGTGTTCCAGGCGCAGGCGATCATCCTGCAGCAGTTTTTGGGTTAACCGGGCATCTTCTTCGGGCGTCGCACCGCGTGGGAGCGAGCCGGCCAGCGCCATGGTCTGCAAAATGCCGTTTTCCACCCGCGCCAACCGTTCGGGTGTCACACCGAAGAACGCGCTCTGGTCATCGAAACGGAAGAAGAAGGGATAAGCATGAGGGAAGGCGCGCAGCAGGAGCTGAAAAGCCCTCTCGGCGTTCCAGCTTCGCGTGCTGATCAGTCGCAACGTGCGCGCCAGCACCACCTTTCGCACTTCCCCGCGGCGCATCGCCTCCTGCAGGCTCCCAATCTGCGCCTGCCATGCCTCGAACCCTGGCCAGGGGAATACCTGGACTCGTATTTCCCCCTCTGCATCCGCTTCGGACTCCACATCGGACTGTGGGGTGCTCAACGAATCCGACGCCCCACGCTGTTCAGCCATCCGCAGCGAAAAAACGGCGCTCCCTGCACTGTTTTCCCCCTGCCAGATAGTTCCGTTCCCTCTCTCTGGATGAATGCCCAGGAGAGCAAATTCGCTCCAATCGCCCTCATGGGGAGAATCGCCTTCAGAGTGCCCAATGGCGGCAGCGCTCTGCCACCCGCTATCTTCCCAGGAGCTACCAGGGGAAGGCGCTGCTTCGGCGCATGGATCCTCGGAAAGCGGCGCTTCCATCCCTGCGAGATTCCCTGAGGCATTTGCCACCAGCCGCTCCAGACACTCCTTTAAACGCCCGGCTTCCAAAACGTCGTCGGCGGTCTGCGCCCAATGGTAAAGCATCACCCATCGGTTGTCGCCTTCCTCCACCCAGAGCAGACGCGGCAGGCCAAAACGGGGGGCAAGCGACGAGGATGGGAAAAACGTGAAGCTCCCGAACAAGCGGAAAGAGGGCGCGGCGGCGCAAGCGATCCTCGCCGGCGAAACATCCTGAAGATGTTCCCTCAAGAAACCGGTCCAGAAACGCAAATCCTGGATGCGGCGCGGGGAAATCTGGAAGCTCCATTCAAGCCCCAGGAAACGCTCGCCTGCAGAGGGGATCGCCAGGTAAAAGCCTTTTCGCCCTCGCAAAAACGATGGATCGGGGAAGGTTTCTTCCCAGGGAAGCACATAGCGTTGCAAGAGATGAAGGCGCACTTCATCCAGGATCGAGGAAGGAGCGACGGAAAAGTTCCTCATGATACCTCCGCAGACAGGCCTACGGTGCGCAGCAGAATCGAATAGAGCGGCTCTACCAGGTTCACCAGTTGAGGGGGATTTTCCTGGTATAACCACCATAGCAGGACTTCGTAGATTGCGCCTGTCCACATCAAGGCCAGCAAGGCAAAATTTTGCTGGGATACATTCTCTGCGGAACAAGCGGCGCGCAGCTCTTCCTCGATCAGGGCACTGACGCGTTGGTGCGCCTCCAGGATTTTGCGCTCCAACAGCGGATTGCTCCCCAGGCGCAAAAAGATCAGGCGCGCCAGCGTTCGATACTCCTGGAGCAAGGAAAAAGAGGCCTCAAGGGCGGCATACATGCGCTTGCGGTAACTGGCATGAGGCGTCATCGCCTGGCGCATGGTCGTCAGGAGGACGTCCACCCCGGCCTCTAACAATGCGGCGAACAACGCCTGCTTGCTGGGGAAATAGAGATATAAGGCGCCCTTCGAGACCTGCGCCTGCCTTGCCACCTCGTCCATGGTGGCCTCGTGGTAGCCTTTCGCTGAAAACACCTCCAGCGCAGCCTGTAGTACCCGATTTCGAGCCGAGGAAGGCGGAAAAAGTTGCATGTGTACCTCTTTGACTGACTGGTCAGTCAAATTATAACCGTTTTGGCGATGATTTGGGTAGACTGCGGACCGCTGTAGGGGGCGCACCGTCAACGAATCAGGGAATGAATAAACGAATGGAGACCGCGGACGGCAGTAGGACGGGCTTTCCAGCCTGTCGGGGAAGCAGATCGTCAACGAATCAGGGAACGAATAAACGAATGGAGACCGCGGATGGCAGACCGCTGTAGGACGGGCTTTCCAGCCTGTCGGGGGGCGCACCGTCAACGAATCAGGGAACGAATAAACGAATGGAGACCGCGGATGGCAGACCGCGGAATGGACGATGGACGGTAGACCGCGGACGGTGGTGGGGCAGGTTTTCCAGCCTGTCGAGAGAAAATACCCTTCGTGTCTTTGTGACTTTTTGGTTTATTGTTATTTAACCACTAAGACACGAAGACACAAAGGTTGAGAAAGACCGTCAACGAATAGGGGGAACGAATAAACGAATGGAGACCGCGGATGGCAGACCGCAGAATGGACGATGGACGGTAGACCGCGGACGGTGGTGGGGCAGGTTTTTAGCTTCTGCCAGAGGATGCCGGGATGAGGGGGTGTCTAAAGGCGACAAGGGGGTGCGAGGCTCCGGGCGCGGCCGGAGGCCACAAGTCCAGCGAGATAGCGTGCGAGATGCCAGGGGCGGCCCGTATCCCCTGGGATGTTCTGTCTGGCAATTGCACGCTGTGGCTGCGTTTTCTTATCTACTTGTTGGAAGAGGGGAAACAAGGGGCAGTGAAAAGCAGATCCGGGCGCCGCTTTGGGGCGAAGGATCGGCCCAGATGCGCCCACCATGGGCTTCAATGATCGCTCGCGCCAGGTATAACCCCAGGCCGGCGCCCTTCGTCTTGCGGATGGCCGCTTCGGAACGGTAAAAGCGGTCGAAGATGTGGGGCAGATCGCGCGGGTCAATGCCAGGGCCTTGATCGCTGACGCAAACGATTACCTGGTCCGGGCGTACCTGCCCCTGAATGCGGATTTCACCAGAGGGGGCGTATTTGATGGCATTGGAAATCAGGTTCGATAAGACCTGTTCCATTCTCGCTTCATCCAGCATTAAGAGGGGGAAATCGGGCGGAAATTCAACGATCAGGGTGTGGTGCGTGGTCTGGGTGCGAAAGCGCTCTGCAAGACGCTCCGCCAACAGGGGAAGAGAAACCTCGGTGCGGTTCAGTTGCAATCCGCCTGCCTGCAAACGGGAAGCGTCCAGGAGGTCGTCTATCATGTGAGAAAGGCGGTCGGCCTCTTCTTCGATGACCGTCAGACTTTCCTGAAGGATGGCAGGATCCCAGGAAGCATCTTCCTGGCGAAGCATCGAGGCGTATCCTTTGATCAGGGCTACAGGTGTGCGCAATTCGTGGCTGATGATGGAGATGAAGGTGCTCTTCAGCTCTTCGGCCTCGCGGAAGTGAGTAATATCGCGGACGGAGACGATGATATTGTGCAGGCGGTCATTGTAGATCAGGGGTGCATAGGTGATACCCACAGGGAGGGGGAAAAGGTCGGGGCGTTTCAAGTCTCCTTCGACGTAAAGGTAGCTGTGGGGGGTCAGCGGCCAGCCGCCAGCTTCGGCATCTTCAAGGGTCAATCCGTTCGGTTGACGCGCCCAGACGATGATCTCGTGATGTTTTTTGCCGATGATTTCCTGGCGCGGCCGGCCATAGAGGCGCTCAAAGGCGCGGTTACAGCGTTCAATGGTGTGATCCGGCTCAAGGATCAAGAGGCCATCGGCAGCAGCATCCAGGATGGCGCCCAGGCGTTCTTTTTCATAGCGCACTGCACTGTATAGACGGGCATTGAAGACGGCAATGGCGGCCTGATCGGCAAAGGCCTGGAGTAACTGGCGATCATGGGGGGTGAAGAGATCGGGATAGGCGCGGAAGATGAAGATGACGCCGATCTCTTCACCATGGGCAATCAAGGGCAGCGCGGTGCCACTGAGCAATCCACGGCTTGCAGCATAGGTTAGTTGCTTGAGCAGGTGATTGAGCGCCTGCAGGTCGAGATCCGCCAGGCTGCCTTCGCTCAGCAAGGGTTCGAGATAGCGCAGGAAAGCGGGGTGAATTCCCTGTGCGGCAGCGACGCGCCAGCTTTCGGCCTCACGGAGCGCAATCAGGCCGGCCTGCCCGGCGAGGATTTCAATGGAGATGCGCAAAATGCGCGCCAGCAGTTTTTCCAGGTCCAGTTCCTGGGTAATCAGGCGGGCCACTTCCAGGAGGTAATCGCGCTGGTGGATGCGAAAATCGGGGAGCATGAAGAGCATCAGAAGTGTAAAGGCATGGAGCCGCGAGAGATATTTTCCAGGAATTCCTGGCGGGTGGCCATGCTGGTACGGAAGGCTCCATGCATGGCGGAGGTGACCATGCGGGCATCGTGCTTTTTGACGCCGCGGATCATGGCGCACAGGTGCACGGCTTCTACGACAACTGCCACGCCGAGGGGGTTCAGAATGTCCCGTAGAAAATCTGCGATCTGACGTGTCATCCGTTCCTGAACCTGGAGACGATGGGCGAACATATCCACAATGCGCGGGATTTTAGAAAGGCCAATCACCTTGCCTTTTGGGATGTAGGCCACATGGGCGCGTCCAATAAAGGGGAGCATATGGTGCTCGCACAGGCTATAGAATTCAATGTCACGCACGATCACCATCTCGTCATAGGCGATGTTGAAGATTGCGCCATTAATCATGCTTTCAACATCGGTTCGGTAGCCGGAAAGAAGCTCGGCGTACATGCGGGCGACACGGCGGGGTGTGTTTTTCAGGCCTTCGCGCTGGGGGTCTTCGCCGATTGCTTGCAGGACCTGAAAGATGGCAGCTTCCAGGGCTGGCTGGTCGAACCCCATGCGGGCAATTTGTTCGGGCGAAAGGCCATCATCGAAATTGGTTTCTTCCATGAAGTTTCTTTCTTCGTCCATGTTGTCCTCCGTGGGGGTAAAAAGGCCCAGCAGGCGCGCCGGGCCTCGCAAGGCGGAACTTTCTATCCCAGTTCTGGCTCGATCAGGCCGTAAGTGTTGTCACGGCGACGGTATACCACGTTGATCTGACCGGTCTCGGCGTTGTAGAAGAGGAAGAAATCATGCCCGAGGAGATTCATTTGCTCGATAGCTTCGTCCTCAGTCATCGGGAGGAGAATAAACTTCTTGCGTCGCACGATGGTAGAGGCGCTCTCCTCTTCTTCCACCTCCTCCAGTTCAGGGGCAGGAACGACCTCGGCGGCGGAGCGGCCATCGCCACGGCCGCGATAGCGTCGCCCTTTGTAACGTTCAATCTGGCGCATCATCTTGTCAAGTGCAGCGTCGAAAGCGGCGAACAAATCGTTGGAGCGCTCTTCGGCGCGGAGCAATACACCCTTGACGCGGGCGGTAATTTGAGCGGTATAGCGCTCTGCGCTGTTGCGCGCCGAGCGGTTGTGGGAAAACTCCACGCGCGTCTCTTCCACTTCGTTCAGATGGCGTTCGATCTTCTGGAGTTTTTTCTCCGCGTATTCCTGTAATCGTTGATTGACTTCCATGTTTCGGCTGACTACTTCGTATTTAGGCATCATGGGTACCTCCAAGAGATAGAGAGTTTGCACGTGCCAGCGTAACCGCGTAGACGGCTTGGGCACCGGCGATCAGCAAAGCGTTTGCAGCGGAGGAAAGCGTGGAGCCGGTGGTGGCGACGTCATCTACCAGCAAAATCTGCTTTCCTCGCACCAGTTTTTCCCTGGCCTGGAACGCATTGTGTACGTTTTCGCGTCGCTCGTGGGCGGAAAGCCCCACCTGCGAGCGCGTGTCTCGCGTCCGATGCAAAGCATGTCCCAGGTAAGGCAAACCCAAATGCAAGGCAAGAGGATAAGCGAAGGTTGCTACCTGATTATATCCCCGTTCCTGATAGCGTTTCTGGCTGAGAGGAATGGGGACAATCGCCTCCACAGGCCAGTTCAAGGAGCGCACGAAATCCGCGAGCGGCAAAGCCAGTGCTTCCCCCAATCCCAAATTGCGGCGATATTTGAGCTGGTGGATCGCTGTACGTATGGGATCAGCGTACAGGCTCCAGGCGCGTAATTGCGTGAAGGCTGGTGGGTGCTGGCGACAGGACGGACAAAGGGATTCAAAACCGGGTTCGCCACAGCGGGGACACAGGGGAGGTTTTAGGACTTGCACTTTTCGTTGACAATCTTCGCACCAGCGCGTACCTTCGCGTCCGCAACCGGCACAACGGGGCGGGAAAAGGGCATCCAGCGTTCCCCATAGCCAGTGGTAAAGGTGAGCCTGGACTGTCATTCAGAAAGTCATGTTACTGAAGACTTTCATGATCTGGATGGCGGCCGGAGTGAGGAGCACAATGAAGATAGAGGGGAAGATCAAGAACACCATGGGGATCACCATCTTGATGGGGGCTTTGTTGGCTTCCTCTTCGGCTCGTTGACGGCGGCGAATGCGCATTTGTTCCGCTTGAATGCGCAGCACTTTGGCCAGACTGGCGCCGAGCGTTTCGCTTTGAATGACTGCGCTTACAAAGCTATTCATCTCCGGCAATCCCACGCGTTGGGCCATGCCTCTCAGCGCCTCGCGCCGGGGGATGCCTAACTGTATCTCGCGAATGACGCGCAGGAATTCATATCCCAGGGCTGTTTGCCACTTATCAGCCACTTTGGACATGGCGGCCTCAAAGCCCAGACCAGCCTCAACGCAGATGGTCAACAAATCCAGTGCATCGGGCATGGATTTGAGAATATCCCGCTGGCGGCGGCTGATCTGCCCACGCAGCCATAACTCAGGCATGAAAATCGCAAAGAAACCAGTGAGGGCGATAATCAACAACCTTTGTCCCAAGGGGGGAGGCGTGGGCGCAATCGAGTAAAGGAAGACAAAAAAGCCGACGAGCGCTACCGGGGCGATGATACGCAGGGCCAGGAAGGTCGTTGCATCCAGACGGTAGGGACGGCCGGCCATTTCCAGGCGCATTTCAGTATCTCGTAGCGCTTTCTGGGGAGTAAAGCGCAGGGAGAATTCCCCAATGCGCCGTAACATCGGCAGGATGATGCGCTCGCGGAAAGGCTGCTGTAGCTCTACTTCTTCTATGGAGGAGATTCCGCCAGTCTGGCTCAATTCAGCCAGGCGCATGAGGATGGGGTCTTGTTCGCTTTCTTCCTGCGCCACCACACGCATTCCAGCGATCACCACCCCTACGATGAGCACCAACACAACCAGTCCTGCGGTAATGCCGAGGATAAGCATCTCACACCTCGATGTTTGCCATACGCATCAGCACCACATATCCGATGATCACCAGCATTGCCGCCGTTCCCAATGCGAGGATACCGCAAAGCAAACCATTTGCAAAAAAGGTCATAAAGTAGGCGCGATTGACAAACCACAAATACACGCTGAGCAGAACCGGCAACAGGGAGACAATCGTCGCAGAAGTGCGCGCCTGCGCGGTTTTGGTTCGGATTTCGCCTTTGATGCGAATTCGCTCGCGGATCGTTTCCGAAATTGTATCCAGAATCTCTGCCAGGTTACCGCCCACTTCTCGCTGAACGTTCATGGCTGTGACGATAAAATCCAGGTCGGTGCTGGGAACGCGTCGAAGTAGATTCTCAAGCGCTTTTTCCATCGGTATCCCGATCTGGATTTCCTGAACGACGCGCCGGAACTCCTCCGAAATCGGAGGGGAAAGCTCACTGCTGACTGCTTCCAGCGCCTGGATCGTGGAATAGCCTGCGCGCAAGCCGCTCACCATTAGGTTGAGCATATCTACCAGCTGCGCTTCAAAGCGTTGCAGGCGTTGGGCCTGTTTGGTCTTGATATAGACTTGGGGAAGGATATAGCCGGCGACAACGCCAATGAGAATGGAGATGGGGCTGGGAGCCATCAGGTAGGAAAGCAACCCCAGACCCCCCATCAGGACGAAGAGCAGGATGAAATATTCGGAAACTTTGAGCTTAATATCCGCTCGTGCCAGTTCGCGCGCGATTCGACTGCCGCGCGGTGTTTTTTCCATCCGTTTATTCAGCCATTCGGTCACGGCTGAACTGGCTGCTTTTTTCTCTTTTTCGGCCTCTCGTTGTTCTTCGAGATAGCGCGAGAGCCGTTCCTCGACCTGGGTCTCCGTGCGCAGGGAAATGACCAGGCCGACGATTAAAAGGAGCAGCAGAAGAACACCGCCGCCAACCAGGATCAGTTGCATAGGGCCTCCTCCTGCTGGTATCAGTACCGCCTGCGCTCGCCGACGCCGAAAATGGAGGGAGGCAGGTGGATGCCGGCAGCTTCGATCTTGTCCATGAATTTGGGACGCAGGCCGGTCGGACGCAAGCGTCCGATGACTTTGCCGTTTTCGTATCCCATTTGTTCAAAGACGAAGATGTCAGTCATGGTGATCACATCGCCTTCCATTCCGCTCACCTCGCTGATCTGCACCACTTTACGCGAGCCATCCCGCAAGCGTTCCTGGTGCACGATCAAATCAATGGCGGAGGCGATCTGTTCGCGAATGGCACGCGAGGGCAAATCCATGCCGGCCATCATGACCATCGTTTCCAGACGGGCCAGCGTATCCCGCGGGCTGTTGGAGTGCAGGGTGGTCATGGAACCATCATGACCGGTGTTCATTGCCTGAAGCATATCCAGGGCTTCTTCGCCACGGCACTCACCTACAACGATTCGGTCGGGGCGCATACGCAGGGAATTGATGACTAACTGACGAATGGTCACTTCGCCGCGGCCTTCAATGTTCGGTGGGCGAGATTCCAGCGTGACCACATGCTCCTGACGCAATTGCAATTCGGCAGCGTTTTCGATGGTGATGATGCGCTCATCAGAAGGGATAAACCCGGAAAGGATGTTAAGCAGGGTCGTCTTACCAGAACCAGTGCCCCCGGAGATCACAATATTTAGCTTTGCTTCCACACAGGCTTTAAGGAATTGCACCGCCTCTGGCGTGATGGAGCCAAATTCAATCAACTGCTCAATCGTTAGAGGGGTTTTGGAGAATTTACGGATGGTAAGCACCGGACCGATCAGGGAGATCGGCGGGATGACCGCATTAACACGTGAGCCATCTGGCAGACGGGCATCCACATACGGGCTGGATTCATCAATCCGTCGCCCCAGCGGCGCTACAATGCGATCAATAATGCGCATCACGTGCTCGTTGTCCTCAAACGTGATTGGCACGCGGTAGATTTTGCCCTTCCGCTCTACGTATATCTTTTTGGGGCCATTGACCATGATCTCTGTGATGGTGTCATCTTCGAGGAGTGGTTGTAAGGGGCCAAAGCCAAGAATTTCGGCTGCGATTTGTTCAAACAAACGGGCACGCTCAGGCCGCGAAAGGACAATGTTCTCCTCTGCCAGAATTTGCTCAAAAAGTTCCTGGATCGTGCGTCGCACTTCGTCCGTTTTTCGTACGTCCATAGATGGATCGAGATTGGCTAACAGCCGGTTTTGGACGCGAGTCTTTAAATCGAGGTAAGAGCCGGCCTGTGGCGTTGGCGGAGGAGCGCTCACACGACGGGGTGGGATCGCTGGCGTGCCCCCACTGCTTTCAGGCGCCGGGGAAGATTGTTGTGGCTGAGAAGTGGTGCCACCTCCACCTTCAAGACGTTTTAACAGCGACATGCTGACCTCCTGTCTGTCTTCAGACCTTTTCTAATTCACGAATGCAGGAACGTACCGCTTCGCTCAGTTCAAAAATCCCTCGCGCTGCTGGCTGTGAGCGAGCTTCTAAGACGAAGGGCACCCCACGATTAACCGAAGGGATAACAGTACGCTCATCGAGCGGAATCACCGCTCGCACAGGTTGTTTTAAGTTCTCCGAAATGCGCTCAGGGGTAATCGCAATGCGCCGATCGTAACGGTTGACTGTGAAGACTACTTTGTTGAGATCCACGTTCAGCGTCCGCAAGAGATCCAGGAAGAGACGGGCATTTTTCAGCGCAGGAATATCTTGCGTGGTGAGCAACACAATCACATCACTTTCGTCAATTGCTGAAAGGGTAATCTCATTGAGGTATGCGGTGGTATCTACGACGATGTACGCATACATCTGGCGCAGATAGCGCAAAAGGCCCTTAAATTGTTCGGGGTCCACCCGCTCGGCATCTTCGGGGCGCGTGGGCGCAGAGAGAATATGCACTCCGGATGCGTTATGTTTGATGACCACGCTTTCGACGACATCCGGCTCAAGTGTTTCGATCCTTGGCGCCAGGTCTATCACGCTATTCTTCCCCTGCTCATTGAAGAACATCGCCACATCCCCAAATTGCAGGCTTCCATCCACAATGAGACATTGTGTATCCTCGTTGTGTAGCGCAATGGAGAGGTTAACGGCAACAGTGGTCCGTCCGACGCCGCCTTTGGGGCTGCAAACAGCAATGATCTTTCCCAGGCTGGCAGGCTTCAATCCAACCGCGGAGGGAAACCCTGAGGCAGGCAGTGGGGTATGCGCCTGAGCCGTTTTCAGACGCTCTTGTTGTGCCAGCACTCCGGCTTGTTTGACTGCATTCAGCAGCTCATCCATCAACGGAGGTTTGACCAGATAATCGCGCGCGCCGGCCAGCATTGCCCGACGCATGTAGCTGGTATCCCCTTGTACCGAAAGGATTACTACCTGGACGTGGGGTTGGCGCTCGCGGATCATCTTCGTCGCCGTGATGCCATCAATATCTGGCATGTTAATATCCATGATCACCACATCCGGGTCCAGTCGTTGGGTCAGTTCAATACCTTCCTTCGCGGTACGGGCTGCGCCTACCACCTCGAGAGCCGGATCAAACTGTAAAATTTTCCGCACGTTCTCGCGCGTTTCAGCAATATCATCCACAATCAGAACACGAATTTTTGCATCTGCCATAACCTCTCCCGATTTATTGAGGTGGCACTGTAATAGTATCGTTGGGCAAAGGAGGGAGCGTAAGCTGATCTACTCGCGGCTCCACAGCAAACGGGAGCTTGGCTGGAACCGGGAAGTTATACTGACTCAGGATATATTGCAACGTCGCGGCCTCCACGGCTGTCCGCGAATTATCCGTTGAATTGCGCAGCGCCAGCGTGAACTTGAAGTTATTGTACAACATCCAGGTCAGCGAAACCGCATCTTGAGGCGTGACGATCAATGTAATCACATCTGGAGGTGGTACATTTTGTTGTGCTTGATTCGCCGGGGGTTGCTGCGCTCCAGGTGTTGCTGCAGGTGCCGCTTGTGCAGATGGATTTGTGAGCAAGTCAAAATTGCCGATCTTCAAGACGACAATGTCTTGTAAAAGCATCTGACAGGCAGCGCGTGGTCGTTGAGGCTCTTGAGGTATCAGGTAATAGAACTCTCGATTTCCGAAAGCCGGTTCTGGTTCAATTCGTCCTTTGAATTCTGGTCCGGAGAGAGAAAGCGTAGGTAGCATTTCGCCCTGTTGTGTTACTCTACCGGATCCGAACAGGGTAGCCAGTTTGTCGGGCAACTGGCTTTGAAAGTCCGCATCCACGTCTTTAAACAGCACGCATCCGATGACGTTCACATGCGCATTATCCGTAACCCCATAGGAAACTGCAGCCAGACGGCTGATTGGAATAGAGATTGCGTTCATCCCCGGAGGAATGCTTGCAGTAAAAGTTGGTCCCGTAGGCGCTGGGGCTGAGGTGGAGACCATGGCTTCTGTCAGGATCACCCCCTGTTCCAGCGGATAACGGGCGATTTTGCCTATCAGGTTGTCTTTCTCGCTTTCTGTGAAATATGTGGCCAGTACCCTGTCGGGGGGGATTTCAATCGTGCCCAACAACTCTTCGGTGATCGGAGCGCCATAGGGGATATTCTGCTGGGCAATGAATACTTTGACAAAAGCCGGTGTTGGGGTCGCTGTGGGCTGAAGCGCAAGCATACCGCGCATCAAATACAACGCAAGGCTACCCGCAACGACCAGGATCAATATCAAGAAAAGGAAAATACGTCCGCGGCGCATGAGAAGGTTCTCCTTTTGGAAAGTTATTTCTGCCTGTCATGATAACATTATACAGGAAAATCTGGATTACAACATCGTAAATCCAGCTCAATGTTGGTTCAGGGATCAGGGCTGGTGATGGTTCACAAGGGCGTATAATTACAGGGATGATGCGTGTCTGGTTCTTGCTGTTCCTTATTGCTGTTTCCAGCGTGATGCTTTTTCCAGTTCGTGCATCACCCGATGCAGAATACACTGCCCAACAGCTCATTCAAGAGGTGAATGCACTTCGGGTATCCCAGGGGTTACCGGCCTACCAGACAAACTCTATTCTGATGCAAATTGCACAGGCTCATGCAAACTACATGGCTGCCAGTGGCCAGGTTACCCATTATGGTCCAAATGGAGAACGTCCTTATCAGCGAGCGCTGGCAGCGGGCTATCCTCTTGCGGGTGATCTTTCCCAGGGTGGATTTTTCTCAGAAAATATCGTGGGTGGCTCGAATCTCAGTCCCAAAGCGGCGGTCCAGAGCTGGCAAGGGGATGCGCCCCACCTGAACACCATGCTTTCGCCGGATTTCCAGGAAATCGGGGCTGGAGTGGCGGTGCGCGATGGTTATTACTACTACGTCATTGACTGTGCGCGCCCTACGACAAGCCGCACTCCTCAACCCTATACTCCCGGGCCGGGGCTCCCTGCGCCGGGCACCTTTTCAGCGAGCGAATGGATGATGCCAGTATTTACTGTCACACCCCGCGAGGATGGCCGCGTCATTCATATTGTTCAAAGTGGACAGACGTTGTGGAGCATTGCGATTGCTTATGGCGTCAAAATTGAGGATTTGCGGCGTTTAAATAACCTGTACGGGAACACGATTTATGAGGGGCAAAAGCTCTTGATCACCCGCTTACCCACAGCGACTCCTACCTCCGTGCCACCGACGGATACCCCCACTCTTTGGCCTACTGCCACGCCGCGGCCCATGGATTCCCCCACCCCCTCTCTTCCACCGACCCCAACACCGGTAACGGCACAACAGGTTTTCAACCGGGGTTGGCCAGTGGCACTTCTGGTTGTTACCGTAATGGTCATAGCGGGTCTGGCAGCGCTTATTTTCTCCGGAGAAAAAGAGAAAACAGAAACATAAAGAGAAACGAGTAAGTTTTGAGTAACTTTTCAGTCTTGCATCAAAACTGTTGTGTTTGTCATTGCGAGTAGCGTTCTTTGCGACGAAGCAATCCCCAGGCGGTCAATCTGGCCTGATAAATAGGAGATTGCTTCGCCAGAAAACGGCTCGCAATGACATGGCTGAATAGTTACAGTTTTGATATATGGTGGACAGTGGACGGTAACCACAGACGGCAGACCACAAAATGGACGATGGGGAATAAAAAAACTCCCCCTCGACAGGAGGGGGAGCCATTTTATTCGATTACTTCGGCCTCTACTACGGGGATGGCCTTTGCAAAGCTCAATCCTTCCGCGCCACGGTCTATGCGGATCACGTCTCCTTCCTTGAACTCGCCAGCCAGAATCTTGATTGCCAGCGGGTCCTGGAGCTCGCGCTGGATGGCTCGCTTGAGCGGTCGGGCGCCGAACTGCGGATCGTAACCGACCTCGGCCAGGTATTCGCGGGCGGCTTCGGTTACTTCAATCTGGTAACCCTTCTCTGCCAGCAAGCGACTGATGCGGCGCAACTGAATGTCCACAATGCCGGCGATGTCTTCGCGCGTCAACGGATGGAAGACCACAATCTCGTCAATGCGGTTCAGGAATTCGGGGCGGAAGTGCATTTGCAAAACCCGCGTGATCTCCTCGCGTGTCGGCGCAGGGCGGCCGCTCTCCCACAACGTGTTGCCCAGGTTGGAGGTCATGATGATCAGCGTGTTGCGGAAATCTACCGTGCGCCCCTGCCCATCCGTGAGGCGACCATCATCCAGAAGTTGCAGCAGCACATTGAAGACTTCCGGATGCGCCTTCTCGATCTCATCGAAAAGGACAACGCTATAGGGTCGGCGACGGACAGCTTCGGTAAGCTGGCCGCCCTCTTCGTAACCGACATAGCCCGGCGGCGCACCGATCAGGCGGGAGACGGTATGCTTCTCCTGATATTCGCTCATATCAATACGCACCATGGCCCGTTCGTCATCGAAGAGGAATTCGGCCAGTGCACGTGCCAGTTCGGTCTTCCCAACGCCGGTTGGTCCCAGGAAGATAAAGGAGCCCATCGGGCGATTCGGGTCCTGCAGACCGGCGCGCGCCCGTCGCACGGCATTGGAGACGACGCGCACCGCTTCTTCCTGCCCGACAATGCGCTGATGCAGGCGCTCTTCCATGTGGAGTAGCTTCTGGGTTTCGCCCTCCATCAGGCGGGAAACCGGGATGCCCGTCCAGCGGGAAACAACGGCAGCGATCTCTTCGGCATCCACTTCCTCTTTGAGCAAGGCGCCCTGAGCTTGAGCCTCTTTCAAGCGCGCTTCCTGCTCACGCAGGCGCTTTTCAAGGGCCGGCAGTTCGCCATAGCGCAAACGAGCCGCTTTTTCCAGGTCGCTGACGCGCTCAGCGCGTTCGATCTCCAGGCGTGTTTGCTCGATTTGCTCCTTGAGCAAACGTAGCTCGGCGATCAGGCGTTTTTCGTGCTCCCAGCGAGCCCGTAATTGATTGGCCTGCTCCCGAAGATCGGCCAGCTCCTGCTCGAGCTTCACCAGACGCTCTTTGGAGGCGCGATCGGTCTCCTTCTTCAGCGCCTCGCGCTCGATCTCCAGTTGCATGATGGCGCGATCCACATCGTCCAACGCTTGAGGTTTGGAATCAATCTGCGTGCGCAGGCGCGCTGCGGCCTCATCAATCAGGTCAATCGCCTTATCCGGCAAACGACGATCCGGGATGTAGCGATGGCTCAGGGTCGCGGCCGCGATCACCGCAGCATCGGTAATCCGTACCCCATGGTGCACCTCATAGCGCTCTTTCAGCCCGCGCAGGATGCTGATCGTGTCCTCCACGCTCGGCTCGCCAACATAGACCGGCTGGAAGCGCCGCTCCAGAGCCGGGTCCTTTTCGATGTACTTGCGATATTCGTCGAGCGTTGTGGCGCCGATCATGTGTAGCTCGCCACGCGCCAGCATGGGCTTGAGCATGTTGCCCGCATCCATAGCGCCTTCGGCTTTCCCGGCGCCGACCACGGTGTGCATTTCGTCAATGAAGAGGAGAATCTCCCCTTCGGATTCGGTGATTTCTTTGAGGACCGCTTTCAGGCGTTCCTCGAATTCGCCGCGATATTTGGCGCCGGCGATCAGCGCGCCCATATCGAGCTGGATCAGCCGCTTGCGCTTGAGGCCTTCAGGCACATCGCCTTTGACAATGCGCTGCGCCAGGCCCTCGACGATGGCGGTCTTCCCCACCCCCGGATCACCGACCAGAGCCGGGTTGTTTTTGGTGCGGCGGCTGAGGATCTCGATCACGCGGCGGATTTCCTCATCGCGCCCGATGACCGGGTCCAGCTTGCCCTTACGCGCCAGATCGGTCAGATCGCGCCCATATTTTTCAAGGGCCTGATAGGTGGCCTCCGGTTCAGGGGTTGTGACTCGCTGGCTACCACGCACGCTCTTCAAGGCTTTGAGAATGGCATCTTTGGTAATACCATAGGAAGCCAGACGCTTCCCTTCAATGGAATCCGTCAGCGCCAGCAGGATATGCTCGGTGGAGACATAGTCATCCTGCATACCCTTCGTATAACGCTCGGCTGCGGTCAACACATCTACGGCAGCCTGTGAAAGTCCGACTTCGACCGTTGCACCTTGCACCTTTGGGCGCCGCTCCAGTTCTTTCTTCAGTTCCTCCCGCAATGCAAGCGTGGAGCCAGCAATGCGCGTCACAAGCGCAGGCACAATCCCCTCTTCCTGAGTGATCAGCGCAAAGAGGAGATGGATCGGCTCAATGGCTTGATGGTAATAATCTTGAGCAATTTGCTGTGCGCGAAAGATTGCTTCCTGAGATTTCTGGGTAAATTGATTCAAGTTCATAGCTCTCTCCTGAGTTATAGTTTTTGGGATGTTTCCAGAAGAGAGTATAGAGAAAGTGTTTCGGATTTTTGTTAACAAGCTATTGGAGAAAGATAAATGTGAGGAGGGACCGCAGACCGCGGACGGCAGACCGCGGCAGGACAGGCTTTCCGGACTGTCGGGAAGGCAGACCGTCAACGAATGGGAAACGAATCAACGAATTCAGACTGCGGACGGCAGACCGCGGCAGTGCAGGCTTTCCAGCCTGTCGGGAAGGCAGACCGTCAACGAATGGGAAAACGAATCAACGAATTCAGACTGCGGACGGCAGACCGCGGCAGGACAGGCTTTCCGGCCTGTCGGGAAGGCAGACCGTCAACGAATGGGAAACGAATCAACGAATTCAGACTGCGGACGGCAGACCGCGGCAGGACAGGCTTTCCAGCCTGTCGGGAAGGCAGACCGTCAACGGTATGGAGAACGAATCGTAACTGTTCAGTCTTGCATCAAAACTATTGTGTCTGTCATTGCGAGGAGCGTTCTTTGCGATGAAGCAATCCCCAAGCATTCAAGCTGGCCTGATAAACGGGAGATTGCTTCGCCAAAAAACGGCTCGCAATGACATGGCTGAATAGTTACAACGAATCAACGAATGAAGACCGCATACCGCCGCAGGGCAGGCTTTAGGCTTTCCAGCCTGTTGGGAGGGAAAATGTGATGCTCTTCCGGGGGTGTCGTCTTATCCCATTTCCAGATCGGTGAAGACAAAACCCTCGCGAGTTACAGTCTGGCCAGGGCGAAAAGGAATGGGATGGCGAAACATCGGGCCGGCGAAGCAAAATGTGTGAAATTCGCCGCGCTCTCCACAAGGATCCACAGAAGCCGGCAAGTCCTTGAGGAATAGAGCATCAAAGGGGCGTGCAGCAAAGGAGGCGGAGAGTTGCCGTGGGTCCACTGTGACGATGATCGCACGCAGGCCGGCGCGCAACATCTCCTCCGCCAGGGCACGCGTATTCATTCCCCACAGGGGAAAAAGGGGGTCAATCCCACTGCCACTCATCATCCGCTCCCGATAGGCGCGCACATCCTCCAGGAACAGATCGCCAAAGGCGATGTGGGTGATGCCCTCCGCACGGGCGCGCGCCAGGAGCTGCTGCATACGCGACTCGTAGTCCTCGTTTGAGCATGGATACGGCAAATCTACCGCCCACAAGGGGAGACCGGCCGCTTCCGCCTGGGCCTCGACCAGTTCCCGACGTACAGCGTGCATGGCCACCCGCTGGTTGGCACCGTTGAAAGTGGTCAGCAATCCACAAAGCTCCACCTGTTCTTGTTTTTGGAGCTGGTAAAGCGTCCAGGCGCTATCTTTTCCCGAACTCCAGGAAAGCAACACACGCTGTTTCATCGCAGAGCCTGCCGGATCTGTTCGTGAAGCCATTGCGCGGCCTGCATCATGGAAGGGCCATCATGGATGATGTTATGCGCTGGCGAAATATCCGCCTGGATTGGGCGCATTTCCCATCCTCGCTCATGGAGCAGGTCTATCGCCTGGATGGGATACTCTGGTTCGGAGTAAACCAGAAAGAGCTGCGGCGCACGACGCATGACTTCTGCCAGGTCCAGGCTCAGGTAGCCCTTGCGCACATCGCCGAAGATATTCTGCCCACCGGCGACTTCGATCAGATCGTGGATGAACGTCAACCCGCCGGCCATGCGCACATGTTTGCCGAACCAGATTTCAGCATATACGCGCGGCCGGGGAACAGGAGCCTGCGCTTCAAGCTCGGCAAAGCGTTGCTGCCAGCGACGGATCAGGGCCCGCGCCGCCTCCAGATCGTCCATCAGTGCGCCGAGGAGCATGATGTTCTCAAAGATGCCATGGAGACTGTTGGGAAGCGGCAAGACGTAAACCGGCCAGCCCTCCCGATGTAACTTGCGCGCCAGCCCGCGTTGGACGCCGGTAGTGATCAGGATCAGATCAGGGTTTACCTCCCGCAAGACTTCTTCTTTGACGTTCAGGTAATCACCCACCACCGGGACCTGCAGGTGGGGAGTAAAGTTCGGGCACCAACTGGAAAGGCCCACAATCGCCTCCCCATAGCCCATGTGGACCAGCGCCTCGGTTAGCCCGGAAGCGAGGGAAACCACGCGCCGTGGCTTCTGCGGCAGATCAACAAAATCGCCTAAAGGATCACAAAAGATTTTCATAAATCTCCTTGAATGTGGACGATGGACGGTGGACGGTGAATGACAGCCATCCAGACCGCAGACCGCGGACGGCAGACCGCGGTAGGGGCGTGAACAATGTCCAGTTTATTGCGCTCCCGCCGAAGGGCGGTTTTCGGCCTCAAGAAAATCAATCAGGGCCGCCAGCGAATCCCATTCGCGTTCAATCTGGGGAGCGGAAAGTCGCCAGCGGGGACCAGGGAGCACCTGGATAGAAGGCAGGAAAGGCTGCGCTCCATTGTGCACCTCATACCCCAGGCGTTCCAGCGCGCGCCAGGTCCAGGCCAGCGCCACCCCCTCCCCTTGATGGGTCAAATGGATCGGGCCGCGGCTGGCCTGATGGAGCTTGAAAGTGCCAATGGCAGGATCAAATTCGACGCCTTCATGGCGAAAGGCACGTTGCAGCGCCCCGTTCAACGCCAGCTCCTCCGGCACCCCGACTTCGAGATGACCTTCTGCAGAGAGCACCCACAGGCGATCCGCCAGGCGCAGCGCCAGATCGAGATCGTGGATGGAGAGGAGCACCGCACAGCCCGTTTGACGACTCAGGCGGCGCAGCAGCCGCAGGGTCTCGATGCGGCGCGGCAAGTCCAGGAAAGCGGTCGGTTCATCCAGGAGCAGGACTTGCGGCTCCTGAGCCAGGGCACGGGCGATCATCACGCGCTGACGCTCCCCATCGCTGAGTTCATGAAAGGAGCGATGGGCCAGGGAAAGGCTATCGGTATATTCCAGCGCCCGACGGATGGCGGCATGATCGGCCTGACGCAACCAGCCAAGCCAGCCCGTATAAGGGTAGCGTCCCAGCGAGACCAGCGTGTACACCGAAAGATGCTCCACTTCCAGGCGCGTCGTCAATACCAGCGCCAGGTGACGCGCCAGCACTGCCGCCGGCATGGCATGGACATTTTCCCCGTTCAGGAGCACCCTGCCAGCCAGAGGTGGTTGCATTCCGGCCAGGGTGCGCAGCAAGGTGGACTTTCCCGCCCCATTCGGGCCGAGCAGACACACCATTTCACCAGGACGAAGCTCCAGGTCCAAGTTGAAAGCGAGAGTCCGGCGCGGATACCCAATGGTGAGCGATTGAGCGATCAACATCTCAGGAAACGGCGCCTGCGGCGCGCAGTCGTAAAATGATCCACAAAACAATCGGAACGCCAAAGAGCGACATCACCACGTTCAGGGGAAGCACGCGTTGACTGCCCGGCATCTGGGCGAGCAGATCCGCCAGCAGGGCAAGCCCCGCTCCGAGGAGCACAACCGCCGGCATGAGCAAACGATGATCAGCTGTGCGGAACAGGAAACGAGCCAGATGCGGTACCGCCACGCCGATAAACCAGATCGGGCCGCAGAAGGCAGTGGAAGCGCCTGCCAGCAGGGAAGCACTCAGGATGATCCAGATGCGCGCCCGCCGTACATTCAACCCCAGCGAACGGGCATATTCTTCTCCCAGCAGGAGCGCGTTCAACGGCTTGATCATGGCAACGGCCAGGAGAAACCCCATCAGCAGCATGGATACGAAAACCGGCATGTGCGTCCAGGTCAGGCCGCCGAAGCTACCGGCTGCCCAGAGGCTCATCGCCTGTACCCGCTCTGGCCGAGAAAAGTAGATCAACAGGCTGACGACCGCGTTCGCCAAATAGCCAAACATCAGCCCGCTGACAAGCAAAATCAGGGTGTTTTGAACGCGCCGCGCCAGAAAGAGCACGGTGACAAGCACCAACCCCGCTCCCAGGCTGGCCGCGGCCGCCAGCGTGAAACTTCCCAATATACTCAGAGAAGCGATGAAACTCAGGTTGCCATGGACACCACCCCCCAGGAGGACAAGCGCAACCCCGAGACTGGCCCCGGAGCTTACGCCCAGGATGAACGGATCGGCGAGGGGATTGCGAAAGAGGGTTTGCATTTGCAAGCCGGCCGCCGAGAGCGCCGCCCCCACCAGCAAAGCGGTCAACGCCTTAGGCAGACGAAACTGGAAGAGAATATCTGCCCAGCTCGCTCGAGTCGGGGCGCCTCCCAGCAGGATATGTACCACCTGGGGAAGCGGAATCGAAACAGAACCGAACGCCAGGCTGGCTGAGAAGGCCAGCGGCACCAGCATCAAAAGGAGCAGGTAAAGCCAGAAACGCATCGTTTGAGGGCGGCCGGGGGCGCGATTGCCCCCGGCCCTCGTTTCTTACTCAACATGACGGTAGTAGATTAACTTGTGATCGGGAAGCAGGTCTGGGTGGAAGATTTTGATCAGATCGGCCAGCACCAGCTCTGGATGTGCCACTGCCGTTTCGTAGTAATCGTTACCACCCTGCGGCGTGACTCTGGCATCGTTGTTCCAGACATTGCCCTTCTGGAAGGCGGCAAATTCGGCAAAGCGCGGATCGGCAGCCTTCAAATCGGCCAGGGTGGCATAAAAGCCGATGTTCAGCCAGTAGTCGGCCTCTTTGGCGCGCTCGAAAACTGCCTCAAAGGCGAGGGGCAGGCTACCAGTCGAGGTATCGTCCGCCCATAGATAGTTTGCGCCGGCATCCTTAAAGAAGGCGGCCGCATAGCTCTGCCCTCCAGGCATGTTCCAGGTGCCCTGATAGGGCGTATTGGCGAAGACGGTCGGCTTTTCCTTTGCACCGGCCGCCAGATCGCGCAGTTCTGTATACTTCTTCACGGTTTCAGCGAATGACGCCTCTGCCGCCGCCTCTTTGTTGAAGAAGAGGGCGATGTATTTCCCCCATTCGGCGCGTCCAAGCGGGGAGGTATCCAGCCATTCGGCGTTGATCGCGACCTTCAGGCCGGCCTTGATCAGCACCGGATGGGCATCGTATTCCGGAGCGCCAGAACCATAGGCCATGATCAGATCCGGCTTGAGTTCCAGCGCCTTCTCGACGTTGATCTTCGCGCCACTGCCCAGGGTGACCAGCTTCCCTTCTGCGGCCATCTGAAGCACCTTTGGGTTGCTGACATAGGTCGTATCATCCACCGCCACCAGCCGATCCAGAAGGCCTAACTCATCCAGGAAGGGTAGGTAGGTGGTGGAAAGGGTGACGATGGTGTGCACCGGGACTTCGATGATGTTTTCCGGTGCAAAGCCCTCTGGTGCCGGCGTGCCACATTGCACCAGTGCATAACGGATCGGCTCCGTGGCGCCGGGCCAGGGGGTGCTGATCGTCACCACCTTGTAGTGATTGTGATACTCCACGCTCAGATTCTCAGCATGGGTGATTTTGGCTTTCTCCGGGAAATAATCCACATTCGGGTCGAATTGTCCCTGCGGCACACAGCTATCCGTCAGGTTGTGCGCCGGCGCGAAGGGTGTTGCTGTGGGGGAAGGGATGGCGGTCGCTGTGGCCGTAGGGAGAGGCGTAGCCGTCGGCTGCGGCGTGGCAGCCGGAGCGCAGGCAACGAGCAACAGCATCAGGCTTAGCAGCCCGAAGAGCAATTTGCGAACCATAGACTCCTCCTGATTGAGAATTTGGGAATGCAAAAACCCCTGCCACAGAGACAGGGGAGAGGAGAGCCAGTCCGGGGATGGCGTTCTCCACCTCCTTTCCGCGAGAGTGTGGGAACATGCATCAAGGCGGGCGACCTGGCTTGGTCAGTCTTGGCTGACCTTACAGTTGCGGGACAGCGCCGGACTTTCACCGGCTTCGCCTTTCAGCCCTCCCATCCGGGGGTTGGGGCACCTTGACGCAATCAAGTTGCGGCCTGATTTTACCACAGTTGGAGACGGGAACGATCCCAAACCTGCAAGGCTTTCCAGCAATGTTATAATTCAGCGCATGGAAATTACCTGGTACGGACTTTCCTGTTTTCGCCTGAGCGAGCGTGGGCTGGCGACCACCGTTACCGATCCCTACGACGCCGAAGTGGTTGGCTATGCCCCTTTGAAATTACGCGCCGATATTGTCACGATCAGCCATGACACGCCCGGTCATAACTATCCCCAGGCTGTCAAAGGCGCGCGCCATGTGCTCACCAGCCCTGGCGAATATGAGATCGGCGGGGTCTTTATTACAGCCATTCAAACCGATGGCATCGGAAAGAAGGAAGAGAACAGCAGGCGCAATCTCCTGTTTGTCTTCGATTACGATGGCCTGACAGTGGCACATCTGGGCGATCTGCGCCAGGTGCCCTCCCAGGCCGAGATCGAAAACCTGGGAACGATTCACGTGGCGCTGGTACCGGTCGGGGGTGGCAGCAGCCTGAACGCGGCCAAAGCCGCCGAGGTGATCAGCCTTCTGGAACCGAACATTGTGATCCCGATGCACTATGCCACTCCCTCTTGCCGTTTGCCCCTGGACCCGCTGCAAAAGTTCCTCAAAGAAATGGGAACAGGACCTGTGGAACCCCTCCCCTCGTTGAAAATCAATAAAAACGCCCTGCCGGAGGAAACGCGCCTGGTGATCCTCTCCTGGGAGCACGAATAGCGCGGCTTGCGAGATATTTCAGAAGTTCGCTGGAGGCAACGTGCCGGTCAAAATTTTGCTCACATGGGACATCCGCCCCGAACACGAACAGGAATACTTCGAGTTTGTGATCGGGGAATTCATCCCTGTGGTTCAACGCCTGGGGTTACAGCCGATTGAGGCCTGGGCCACCATGTATGGCAACTATCCTCAAATTCAGGTGGGATTGTTGGCGGAGGATGAGAAAAGCGCCTATCGCGTGCTACGTTCCCCTGAGTGGGCGCGCCTGCAGGAACAACTCTTTAACTTCGTGCAAAACCTCGCCATTAAAGTTGTGCCAGCGCGCACCGGCTTCCAGTTTTAGCCTGCCATGCAACGACGCGGGTACTGGCCTGGTTTGTTTCTGAGTCTGGCCGTAGGGGCCGTTCTGACGATGGCATGGTTGCTCCGCATTCCTGCCGAGCGCGGCCCGTGGCTGGGGGTTTCCGCAGCGCGCGCCACCGCGCTCCTTGCACTGGCCGGTTTGGCGATGCTGCACGGAGCGCTGGCCTTTCTCTTCTACTATCGCCCCGAACGCGCCTCTTTTCTTGCGCAACATGCGCAGCCGCTTCGCTTTGGCCTGGCGATCAGCTTTTTGGGCGGCGCGTTGACGCTCCTGCTCACGCGCCGATACCTGCCGCTTAGCTTCTACGAGCGTCTGTTCCCTATCCTGAGCTATCTATTGGCCGCCGCCTTGCTGAGCTGGTTCTGGCTCACCCCTCCCCTTCGCTCTCGCCTGCAATTTGCCTGGCCGCTCAGCGCCTTTCTGCTCATCGTTGCCCTTGTCTCTGGTCTGGTGGTGTGGATCGCCCGCACTCGTCTGGGGTTGACGCCAGATGCCGCCTACTGGGCAGAACCGGGCATCCCGATCAGCGGGATCCAGCTTCTCATCGCGCTCCTGATCGGGATCATCTTCCTGCCCTTTCAGCAGTCCAAAGGCGCTCCACTGCTCACCGGCCTGGCGCTCTGGTCGCTGGCAGTGATTCTGTGGTGGCTGCCCCCCATGCAGGTCATGCAAGGTAGCTTCTACGCGCCGATGACCGCGCCGCACTTCGTCCCCTATCCCTATTCCGATGCCGCGTTTTACGATTCGCTGGCGCAGAGCCTGCTCATTGGCCAGGGATACCTGGGGCGCATTCCCCCGCGTCCGCTTTATGTCCTGTTCCTGGCCGCGCTCCATCTCCTCTTCGGACAGAATTATCCTCTCATCCTGTTCGCCCAGACGGTGGTCTTAGGGCTGATTCCGGTGGCTTTCTACCTTCTGGCGCGTCAGATCGGGTTTCCTGCGGCCGGGATCGGGATTGCGTTGCTGGCGATCTTTCGCGAATGGAACAGCCTCTGGCTCTCCTCCGTGACGCGAGTTTCCAATCCACGTACCCTGATGACCGACCTGCCCACACTCCTCGTCCTGCTCCTGGCGGCCTGGAGCGCGGCCCGCTGGCTGGAGCGTCCGCAGGCATCGCGCGCCGTCTGGAGCGGAGGCCTTTTCGGCCTGCTCTTGCTCCTTCGCACCCAGTCACTGCTGCTATTGCCCTTCCTGATCCTCATCTTTCTCCTCGAGCACCGTTCGCGCCATTCCTGGCATAGCCTGATGCTCTTTCTGCTCGGCGCGGGCTGCGTGATTCTGCCCTGGCTACTCCATAATTACCTCCAGAGCGGCTTCCTGGCCTTTGACGATCCTTCACAGTTAGGATTGCTGGCCAGTCAGTATACGGATCGTCCCCTCACCCCTACCCCGATCGACGAAAATCTGATAGGTTTTCTCCTCACCCGCCTTCTGCAGCAGCCGGGGATGGTACTTGGAGCTGTGCTGAACCACACCTTCGCCACGTTGATCGGCGGTTTCCTGGCCCTGCCTTTCCAGAACGTGCTGGCGCAAGGGCGATATGACCTGGACTGGGCGCAAAGGTTGAGCGTTCAGGGGTTGGATCGGCTTCTGCTGGCGGGGTATTTACTTCTCTTCGCATTCGGGCTGGCCGTTGCCTGGCAGCGTAGTCGCTGGCGCGGTCTGTTACCCTTGTTCCTGGCAGGCGCATATGCCCTCTCGAACGGCGTGGCCCGTTTTTCCGGCTGGCGCTATGATTTGCCGGCGGACTGGGTGGGATATTTTTATCTACTCCTGGGCGCCATAGAGGGAATGCGGCGACTGCACTTCCCGCCGCAATTCCCTGCTCCCCTTCCCCTCTCCGCGTTCCACCTGGACCTGAGGCGGATCGCGCTGACCCTGAGCTTCCTGCTCGGTTGCGGCTTTCTGCCGTGGATCGCCCAGAAACTTGTACCCTCCCGCTATCCTTCCGCGCTCTCCTCGCCAGGCGTAGCTCATCAGATGCTTTTGAGCCTGGGCCTCCCTGAAACGCAAGCAGAAGCCATGCTCCAAAGGTTGGAAGTGCGGGAGGGACGGTTGCTCTACCCGCGCTTTCTCTATAAAGGCAATGGACTGGCGGGATCACACCCCTGGCCGGCTTATGCGCCACGGGAATATCCTCGCCTGGGTTTTGTGCTTTTGAACCAGGGGATCGGGCAGGTTGTTCTCCCGTTGCGCAAGGCCATTCGCTTCCCCTCGCCAGGGGTGGATGTGCTGGTCCTGGGATGCAAACAGGCGGATCACTTCCGGGCTGTTCTCCTGGCGGCGCCCCAGGAGGGGCTTTTGCTGAGGAGCGATCTACCCGAATGGAGCTGTCCCTGAGCCAGGCATTGCTGGAGTGGTACCGGCAGCATCAGCGGCCGTTACCCTGGCGGCAACGCTCTGACCCCTATGCCGTCTGGGTGGCGGAGATCATGCTCCAGCAAACACGGGTGGAGACGGTTATCCCCTATTTTGTGCGCTGGATGGAGCGCTTCCCGGATGTGAACAGCCTGGCACAGGCTTCTGAGGAGGAAGTGCTCCGCCTCTGGGAAGGGCTGGGATACTATCAGCGGGCGCGCAACCTGTGGCGCGCAGCCCAACGCATTGTGCAGGAACATGGGGGCAAACTGCCATCCCGGCTCAGCGACTTGCGTCATCTACCGGGGATCGGCGATTACACCGCCGCGGCCATCGCGGCGTTCGCTTTCGGGCAAGATGAGGTCGCACTGGATGGGAATCTGGAGCGGGTGCTGACGCGACTTTTCGATCAGCCGCTCCCTGCTGGCTCAGCAAAAACGCGCCGCGCGTTAAAGGCCCTGGCGCGTCAGCATTTACCTGCAGGACAGGCCGCGGAATACAATCAGGCACTGATGGACCTGGGCGCGACCATCTGCCTGCCGCTTTCCCCTCGCTGCGAGGTTTGCCCGGTAGAGGCCTTCTGCCTGGCGCGTGCCCATGGCACAGTCTCGGAGCGTCCTCTGCCGCGTGCAGGGCGCGCCATTCCTTTGCGCTTTCAATTCATCGCCATCGTGACCGCAGGGGAGAAGGTGCTGCTGCATCGTCGTCCAGGCCGCGGCCTGCTGGGAGGGTTGTGGGAATTTCCCTCCCTCTTCATAGAAAGCGAAGAGGCCGTTCAGACGGCCCCTTCGGTCTTTGCCCAGGAATATGGGTTACACCTGGAGCTGCGCTCGCCGCTGGGCAGACTTTCCCACGCTTATACGCACTTCCGTCTGCAGGCGGAGGCCTGGCACTGCGACCTGCTCGCTCCTGCCCCGCCGAACTTCACCTGGGTGGAGCGTGTGGAGCTTTCGCAATATCCGATGGGCAAGGTAGCCCGTCAGATCGCCCGGCGGCTAATAGCGCAACAGCCCACCGATTTTGAGCGGCTCTAAGGCCGGCACTCCACTGACGATTTCCACTTCGCCGCCGCTCTCAAGCACCTTGCGCACAACCAGCTCGACGGCATCCGGAATTTGCTGGAAAGAAGCACCGCAGAACGGGCAGGTTTCCAGCGCTTGCGCGGTCAGATAGCCGCATCCCTGGCACTGATAGCCAGGGGCGCGATAGCCATCGTGCACGATCAGCGTTTGAACACGGCCAGCATGGACGGCTTCCAGGGTCTCATCCAGGCGCACAACACCCTGTTCGCCTTTGGCCGCGGCGGTAATCATCTGCTCTACCAGTTCCACCTCGCGCTGTTGTTCGGCGCGTTGACCAATCTCAAGCGCCTTTTCCAGCACTTCAGCACGATTGGCGTTCAGGCTCATGGCAAATGTGCCCACAATCAGGCTCTGTAGCGCCTTGGGCAACGATTTGCGGAACAGGTTGACATTCTCTTCTGTGCCTCCGAGCAACAGGCGTCGGGGACGTAACGGCTCAAAGATGCGCACCACATGCGCTGCGGCGCCCTTCATGTTCCGTTCTACTATTTCTTCTTCGTAGTCCGTTGTACCAGCAGTACCCCCGCGCCGGCCGGGGAAGGTGGAAGCGCCTCCCCGCTTGACATGGCGCACTTCCTCCCCCTGGAATTCTTCAAGCTCCTGTAGCTCTCCCAGGTGGAAGAAGAAGGGACGCGCCTGTTGTTTATCTACCAGCACGATCCCGTAATGCCCATAGTCATCGAGCAGGTGGGCAATCGGCTTCACATACGGTTGCTGACCAACGAAATAGCGACTGCGCAATGGGACACCGAAGGCATAGGCACGGAAGAAATCTTCAGGGGCGCAAGAGAAAATCGCCAGGCTTCGCCCCTTCCACTCCCGGCCGTGATCCACATACTCCCAAATGCGCTGCTCATCCGCTGGCAGGTTCACCTCACGGAGCATGTTGCGCAGGTGAAGTCGGATGGCATCCATGTTCCCCTGAGAGGGGGCAAGGTTGAGATAAACGCTGAGCAGCGGCGCCTTGCTTCGATATTCGAGCAGTTCACGGAGGGCAGCTTCGGTAAACATAGAACCTCCTTTGAGAAGAATAGATGGCCTCTTCGCCAGCGGTTACGGGCTGGCAGTGAGCCTGATGGCGCAGGAGGGAGCACCAGGTCCCGGCTGCAGGCGCTGCGCTTCGCAAGCCCTGTCATTACACAGGCATCCCAGGCGGAAGCGTTTTATGGGCGTTTGTCCAACGTCACCGGAATATCTATCTTCTCGTCACCGCGCAGGACAGTGAGCACAATCGTATCGCCGGGTGATTTGTTGTTGATCAGGTAGCGAAGTAAATCGTCAAAACGCTTGACCGGTCGGCCATCAATGGCGATGATCAGATCGCCGCCTGCCTGCAATCCCTGGATGCTGGTTGGCTGATTCCCGCCGCGCAGGCCGGCCTTCTCCGCCGGGCTGCCGGGCGCAACCTGTGTGACGTAAGCGCCGGTATAGCTCTTTAACCCAAGCGCTTCTACCGCTTGCAGGGTAAGCTCTGGCAACGCAGAGATGCCGATGTAGGGATAGTCATAATGCCCGGTTTTGATGATGACCGGCACCACACGGCGCACAATGTTGATCGAGATGGCAAAGCCGATGCCACTGTTCAACGGTTCGCCAAAGCTGGTGAAGTTCGTGGTGCGGATGGCGCGGTTGATACCGATCACTTCGCCGCGCAGGTTAAAAAGCGGCCCGCCAGAGTTTCCCGGATTGATGGCTGCATCCGTTTGGATAATATCGCCGGCGGAGAAGAAGGCGCCTCCCGGCGCGGCACGCTCTGATTCGAGCGTGCGCCCCAGGGATGAGATAATGCCAACAGTCATCGTGCCGGAAAGGCCAAAAGGATTCCCGATGGCCACAACGGTCTGCCCTACTTTGAGCTGATCGGAATCTCCCAGCGGCAGGGGATGTAGCTCCTCGGCTGGCGCGTCCACTTTGATCACGGCCAGATCGGAATCCAGGTCGGTGCCGATGACCGTCCCATAGGCCTTGTAGCCGGAGGTGAAATCTACTTCAACCCGCTGTGCATCCTGCACAACGTGGTAATTCGTCACAATATGGCCCTCGTTGTCAATCACAAAGCCGGAGCCTAAGGAGGAGGCTTCCAGGCTGCGGATGGCGACGACGCCCGGGCTCACCTGTTCATAGAGTGCAACCAGCACATCCTCCTGCGCCGTCAGCGGCGAGGCCGCGCTGGAAGGTTGACCAGCCTCAGGCGTTGAAACGACGGAGCTGGCAGCCGCTAGGGTCGGCACCCCTGCCGGGGATGGTGAAGCCAGCAGCCAGTTTGTCGCTTGCCCAAGCTGACAGGCTACGAGTAAGACGCTCACCAGGCTCAGAAAAGCAATCAAGCGGAAATTAAGGCGCATAGGAATCTCCTCAATAAAAGATTAAGCGATTCTAGCAGCTTCCTGAATCAAACTGCGCTGCCGTTCAGAAAGTCGCTGTGGAATGTTCACATGCACGCGTACGTACAGGTCTCCTTTTTCAGCAGTGTTTCGGGTATCGGGCATACCCCGCCCGCTCAAACGGAAGACCTGTTCCGGCTGTGTGCCGGCCGGGATCGCCAGTCGTACCCGCCCTGCCGGCGTATCTACGGGGACTTCTCCACCCAGGATCGCCGTAAACACATCAATCCGCACATCAGTATACAGGTCTCGCCCTTTGCGTTCAAAGCGCGGGTCTGGGACTACCTGGATCACCAGGTACAGATCACCCCCATCGGGCGCGGCATTGCGCACGCGCACTTTGGAGCCGTTATCCACCCCCGCCGGGATGCGCACGCGCAGAGTCCGTCCGTTTACGGAAATCTCCCGTTCCGTCCCCTGATAGGCCTCGGCAAAGGTGATCTGCAGCGGCTGTTCGTAGTGGGCGGGGCGCACAGAAGCCCCTCGTGAGCGCGTCGAAGGGCCAAAACCGCCAAAGATGGAGCGGAAGAATTCGGAGAACATATCCTCGCCCCCAAAAAGATCGCTGAAATCGCGCACTTCCACGCGCACGCCGCCCGGTGCGCCGGTAAACCACTGGGACCAGTCGAAATCGCCGCTCCCGCCGCCGGCCTGCCATTGCGCGTATGCGCTGCCCAGGCGATCGTAATGCGCCCGCTTTTGCGGATCGCTCAATACCTGATAGGCCTCGTTAATCTCCTTAAACTTTTCTTCCGCTTGCTTATCGCCGGGATTGCGATCCGGGTGGTACTGTTTTGCCAGCTTGCGGTATGCCCGTCGAATCTCCTCGGCGCTTGCGTTCCGATCCACACCCAGAATCTTGTAATAGTCCTTATATTCCATATCTCCACACCTGTCTTCTCAGAGAATTTTGGGAGTGTACCGCTAATAACAGTATAGCAGAAATCACCGCGCCGGGAAGCTACCGATGAGGCTTTTCCCTTTCCATCACCGGCTTTTGCGCTCCGGTCCGCGTCCTTTTCATTCTATGCCAGGGAGAATATCTGCGTCAAGGGCTAAGGCAAATATCTAACATCCCTCTAACGCTGGCACATGCTATAATGTAACTGCGATGCCTCTACGAAAGCCCGCCAATCCCCCGGCTGCCAGAAAAAGCTCCAAAAAAGTCGTCCCTCCATCGGGAAAAGACAAAAAGCCTTCTTCTCCTCCATCGGGGAAAGAGAAGAAATCGCCTTCGCCTGCAAAACCTCCTGCAGCGCCATGGCTATCCTGGTGGGCAGGATTATCACCGGAGCGCAGGCTGGACGTGATCGGTGCTGTGCTCGTTGCGGGCGGCCTTTTGATAGGGGTGGGGCTGATCAGCGGTGAAGGCGTGCCCCTGGTGGCGTGGGGACGACGGCTGACGATCCAGCTCTTCGGCTGGGGAAGCTACCTGCTGCCAGCCGCAATGATGCTTTTTGGCGGCTGGCTGATCTTGCGGCGCATTGAACGCATTCCTCCCCTTTCGGCAGCCAGAGCGCTCGGTGGCCTTTTGACCTTCCTCTGGTTGCTCACCCTCTTCCATGCCCTGGTCGCCGATGCGGAACAGGCAGAAGCAGCAGCCCGTCGAGGCGCAGGCGGCGGATATGTCGGCGGAATCCTTGAGCGGCTCTTGTGGTTTGGGCTGGGGGAGGCCGGCGCAATCCTCTTGCTCTTTAGCTGGTCCCTCCTGAATCTGGTTTTGCTCTCCGAGAAAAACCTGAGTTTTTACCTGGAACTGCTGCACAGACTGCTGCAGCGCGCCTGGGAAGGGCTACGCCCACGGGTGAAGACATCTCCTGCTCCTGCGCCATCCTCTGCAGCCCTGGCAAACGGATTTACGCCGCTCCCAGGCCGAGAGGAGCAAGCTCCACCTGCTTCGCCAGCGGCTCCCATCGTCATGCCCCAGACCAGCGCGCCGACGATCTCCTGGCAATTGCCCAGGCCGTCCGAGATCCTGGACCCCGGGCAGGCGCCCTCGATCAACGAGGAATTCATCGAGCGTCGGGCGCGGTTGATCGAGGAAACTCTGGCCGCTCTGGGAGCGCCGGCGCAGGTGGTGGAGATCAGCCGTGGGCCGAGCGTCACACTCTTTGGGGTTGAACCGCTCTTCATCGAAACCCGCGGCGGACGGATTCGGGTGCGCGTCAGCAAGATTGCTTCCCTGGCGGATGACCTTGCGCTGGCCCTGGCTGCGCCGCGCATCCGCATTCAGGCGCCGGTGCCGGGGCGTAGTTACGTGGGGATCGAGGTGCCCAACGAGGAGATGAGCCTGGTCACGTTACGCGAGATCGTGGAGAGCGAGGTCTTCCAGCGCAATCGCACGCCGTTGCGTTTTGCTCTGGGACGCGATGTCGCCGGCCGCCCGGTGGTGGCAGAGCTGGATCAAATGCCTCACCTGCTCATCGCCGGGACAACCGGTTCGGGGAAATCGGTTTGCGTGAATGCCATTCTCACTTGCCTGCTATTGCATAACACCCCCGATGAGCTACGCCTGGTGCTGATCGATCCCAAGCGTGTCGAACTCAGCGGCTACAATGGAATTCCCCACCTGCTGGCGCCGGTTGTGGTGGAAATGGATCGAGTGGTGGGAACGTTGCAGTGGATGGCACGCGAGATGGATCGGCGCTATCAACAATTTGCGCGCCTCGGCGCACGCAATATCCAGGATTACAACGCGCGCATGAAGCTCCAGGGTGGCAAAAAGCTCCCCTACCTGGTCATTGTCGTGGATGAGCTGGCCGACCTGATGATGATCGCCCCTGAGGAGACAGAGCGCGTGATCACGCGCCTGGCGCAACTGGCACGCGCCACTGGCATCCACCTGATCCTGGCCACGCAGCGCCCCTCGGTGGATGTGGTCACCGGGTTGATCAAAGCCAATTTCCCGGCGCGTATTGCCTTTGCCGTGGCTTCCGGCGTGGATTCGCGGGTGATCCTGGATCAGCCGGGCGCTGAGCGCCTGCTGGGGCGCGGCGATATGCTCTACCAGGCGCCGGATGCGCCGGCTCCTGTCCGTTTGCAGGGCGTGTTTGTATCAGATGCAGAAATTCAACGACTGGTTGAATTCTGGCGCTCCCAGGTTCAACAAATCAGTTCTTACAGCATTGGTGAGGGAGCGAGCGAGAAACTGCCCCCTGTCCCCCTGAAGCAGGCGCCCCTCTGGGAGGAATTCGCCTCCCCGGTGGAAAGCGAGGAGGATCCTCTCCTGGACGAAGCCATCGAGTTCGTGCGCCGGGAAGGACGCGCCTCAATCTCCATGCTGCAACGTCGCTTCCGAATCGGTTACACGCGTGCCGCACGCCTGATCGATCGCATGGAAGAGAAAGGCATCGTCGGGCCTCCCGAGGCGACCACGCAGGTACGCAAGGTTCTCGACTACGGCCCGCTGGCGCCGCCGAAGGAAGAGTGAACGGTGGTCATTCAATGAGGGGTGACAGACCACCTGCGGCAAGCGGCGAGCAGCATCCTGCGTCTCCGGCCCGCAAAGGCAAACGGTCAACAGGCGGAGGGCGAATCTCAGGGAATCCTTCGGTTCAGTACCTGACCTGGCTCAACTGGCGCAGTTTATCCATGCGATGGATGGCGGTAATGCGGCGGATGGTGCCGGTGCGCCCACGAACAACCAGGCTCTCCGTGATAGCTCCCTGGCCGGTATAGCGCACCCCGCGCAGTAGCTCCCCATCCGTGATGCCGGTCGCAGCGAAGAAGACGTCATCGGAGGCCACCAGGTCATCCATGGTGAGCACTTTTTCAAAATCATATCCCATCTCGCGCCCACGACGCAGTTCCTCCTCGTTCCGGGCATAAAGTTTCCCCTGGATTTCTCCCCCCATGGCTCGCAAAGCACAGGCGGCCAGGACACCTTCGGGGGTTCCGCCGATGCCAAAGAGCACATCTACGCCGGACTCCGGCCAGGCGGTCATGATCGCCGCGGCCACATCGCCATCCGGGATCAGTCGGATCCGTGCGCCAGCGCGGCGCATTTCGGCGATCATCTCAGCATGGCGGGGACGATCCAGGATGACGCAGGTCAGATCTTCGACGCTCTTGTTTTTGGCGCGCGCAATGGCTTTGAGATTCTCCGTGATAGAGGCCTCAATGTTAATCACGCCCTTCGCCTCCGGGCCGACTGCGATTTTGTTCATGTACACGAAGGGGCCCGGATTGAACATCGTGCCTCGCGGGGCAATGGCCACGGTAGAGATCGAGTTCAGGTTACCGTTCGCCAGCGGGCGCGTCCCGTCAATGGGGTCCACGGCCACATCTACTTCCGGAGGCATTCCATTTCCCACCCGTTCGCCGTTATAGAGCATCGGCGCCTGGTCCTTTTCGCCCTCCCCGATCACGATGATCCCATCCATGTTGACCGTCTGCAGCACCAGGCGCATGGCTTCGACAGCCGCGCGGTCGGCGGCCTCTTTATCCCCGCGCCCCATGTAGCGGCCAGCAGCCAGGGCTGCGGCCTCTGTTACACGCACCAGCTCCAGCGCCAGATTGCGTGTCGGTCGTTCGTTCATTGATTCCTCCTACAGGAAGAAATAGCGAATGCAGAAATAACCGATCACCCCAGCCCACAACCAGGAATCAGTGCGATCAAAAGCCCCCCCGTGGCCTGGAAAAAGTTGCCCTGAATCCTTCACGCCTGCCTGCCGCTTAAACAGGCTCTCTCCCAGGTCTCCCAGCGGGGTGAACAGGCCAAGCATCAACCCCAGGGCGGCTCCCTGCCAGAGCGTGAGCTGAAGGGGGCCGAAGGTTGAATAGGCCCAGGCCAGGAAAGCGCCAGCCAGGATGGCCGTAAACAGACCGGCCACAAACCCCTCCCATGTTTTTCCAGGACTCAAGCGCGGTGAGAGACGATGCTTTCCGAAGCGGGCGCCAATGTTATAAGCGCCGCTATCCGCCAGCCAGACAATCGGGAGGACCAGCATGACCCACCATCCACCCAGCGGCAGGGCACGCAGGAGGTAGAAGTAGGCCCCAATCCAGCCCAGGTAAATCACGCCGGCGATACTGATGGCGTAATCGAAGGCGCTTTGGGGATCACCCCGCTCGTAGCGCATCAGATGATAGGCGAGAAAAGCCAGGGTCAGGAAGCTCAACCAGCTGGCGGCGCTTTCCTCGGAGAAGGAACGCAGGGTATACAGCCAGAAAGCAGCGCCACTGACCAACCAGGGGGAGACGCGGTACCCCATGGAGCGAAACATCTGGGCATATTCCCAGGCTGCAGCCGTAAGGAAAAATGCCACCACCAGGAAAAAGAACCACCCTCCCCACAAAATGGCCGGCAGGCCAAAGAGCAAGAGAAAAATCGAAGTCAGGACACGTTTAGCGAGCGTGGATTTCGCTGACGGTGACGGAGAGGCCTCCGAAACGTCGGTCGCGTTGGGCGTAGGCTTCGAGGGCACGACGAAATTCCTCCTTGTCAAAGTCCGGCCAGTAGACGGGAGTGACATACCACTCCGCATACGCAGCCTGCCAGATGAGAAAATTGCTCACCCGCAATTCTCCCGAGGTGCGGATGACCAGATCGGGATCGGGAACGCCAGCGGTGAACAGATACTGGCTGACAAGTTCGGCTGTGACCTCCTCGGCCGGGATACCATTGCGAATGATGCGCTGGATGGCACAGACAATTTCATCCCGTCCACCGTAATTCAGAGCCACGCAAAGGACCAGGCGGTTATTGTTGCGCGTTTTTTCCACCGCCTGGATCACTTTTTGCTGCAAGCGTGGGTCGAGACGTTCCAACCGTCCAATGTGGCGCAGCTGGACACCCTCGCGATGCAACTCGTCAAGTTCTCGGTCAATGACATCCTCCAGGATGCGCATCAGGCCTTGTACTTCTTCCGCAGGGCGACCCCAGTTTTCTGTGGAGAAAGCATAAAGCGTCAGGTAGGGGATGCCGAACTCGACCGTAGCGCGGATGATGCGCAGCAAGTTTTCTGTCCCCGCCCGATGGCCGGCCAGTCGTGGCAGACCGCGAGCCAAAGCCCAGCGCCCGTTTCCGTCCATAATAATCGCCACATGGCGCGGCAGACGTTCGGGGGGAATGTTCAAAGGAGTCTCAGACATATCAAACTTCCATTATTTCAGATTCTTTTTTCTCTCCAAGCCGGTTGATCTCCTCAATGTATCGGTCGGTTAACTTTTGCAATTCTTCTTCGCCACGCTTCCGTTCATCTTCGGAAATCAGTTTCTCTTTCTCCGCTTCTCGCAGGTCGTTGTGGGACTCCCTGCGAATGTTGCGCACCGCCACGCGCGCCTCCTCCAGGCGGGCATGAACCAGTTTCACAAGCTCACGCCGACGTTCTTCCGTGAGCGGCGGCAGGTTCAGACGAATGGTTTTGCCGTCATTGTTCGGTGGCAACCCCAGGTTCGAGGAAAGGATCGCCTTCTCAATAGCCTTAAGCGTCGAGGGATCGAAAGGTTTGATCAGCAGCGTACGCGGCTCTGGCACGCTGATCGTTGCCAGTTGCATCAAGGGTGTCGGCACCCCGTAATACTCTACCGGCAATTTTTCTACCAGAGCCGGCGAGGCCCGCCCGGTGCGAATCCCGGCCAGGTCTTCCACCAGAACCTGAATGGCGCTCTTCATCCGTGTTTCGGCATCTTTTAGAATATCCTTGATCACCTTGACCTCCACCATGAGAGATTGCCGCTTTGTCAAAAGGGACTTTACTGGTCTTTTCCCCTGCCAGGGAAAAGCGCAAACTGGCTACTGTTTTCTATTTTACGCTACCTTGCGCAGAATGGAAAGAGTACACTCCCTGATTGAGACGGCAGACCGCGGACAGCAAAATGGACGATGGACGATAGACGATAGACCGTGGTCACCAGGTAGTGGGCTTTCCAGCCTGCATGGAATACAGACCGCAGATCGCGGACGGCGGATGGCAGAGCGCGCAGGATGACTTTCCAGCCTGTCGGGACAGGTGGCGCAATTCTCCCGCATCGCAGAAGAAAGACTGAGACAATGGTATAATGCTTCCCATGAGTCCTGAAAGCGGTAAAATGAAAATTTGTCCCCAATGTGGCACACGGCTGAGTGAAACGGCCACGCGTTGCCCGGTTTGTGGCACATCCTTCGGAGCATCGGCTGTACCCGAAGAAAAAGAAGAAGAAAAAGATGCTCTCCGCCCGTTACAGATGCCCAGCATTACCTTGAGCCTGCCGGCAGCCTTGGGCCTGTTTCTGTTGATGTTACTTCTCGGTGCGGTAGGTGCCTTTTTTGGTTTGCGCTCCACGGGGCGCGTTGTCGAGCCCACTCCTGCGCCCACCGCCACACACACGCCCACCATTACCCCAACCCCCACCGAAGCGCCGACCGCCACTCCTACTCCCACCCTCACGCCTCTGCCTCCGTTTGATTACACCGTAGCCTCCGGCGATACCTGCATCGGGATTGCGGCGGCCTTCAATGTCTCCCCTCAAAGTATTATCATCCTGAACAACCTGCCCTCGAGCTGTCCGCTCTACGCTGGCCAAAAGCTGAAAATTCCCTATCCGACCCCCACAGCGCCCCCGCCGCCTACCTCGACCCCTTTGCCAGAGGAAGCTACCCGTCAGGCATGCGAACAGGTGCTTTACACCGTTCAGGAAAACGATACCCTTTCCAAGATCGCCCTGAACTATGCCGTCCCGATGCAAGCGATCAAGGAATGGAATGGGCTTTCGACGGATAACGTGTTCACCGGGCAGACTCTGCGCATTCCGCTCTGCAAACGCGCAGCCACTCCAGGCCCCTCCCCTACCCCCACCGTTCCTCCTCCTTACCCTGCGCCCAGCCTGCTCCTGCCCCTGGATGGGGCCGCCTTCACCCTGGCGCATGATGTCGTGACCCTGCAATGGGCCTCTCTGGGCGCGCTGCGCGAAAACGAGGCCTACCAGATCACCATCGAAGATGTCACTGCCGATGAAGGACGGCGCATTGTGGATTACGTCACCGAGACGCGCTATATCGTCTCGACCAGTTTCCGCCCCAACGACCTGATCCCGCACGTTTTCCGCTGGTGGGTGGTGCCCGTGCGACGCGTTGGCACAGATCCACAAGGCGAACCCATCTGGGCGCCCGCCGGCGCAGCCAGCGAAAAGCGCGTCTTCACCTGGAGCGGCCTGGCGATCCCCGTCACCACCCCCACACCATGAATCCCCTCCTCCAAAGCCTTGCCTCTTCCGGACTGCCATGAAGCCGCAACAACCAGACCTGGATGTACGCGCCTGGAATCGGGAAGCGTGGGATCGGCAGGTGGACAACCCGCAAAATCCCTGGACCAGGCCCGTCTCGCCGCAAGTGATTGCTGCCGCGCGCCGCGGAGAATGGCAGGTCCTGCTCACCGAAAACATCCCGGTCCCGCGCCACTGGTTTCCTCCGCTGGAGGGACGAGATGTGTTATGCCTGGGATCGGGAGGGGGGCAGCAAGGGCCTGTCCTGGCTGCAGTCGGGGCACGCGTCACCGTCTTCGACAACTCTCCGCGTCAACTGGAGCAAGATCGCCTCGTGGCGGAACGCGAGGGGCTTTCGCTGCGCCTGGTCGAAGGGGATATGCGCGATCTTTCCGTCTTCCCCGACGAATCCTTCGACCTGATCTTCCATCCCGTTTCCAACGTTTTCTGCCCCGAAGTGCGCCCCGTCTGGAAAGAATGCTACCGCGTCCTGCGCCATGGAGGCTATCTGCTGGCCGGAATGATGAACCCGGTACACTATATCTTTGACCTCTACGCGGCAGACGAAGGACGCCTGGAAGTGCGCCATCCTATCCCTTATTCTGACCTGACGCATCTCACCGAAGAGGAGCTGCAGGCGCATCTTGCGAAAGGCCTGCCCCTGGAATTCGGCCACAGTCTGAGCGATTTGCTCGGCGGCCAGTGTGATGCTGGATTCCACATCATCGGCCTTTATGAAGACGTGATGAAGGATTCGCCACTGGCCGCCTATCACCCAAACTATATCGCCACCCGCGCCCTCAAACCCTGAACGCTCACAGCCACCTCCCGAAAAGGGCTTTCCGAAGCCAATATTTCGCTTTTGTCTTTTCAGAGTTAGAAGATGCGCAAACACCTGAATTCTTGTTGAAGGAGTCCCATGTTCAACGATCTTTCCTGGACGCAGGTTGCTCGCCTTGTACTCACTTCCCGCAGGCTGGATGAACTGGAAGAGCAGGAACTGGCTCCTTCCGGCGAAGTCGCATATCAATTTTCTGCCAAAGGGCACGAGCTGGCGCAGGTTTTGCTGGGGCTGCATCTCACCCATCCGCGGGATGGCGTTAGCGTTTACTATCGCTCACGCCCTCTGCTGCTGACGCTGGGATGGAGCGTACAGGAAGCTCTGGCCTCTGGTCTGGCTCGAGAGGGGAGCGCCTCCGGGGGGCGCGATGCCGGGGTGATGTTTAATCTCCCATCGCGCGGGCGAGCGACTGTTCTGCCCACCGCTGGCGGGGTGGGCACCCAGTATACGCCAGCAGCCGGATGGGCGCAGGCCATTCGCTACTATCGGGAAGTGCTTGAGCAGGAAGAATGGCAGGGCGCGATTGCGGTCGCCTGTGGCGGCGATGGCTCGGTCGCATCGAACGGTTTTTGGGCGGCATTGAACCTTGCGACGACGCGCAATCTGCCCTTCCTTTTCTTCATCGAAGATAACGGATTTGCTATTTCAGTACGTTCACCCTTGCAAACCCCAGGAGGCAACATCGCCGCCAACCTCCGCTCCTATGGCAACCTGTATGTGCTGGATGCGGATGGGTGTGAACCCCTTGAAGCTGCCCAGGCCATTCGAGAAGCGGTAGCATACGTGCGCCAGGGTCATGGCCCCTGTCTTTTGCGTCTGCGCCTGGTGCGTCTGATGGGACATACCTTCGTAGACGATCAGGCCTATAAGTCAGCCGCAGAACGGGAAGAAGAGGCAAAACGAGACCCGCTCCTGAGATTAAGGGAAACCTTCCCCGATCTCAACTGGCAGAACCTGGAAAAAGAAGTCGAAGCTGAAATCCGCACGGCATTGGAAAAGGTGCGCCTGGCACCCGATCCCGATCCGAATACCGCCTGCCATGGCGTTTTTGCTCCCATGGAACCCGTTCCGGAACGCCTCCCCGAAACGCGAGGGCCTCGCCTGAGCCTGATCGAAGCAGTGCGACGCACATTAGAACAGGAAATGGAACAGAATCCCCGCTTGCTTGTTTTCGGGGAGGATGTGGGCGTCAAAGGGGGAGTACATGGAGCCACAGCACGGATGCAAAAACGTTTCGGCGAAAAGCGCGTTTTCGACACCTCGCTTTCAGAAGAAGGGATCATGGGGAGCGCGGTCGGACTGGCACTGGCCGGTCTTTTCCCCGTACCCGAAATTCAATTCCGCAAATATGCCGACCCAGCCACCGAGCAAATCAACGATGCCGGTACCTTGCGCTGGCGCACGGCGGGGCACTTCTCCGTGCCGATGGTGGTACGCATTCCAGTTGGATTTGGCAAGAAAAATGCCGATCCCTGGCACTCGGTCAGCGGGGAGGCAGTTTTTGCTCATACCATCGGCTGGATGATCGCCTATCCGTCGAATGCAGCAGATGCTGTCGGGCTTCTACGCGCGGCGCTGCGTGGGAAGAACCCGGTGCTTTTTCTGGAACATCGTGCGCTGTTAGACAGTCCAGAGGCGCGCCGTCCCTGGCCAGGGGATGAATATCTGCTACCCTTTGGTCAGGCAGCCTGCTTACAGGAGGGGAATTCCCTGACAGTCGTCACCTGGGGCGCGATGGTCTATCGTGTGTTTGAAGCCGTTCAAGACCTGCATGGAATAGAAATCCTGGACCTGCGCACGATCATTCCCTGGGATCGGGAGCGCGTCCTTGATTCAGTGCGCAAAACCGGAAAATGTCTGGTGGTGCACGAAGATACTTTTACCGTTGGATTCGGCGCTGAAATTCTGGCGACGATTGCCTCGGAGGCCTTTGAATTCTTAGATGCGCCCTTGCGTCGTTTGAGTATGCCAGATTGCCCGATCCCCTACAACGCAGGCCTGCGGGAGGCGGTTTTGCCCTCTCCGCAACGGATTCGCCTCGCAATCGAGGAGCTTTTACGCTACTGATAAGACCATTGCGTCATTTCCCAGGGGGAACAACGCGCCCCCCACCTTTTCCGCCTTGTGAGCGCCTTGCAGTCCCACAATCTCCCAGTCCGTTGAGCGGTCTGCCGTCTTCATTCGTTCCCCATTCGTTGACGGTCTGCCCTCCCGACAGACTGGAAAGCCCGCACTGTTGTCCATCGTCTGACAGGCTGGAAAGCCTGCCCTACGGCGGTCTGCCGTCTGCCGTCCGCGGTCTGAGTTCGTTTATTCGTTCCCCATTCGTTGACGGTCTGCCTCCCCAACCGGCTGGAAAGCCCCTACGAGCGTCCGCGGTCTACTGTCCATCGTCCATTGAGCGGTTCGCGATCTATAGGGGAAATCGCTCACAAATACCCCTGTGAATTTACGTAAATCTTGAAGACACAAGGGCATAAAAGTTCAAAAACAGGCCCACCCTCCCGTTTTGCTTATGATAAACACAACACCCTGCAAGGTTGACAATCAGGCAATTTTGTTATAAAAAGGGGAAGCCCTTACGCAAGCGTTCCTTGCGGGAGGGCATATCTTATCTCCAGTGGAGGGAAAAATGGAACGCCTGAAACTCGGTGAACACTATATTTGCGATTTCTCCCACTGCGATCGCGAACTTTTGCTCGATAGCGAGCGTTCCCACGCACTGTTTTCACAGGCGGTGCGTGCAAGTGGTCTCACCGTCGTGGATGAAGGGCTATACAAGTTCAGCCCGCATGGTTTCACCTCGTTTTTACTTCTGGCCGAATCCCATGCCAGTTTGCATGCCTGGCCGGAATATGGCTATTGCGCGGTGGATATTTTCACCTGCAACCTGAACCTGGATGTCATGCCGCTGATCGAATCGCTGCGCCGCCTCTTTGGAGCGCAAAATGTTGAGATTCGGAAAGTCGAGCGCGTCGCCAGCGTGGAAAACGTGCTGATGCCCGAACCCTTTCTCTTGAAAGGATGGGCGGTATGAATCTCTGGTTTACCGAAATCCTGTACGGTTTTTTCCAGACCAGCCTGCGCGTGCGTCGCGTGCTGGCGGAGGAAAAAACCCCTTACCAGCACATTGCCATCCTGGACACCGACTTTTTCGGTCGGGTGCTGACGCTGGATAACGTCATCCAGCTTTCCGAGCGGGATAACATGGGCTATCATGAGATGCTCACCCATGTTCCCATGCTGGCTGTGGAAAATCCCCGACGCGTGCTCATCGTAGGAGGCGGCGATGGGGGAACGCTGCAACAGGTTTTGCGCTACCCCTCGGTGGAAGAGGTGGTGATCTGCGAGCTGGATCGGCGCGTGGTCGAGCTCTCTCGCGAACACTTCCCGTTTTTTGGCGATCCCTGGAGCGATCCGCGAGTGCGCCTGATTATCCGCGATGCATTTGCCTTCTTGCAGGAAAATCCCGGCCAGTTCGATGTCATCCTCTCCGATACCACCGATCCAATCGGCATGGCCGAACGGCTGTTTTCCGATGAGTTCTACCGCCTGATGGTCAACTCGCTCACACCCGGTGGTGCAGCGGCAACGCAATGTGAGCAAATGTTCTTCGATGTCAAGCTGATCCAGCGCATTTACCAGACAGCCCGGAAACTGGTCAGGCATCCCGCCTATTACTATGCGCATGTGCCCTCCTATCCGGGCGGTGTGATCGGCTTTATGTACGTCTCAAATGTTCCCTGGACGAATGGGCTGGACAAACCCTATCCACCGGGTGAGAATCGCTATCTCAACCCGCAGATCCATCGCGCCGCTTTTGCGCTCCCCGAATTTTTCCGCCGCGCCCTGGAAGAGGTCGAACAAGCGTCCTGACAGGCAAAGGGAGCGATCCGCACCGAGAAATCTGCCTCCTGTGCTACAATAAAGCACAGGAGGTATTTTATGTATTCCCGAATTCTTGTCGCTGTGGATGGTTCTGAACATAGCCTGAAGGCAGCGCAGACCGCTGCCGAGCTGGCACGTTTGCTTCACGCTCGCGAGCTGCGTCTCGTGCATGCCTACGACCCGATCCCCTCTTTTCTCGGTGAGCCAAACCTGCAGGCCGCAATCAATGCCCGTCTGGAGGAGGCGCAACAGGTCATCCAAAAAGCCCTCCAGGTGATTGGGGAACTTCCAGAAGGCGTTCTGCGTACAGAAATCCTGGAAGGCCCGGCCGCAGAGGCGATCCTGAGAGTGGCAGAAACGCATCAGAGCGAGCTGATCGTGATGGGATCGCGTGGTCTGGGGCGCTTTACGGGATTGCTGCTGGGCAGTCATAGCCAGCGTGTGGTGCAACATGCCACCTGCCCGGTGCTGATCGTGCGCTGAGCGGGCGTGGAGGCGAAAACCACTGCGCCGCCAGGGAATCGGTCAAAGGCATGGCCTCCTCTTCATGGGGAGCGCAGCGAAGCCATCTCCAGCAGAGATGCTTTGCCATCTATAACCAAATCCGGTTTCACGAGGGAAAAGGATGCGGGTCGGATACATCGGTCTGGGGTTGATGGGGAAGGCCATTGCGACAAATATTCTCAAGGCCGGCTTTCCCCTGGTCGTCCATAATCGTTCGCGGGCAGCCGTTGACGAGCTGGTTGCTTTGGGAGCAAAGGCGGCGTTTTCGCCCGCTGAGGTCGCGTCTCAGGTGGATGTCGTCTTCACCAACCTGCCGGATTCCCCCGATGTTGAGCAGGTCGCGCTGGGGGAAAAGGGGATCATTGAGGGCGCACATTCGGGGCTGATCTTCGTGGATAACTCAACGATCAAGCCGGCAACAGCCCGACACATCGCCCATGTGCTGGGGGAAAAGGGTGTGCTGTGCCTGGATGCGCCGGTTTCGGGGGGAGATATTGGAGCACGCAACGCCACATTGACCATCATGGTTGGGGGGCCGGCAGAAGCGCTGGAAAAAGTGATGCCTGTTTTCCGCGCCATGAGCAAAACCGTGACACACGTCGGGGATAGTGGCGCAGGACAGGTGGCAAAAGCAGCCAACCAGATCATGGTGGCCGCGCAAATGGTTGCCATGGGCGAACTGCTCCTTTTTGCGCAAAAGGCGGGGGTGGATCCGCGTAAGGTCGTGGAGGCCATTCGCGGCGGTGCTGCCCAATGCTGGACACTGGATGTCAAGCCGCCGCGGCTCTTTGCAGGCAACCGCCAGCCCGGCTTCAAAGCCTATATGATGGAGAAAGACCTGGGGATCGTGCTGGAAACCGCGCGTACCTATGGGATGCCTCTCCCCTCAACGGCATTGCACGCCCAGCTCTTCCGCGCCATGGTAGAAATGGGATTGGGAGAGCTGGATAATTCGGCAGTCATCGCCGTCCTGGAGCAGATGGCCGCCATGCGCCTGATAGAAGAATAACCATGCGCACCGTCCGCGGTTCTGTTCAGGATGTGGAGGAATACGGCCTGTTGTTGCTTGGCGCGCTGGTGCAGGCAATTGGCCTGCGACTTTTCCTTGTACCTGCCAGTCTGGCCAGTGGAGGCATCAGCGGCATTTCCCAGCTCATCCATCACTTCACCGGCTGGCCCATCGGCTTGATGGTGCTGGCCGGAAATGTGCCCCTCTTCCTGCTCGGCTGGCGCTTTCTGGGAGGCTGGCGATTTGCGGTACGCACAGGCCTGGTGATCCTGGTCTATTCCCTGAGCACCGACCTTTTGCCCCTCTTGCCCTTTTTCCCTGCTCACGGCCTGACCGATGATATTGTGCTCAATTCGCTCTACGGAGCTATCGTGAGCGGTGCAGGCTATGGATTGGTTTACCGCGCCCGGGCCACCAGCGGTGGCAGCGACATCCTGGCGCGCATTCTCCAATATCGCCTGGGAGTGCCGATGACCCAAAGTTACCTGATGGTAGACTCCCTGGTCATCCTGAGCGCCGGCTTCGTTTTCGGATGGAAAGAGGCCCTGTATGCCCTGATCGCCCTCTATGTGAGCGGACTGGTCGCCGAGACGATCCTGGAAGGGAATGCCATGGCGCGCACCGCTTTGATCATCACCAACCAGGAGCAGGCACTGAGCCAGCGCATTCTGCGAGATATGGGACGCGGGGTCACTATTCTGTATGGCAAAGGCGCCTACACGGGGGAAGCGCGCCGCGTGCTCTATACCGTGATCACCCGCCCGGAAGTCTCTGTGCTCAAGACCATCGTGCGAGAAGTAGACCCGGCCGCCTTTTTCGTCATCGGGCAGGCCCACGAGGTGCTGGGAGAAGGCTTCAAGGCGATAGATGAGGGACGGTAAACAGACCGCCGATCGCAAAATGGACGATAGACCGTGGAGACAATGGACAGTGGAGACGCAGTGGGACAGGCTTGAAAGCCTGTCAGATGACGCCTGGAAAGGTGTACCAAAAGGGTTTTTTCCACAGGCTTTCCAACTACAGGAGTATCCCCGAATAGTGGAACGCTAAAAAGTTGAGTTATGCCTGTAAAAAATTCGCGGAACGCCAGAACTGCGATGCGACGATCCTTCAGGGATCGCGTTGGATGGTTGCATTTTTTGGTATAATATATGCGTCCCCAGATGCGAAGAACGCAAATGCACTCCTCGTAACCATCGTTCCCTATCAGGGTTTTATGTCACAAACGCATTTGCTGCTATGAAAACTGCATGGTTGGAAAGCGGGTCAATGCTGGCCATTCAGGCCTGGTGGATTCTCAGGCCAGGGTAGATCTCTGCGCGCCCATGGGTAAACCATGGGCGCGCGTCGCTTTTACAGGAGGAGGCAGTATGAGTGTTCCTTTGGAGGTAGAAGTCATTGCCTATGCTCCCACCGCCTATTACCACTGCAACCACTGTGAGTTTGCCTGGAACGGGATCGGTGTCACTCACAGCGCACATCGCGAGCAGCTTGAAAGCAGCCTGCCCGGCGATCTTCTCCAGCAATATCAACAACTGATGCAATGGATTCAGGAACTGTTGCGCCGTTATTGCGATCAGGTGGTCATCCGCGTAACGGATGCGGCTTCCGTGCAAGGGGTTTGGAAGTCCTTGCGCTATCGCGCGCGACGCTATCCAGCGGTCATCATTAACGGTCAGGTGTGTTCGAGCGGGCAAGAGGCGCTCACCCTTGCCAGTCTGGAGGTGGAAAAACGCTTGTCATCCCTGATGGGAGAAAGGAGGTGAGTTTGGGAAAACACGCTCAAAAAATGCTGGGGCTGTGTGGATGTCCTTTCCCGGAATTTCATATAAATTCCAATTCTCTTGCCTGAGGAGGAAGGCTTATGAATACCTTTTGGATCGTAGTGCTCGGTGCTATCTACATCTACCTGGTCTATAACTACTATGCGCGGCGGATTGATCGCGACATCATTCAATCCGATCCGAAGCGAGCAACGCCGGCGCGGATGTATATGGACGGGGTAGACTTCATGCCGACCAGCCGCAACGTGCTCTACGGCTATCACTTCAAATCCATTGCGGCAGCCGGCCCGATTGTTGGCCCGATCACGGCCGCAAATATCTGGGGATGGCTTCCCTCCCTGCTCTGGCTTGCGATCGGCGTCTCGTTCATCGGTTGGGTGAGCGACTATACCGCAATCATGGTCGCTGTGCGCAATGACGGCAACAGCCTGAGCGCGATCAGCCATCGCCTGATCTCCCCGCGCACCCGCACCATTCTGTTCGTGTTCATCTTCTTCTACCTGCTCCTGGTGGCTGGGGCCTTCATGGGCATTATGGCCGCCTTGATGGCTGCCCGTCCCGACGTGCCCTTTGGCATCATCATGTTGGGCGTGATGGGCTTCCTGGGGGGTCAAATGCTCTATCGCTGGAAGATGGACCTGATCGTGGTCACCGTCATCATCGTGGGTGTCACGATCCTGGCGATGATCCTCGGGCCCTTCGGCGCCACCTGGAACGCAGAAAAGGGAGCCTGGAACTGGGTAGGGCCGATTAACGGAGCAACCGTTGCCTTCAATAAGGCCATTGATAGCATCACGGGCGGCCAGCCGGTCATGCAGGTTGTTGATCCGACCAACGCAGACCCGCGCATTCCCGCGCCCGGCCCGGATGGGAAACGGCCAAAGACGGCGCTTTACGATCCAGAGACAGGGTTGATCAACACCATGCCCTCTTACCTGTTCTGGGCGTTGTTCCTGCTTGTCTTCTCTTATCTCTCGGCCATCCTGCCCATCTGGCGCTTTGCCCAGCCGGTTAACTACATTGGTTTCTGGGTCACCTTCCTGACCATCGGCATCAGCGCTATCGGCGCCCTGCTGGCGCCATTTATCAAACCGCAAGTCGGGCAATTTGCACTGGAGCCGGTCAAGACGCTCGGCTTTGCCCTTGATCCGGCCAAACCCTGGCAGCCGCTCTGGCCCATGCTCTTCGTGACCATTGCGTGTGGCGCCATTTCTGGCTGGCATGCCCTGGTCGGTTCGGTCGGCACGGCGCGTCAGCTTGAATATGAGACCGATGGGTTGCCGGTCGGCGGCGGCGCCATGTTCGGCGAAAATGCCCTGGCTTTGCTGGCGCTGACTGCGGTCTCGATCCCTGGCAGCGGTGGTGGCGGTGGACGTTTTGCGGCTGGCGTGGGATCCCTGTTGAGCGTACTCTTTGGGGATGATTTCCGCCCCTTCGGAACTGCGTTGGGCTTCGGTGTGTTCATCGTCATCGTGCTCACCGTCACTCAGCTCATCTTCCGCGTCATGCGCGTCACGCTCTCCGAATGGGTGGGCGAGGCCTTCCCGGCCCTGAAGAATATGCATGTCTCGACCATCGTTTCTATGGTCTTGACCATGCTCCTGGTGCTCAGCGGGACCTGGGTGTATCTCTGGCAGCTCTTCGGCGCCGCAAACCAGCTCATGGCTGCGCTCAGCCTGCTCATCGTCAGCGTATGGTTGAAATCCATCAAGCGCAATCCCGCCTTTGCGTTGTGGCCAATGCTCTTCATGTACATCACCACGATGGCGGCGACGCTGGTTACCGCGCGTAACCTGCTGGTCACCATCGTGCCCAAGGGCGGTTCGATTGCCGTCGGTGGCTGGGCAATGATCGCCATCGCCATCCTGCTCTTTATCACCGCCCTCTTGATCGGATGGGATGGTTACCAGGCATACCAGCGCTATGCCCGAGGCGAGGCCAAACCCAGCGCTGCAGCCGCAGATTAGTTCGACAAAAGCCCCAGCGAAAAAGGGAGACGCAAAACGCGTCTCCCTTATGTTATGTCTACTCGACGTTGTACTCGCCAATGGCTAACCGCCGGGCAGATGCGTATTCGATGCAGGACGCTCTGCAATTCGCTGGGCCAGCGTGCGCAAGGCCTCAAAGTAGACCTGTGCGTCCACCGTACGAGTGTTTGGGAAGGGGAGGTGAATTTCCAGATGCGGCGATTGGTGCCTCAGGCTGAAACGGAGATAACGTGGAGAGAGTTCATCCATCACCGAATGCAGATGATCCAGCGTCTGGGCGGCCAGATCGAGCTGGCCGCGCGGCGCCATCAGTTGCAGTTCACCGTAAGGCCGGCTTTCCCAGTTTCGTGAGCGTGCCTGCTTGAGCGCCATCCTGCCGCTCCAGCTCTTTGGATCCACCAGCTCCAGGTCCACCGGGGGTGAAGCGTACAGATGCCCGCGGAAAATGATGAAATCCTCGCGTCCCTGCAGACGGGCCATCAACATCATCCAGAACACATCTCGAGGCGCCAGAACCAGCAAGGTGTCCAGTCTGCGGAAGGGGCGTTTCGCCTGCTGAATGCTCATTTCCACGACGGAGGTGCCCAACCAGCGAAACGTCGTTTTGGGGCCGATGCCGGGCAGGCCTCGGCGTAACCATTTCAGAATGGCATCGCCGCGGCGCAGATTGTAAATCATCCCCAAGGCGAACCAGGCAACGATCACGACACCGATTAGGATTATCCAGAATTGTGTGTTCATAACCATCTCTCTTTTGAACTTGGTGATATAATTTGAGTCCACTGCAAAAACTCACTACGGAGCACACAGAGCGCACAGAGCGTGTAAGGTTCATGAATAAAAGGATAATTTTTTGGCTGCTTGGCGCATTTAATGAAAATTTTTACAGTCCTATTTTTGATGAAATATAAAATAATCTTTAGTCTCTGTGATCTCCGTGGTCTCTGTGGTGAAAAGATCACCTTTTTGCAGTAGACTCATAATTTGTAACACTTCAAGGCAGAAAATGACACACTGGAAGCAAAAAGTCAAGGAGTTTTTCTATGGCATGATGGGCTACGAGTTTGCCCAACATGCCCTGGAAATGCGCGCTTCGATGGAAAACCTGTTCTTACTTGCAATCGTGGGGGATATGATCGGCCTGCCGATCCTCCCCCCCTATTATAGCCTACGCCTGCTCCCCTACGTGGTGCCGAATGTTCAAACCTGGAAACGACGCGTTCTCCGCGAACGTGAGTTCACGGATGAGCACGACTATCATCTCCACGGATTGTAATCTTTTTGCAGGAGGAACCCATGAGCCAGGAAGAGAAGAAAAGTTTTTGGCAAAACTTGAAAGAAATCCTGTATGGGATGGCGTCTCATGATATGAGCCGCTATGCATTGCGCACCCGTGCCAGCATGGAGCATCTGTTCATTTTGATCACCATGGGCGATATGATCGGCATTCCGATTTTGCCTCCCTACTACAGCCTGCGCCTGCTGCCCTACGTAGTGCCGCAAATTTCCACCTGGAAGCGTCGCCTGCTGCGCGAAAAAGATATTTCCGATGCCATGTTCTGAGGAGAAACGGCCATGACCTCATTGCGCAAAATCTTTGAAGAGCATCCAGAACGACGCTATATCATGTTCGGGGGCAAAGGGGGATTAGGGAAGACAACCTTCTCGGCAGCCACCGCTTACTGGTTGGCCAAACAGGGAAAAAAGGTGCTCGTGTTTTCTGTAGATCCGCAGGCCAGCCTTTCGGATATTTTCCAGCGCGACATTTTCGGCAAAGGGCCGGTGCAAATCATGGAAAATCTCTGGGCGCAAGAGATTGATGCCGATCAGCACATTAAGGCCTATCAGCAGGAAATCCGCCAGAAGATTCTGGATATGTATGGCTTTGATCGCGTGCCCGATGAGATTGAGCAATATATCCAGGCCGCCTCCGCCGAGCCTGCCATGGAAGAGAGCGCCATCTTCGATGCGGTGGTGGACATTGTCGTGGAGGGTAAGTATGACTACTACATCTACGACTTGGTGCCTCTCGGTCACGCTCTCTACTACTTGAGCATGGCAAAAGTGTATGACGAGTGGATCACCAAGATCACCAGGCTGCGCGAGGAAATGCGAGAGTACGAGGAGATGGTAGCCCGTCTCAAGCGCCAGAAAGAGACGGAAGAGGATCAGATCCTGCGGGAATTGCAATACATTCGCAGCCGCATCAATGCTTCCTCCCGCATCCTGACCGATAAGGAAAAAACGGCTTTCTTCTTCGTCCTTGTGCCGGAGGAGATGATCTTGATTGATACCCAGAAAGCTGCTGAGTTGTTTGCGCGCTTCGATGTGCCGATCTCAGGCTATGTGGTGAATCGGGTGGTGCCGCGGGAACTGCTCAACCAGAACATTCCTCCTTACCTGAAGAACCGCATCGAAATGCAGGAAAAATATCTGCGCGAGATCGAGCGTCTGTTCGGCTCTCAGGTGGCTGCTTATGTCCCGGAACTGGAGCGCGATGTGACCGGGTTGGAGATGATCGCGAAACTTTCGCACATCATGTATGGGGATTAGGAGGCAACATGAGCGGCAAAATTGAAACTTCCATGCGCGCCTATGTGATGGACCATCAGCGCCTGCGATATATTTTCTTCGGTGGCAAGGGGGGCGTGGGGAAAACAGTCATGGCCGGCGCAACCGCAATCTGGCTGGCCAAACAAGGGCGCCGTGTGATGCTGGCCTCAACCAATCCCGTGCACAGCCTGAGTGGGTTGCTGGGCCAGAATGTCTTTGGGAAGCACACGCCGGTAGAAGGCGTTCCGAACCTTTGGGCCTACGAGATTGATACCAAAGACACCATTGAGCGCTCCAAACAGGAAATTCGGGACAAAATCCAATGGTTCCTCAAGTTTGCCGATATTTCCACCAAAGCCGATGACTTCGTCGAATCGGCTACCATGAACCCGGCCTTTGAAGAATCGGCCATGTTCGAGAACATGGTGGATTTGATGTTCCGCAACGAGTATGACGCGTATGTGTTCGACACCGCGCCCACGGCGAATGCCCGTCGGCTGTTGGGAATGTCAAAGGTGTATTCGCTATGGGTGAACAAAATGCTCAAGAGCCGTGAAGAAGCGCGCACGCTTCGGGAGATGCTCTCCTTCACCAAAAAGAAGGAAGAGGATCCACTGATGGACTATCTGATCGCTTTCCGCGATCGCATGAGCAAAGCGCGTACCCTGCTCACGGATGAATCGCTGACCGCCTTTTTCTTCGTTACGCTCCCCGAGGCCTTGCCCATTGCCGTGATCACACGCTTCATTGGCTGGTTCCACGATTTCGGCATCCCCGTCGGCGGCGTGATTGTGAACATGCTGATTGATCGCAGTCAGGTTACGGAATCCTCCCCTGAATTTGTGCGCAACCGCCTGGCGATGCAGGATCGCTACATGGAAGAAATCTGGCAGAAGTTTGATGGGAGCGTACGCGCGCTTCTACCCCTTTATGAAACCGAAGTGCGCGGGGTCCCCATGCTGGAACGCGCAGCAGAAGCGTTGTTCAAGTAAGCGCTCCCATTTTGCCAGTATGCCCCTCGATCCGAAGGTAGAAATGCCTTCGGTTTTTTTTTGCCAGTCATATGCGGTGAGCGCACCGCATTGGAAATACCCTGGCTGGGGGGTGGGGAGAGAAGGAGCGGGGTGGGGTTTCAATCCCTCAGGCGGGACAAAGGCCATTCAAACGGTAGACAGCTTGCAGCCTCCCTCTATCCCTCTGATGTTTCAATCCCTCAGGCGGGACAAAGGCCATTCAAACCAAAGGAAGCTAGAGAGCTGGAAGTCCGGGCGCAAGTTTCAATCCCTCAGGCGGGACAAAGGCCATTCAAACAGAGCAGGCAGGTGGGCTGGATTAGAAAGAGCGGATAGTTTCAATCCCTCAGGCGGGACAAAGGCCATTCAAACGAAGCAGTACGCCTGCCCAGGCTACTAGCAAGAAGATGTTTCAATCCCTCAGGCGGGACAAAGGCCATTCAAACGCGCAAGGCCCGCCGCTACGTTCGACGACCGAGATACTTGTTTCAATCCCTCAGGCGGGACAAAGGCCATTCAAACTCGTGCGATGGTGGTTGTGGGAGCGGCTGGCCAGAGCGGTTTCAATCCCTCAGGCGGGACAAAGGCCATTCAAACGGTGAGCGTGGGCGTCGGCGGGCGTGACGCGAACGAGTTTCAATCCCTCAGGCGGGACAAAGGCCATTCAAACACCTGGCGACCTGGCTCATCGGGCGTGCCATCTGGCGTTTCAATCCCTCAGGCGGGACAAAGGCCATTCAAACGGGGGCAGGAGCGGAAAGCATTCGCGGTGGAATACCATGTTTCAATCCCTCAGGCGGGACAAAGGCCATTCAAACAACAATGCTTGCCCGATGTCAACCAGATGTTTTACGTTTCAATCCCTCAGGCGGGACAAAGGCCATTCAAACTTATGCGACACAGAAGCAGTCTCACGTGGAATGTTTTTGGTGTTTCAATCCCTCAGGCGGGACAAAGGCCATTCAAACCAGCCGCGGGGATGATGCCAGTCGGGGGGTGATGCCGTTTCAATCCCTCAGGCGGGACAAAGGCCATTCAAACGGCTCTCGCAAACTCCCTTTTTTCTCCCACTTTGCTTGCCAGAATCCGTCTAAAACAGCCCAAAATCACCTTCATTTTCCCTCTTCCAGCCCCAAAAAGGCACTTTTTCGCGCCTTTTTTCCCACGCTTTTGATCGCTGCGAGATCTGCCTCTCCTTCCACGCACTGCCTTCTGCCTGACATTCCTCGTCAGCCAAATCTGCCTCCTTTCCTTCCTTCCACCGCCACATCTGGCGGGCTGGGCTTGCGAGCGCCTCCCCATCTTTTCGCAGGCACTCCGCCTCTCGCTGGCGTAGTCGAATAGTCGGGTAGGAAGGTGGCAGGTAGTGGCTAATCGGCAATGTAGGCTTTTGGCTCCTTCGGCGGCTCCGAACCGACCGTCTCCACATTTTTCAAACAAGAAGCGCACAACGGATAAAACCGCACGCTATCCTTCTCCGCATCCAGCACCTTCTCCAGTTTGCTCTGCAATAACCCCATCTCCTTATCTGTCACGAACAACTCGAACACGCTGTATTGCGTCCACTCGCCAAAGCCGCTCAAAATTTTATGCACCTTGTTGCGGCGTTTATCCGACGAAAGATCGTAAGCCACTACATAAAAACGTGTCTGTGCCATTTTACCTCACCTTGAAAGAAGAATAGGTTGCCAGTTCCCCTTCTAACACCTTGGCTAGCAAACGGGCCTGCACCTCGATACACCGCCGATACGTAATCGCATACTCGAAGACCGGATGCTGAATCTCCGTACTCATTCGCTCCTCGAATTTCTCCAAAAACGTGCGCCGCGCCGCATCCTTCAGCCGATACGCCCCGAACTCCTCCACAAAATCATCCGCCTGCAACACGCGGTTATTGATCAGCGTAATCACCACCGATTCCACAATCGGCGAACGGAACTCCTCCATCAAGTCCAGCGCCAGCGCCGGTTTGCTGTACTGACTCGAATGCAGATAGCCGATATACGGGTCCAGCCCCGCAATCTGCGCCGCGGCGATGGCCTGATGCAGCAGCAGGGTGTATCCGTACGAGAGCAACGCATTGACCGGGTCGCGCGGCGGGCGGCGGGTGCGCGTATCGAACGTCAACCCCGTATCGGCGCGCAGCAAGCGGCCAAAGACGGAGAAATAGCGCGCCGCGGCCGCCCCCTCCAATCCCTGCAAACTCCCCCAGGCCGTCCCCGCCTGAGGCTTGTTTGCCTCCCCCGGCGGCGCGCCGTCACTTTCCAGAGCCTGAACCTGCTCCTCGATTTCCCGTAACGACTCCGCCGCCCGGGCCACCTCCTCGTCCTTCAAGCGGCGGTTGGTGCGCAGGAGCAGCGTGCGGCTATTGTGCAGTTTCCCCAGCACGAACTGTTTGGCCAGGGCGAACATCTTACACGGGTCATCGTGAGCGCGGTACTGCGCCAGGCGCAGCAGACTGTTGCGCCCCTCCACGGCGACTACCTGCCCGCGCAACTGTCCAAACGACGTCAAAAAACTGATGGTCGCCCTTTGCTCCAAAAGCGCCGCCAGTGCCTGCGGCGTGATCGTGCTATCTCCCAAAATCACCACATCGCTCACCTTGATAGTGGGAACTTCCACCTTGCGCGCCGGCTTATTGGCGGCTTTGTTTTCTGGAATGTGCACCACCAGCGTCTCGCCGTCTTTTTTGATGACAGAATACGGTTCGGTCAGGTATAACGTCGTCATATGATCCATCTATCCACTATCAGACTTTCGACCATCAGGCTGCCCCAACCAACATCTTCACCTCGCGCGGCAGGCAGATCGGCTCCAGGGAGCAATCGCGGCACTTATTGTAATTCTCCAAAGGTGGCGGCAATTTCCCCGCGGCCACCAGTTCGCGGGCGCGGCGAATGCTTTCCACCGTGCGCTCACGCAGTTGCGGAGTGATTTCCACCTCCTCGCGGCGGCGCGAACCGAAGTAATACAAATAGCCTTTACGGATCACTGCTCCGCTACGTTCCTCCAGGCAAAGCACCTGCGCGCACAACTGAATGTGGTCATTCAGCCACTTCCCCATGCGTCCCTTTTTATATTCGATTGGAATCAACACCTGCTCTCCCTCTACCGCCTGCTCCTCCACCACATCGGCAAACCCGGCAATTTGCAGCGCATCAGACCAGACATACACGCGGCGGTGGATGACCGTCTCGCCCTGGCGGGAGGCGCCGGTGGTATGCGCCTGCTCGTGGCGCAGCGTCCCTTCCAGCACATGCGCGTTCACTTCCATCTCCCCGCGCACGTGTATCAGGTAAAACCGCCGCTCGCAGTATTCCAACTGATTGAGCATGGAGAGGGGCAGGTAGTCGTCCATCTTATCCCCTTCGTGTCATCCCCATCCCCTGCGTCGTCTTGCGCCCGACGCCGGTGTAGAAGGCCAGGTCGGCGAGCAGGTTGAGGGCGCGTGCCAGGGGAGTATCTTCGGGGTGCAGGAGGCGATA
>Ga0081479_117128_pt1 | contig 73476 bp, 72 predicted proteins | sample MamHotmetagenome_FD_70984 | JGI IMG/M metagenome (GOLD analysis project Ga0081479, IMG submission 70984) | Hot spring cone microbial streamer communities from Mammoth Hot Spring (Liberty Cap Streamers), Yellowstone National Park, USA - T=72 v2... | ecosystem: Environmental > Aquatic > Thermal...
CGTAAGAAGTTTCTTTTAAGGTAAGCTTACCATTGAGGACATCGGATAAAATTTTGAGCCTTTCCAATTCAACCCCCGAGATAAGGTATGTTTTCATTGCCATCACCTCCCTGAAGATACAGGGAGGATACTCTCTCAATGTGACGTTTCAAATTAGGAATTAAACGTGACATTTCAAAATAGTAACGACACAACCTCTTTCGACCCCCTTGACATTTTTAAATACTTGCATAATCATGAAAATATGAATTTGTGCAATAATGCAATGAAAGGGGTTTTGTAGTGACTACCGACATCTTCAAGTTACACGCAAGTTTCTGCGGCATCTTCTCTTCGGATATTCGGCTGCGCATCATGTGGCTCTTGGCAGAGGGAGAAAAGACCGTCACGGAGTTGGCCAACGCCTTAAACATCACGGTGGCCAATGTCTCTCAGCACCTCTCCATCATGCGCAGTTTAGGGGCTGTGGCCAGCAGAAGGGAGGGCAGGGCCATCTATTATCACATTGCAAATCAGAAATTTTATCAGGGCGCCCTGTTGATTCGAGAGGGCCTGTTGGAGGAGATGGAAAAACGCCTGAATGCAGTCCATTTGGAACAAAAAAAATAACAGAGGATGAAACGGAGGTGGAACATGAACAGAAGGAGATTCTCGCTGATTAGGGGCGTGCTGGCAGTTAGTGGGCTGGCCGGAGCCTGCGCCATTTCGGCATGGGCGAATGTGGGTGAGGCCATGCCTCAGGCAGGGCCTTCAAGCCTCAAATCTACTGCTGACCACAAGAAGTTCAAGGAGCTTAACACGGAGTTTCAGAGTGCTCAGGAGGTGACAAAGGCCTGCCTCAAATGCCATACAGAGGCCGCCAAACAGCTGCATTCCTCCATTCACTGGAAGTGGGCATGGGAAAGGGCAGGAGGCATCGGAAAGAAGAACGCCGTCAACAACTTCTGAATCTCCATCGTATCTAACTGGTGCAGGTGTACCAGTTGCCATGCGGGATATGGATGGAAGGACGACACCTTTGATTTCTCCTCTGAAGAAAATGTGGACTGTCTGGTTTGTCACGACAGCACAGGCACATACAAGAAGTTTCCCACGGACTGCGGGGACCCCGTGTATGAGGAGAAGAAATTTGGGGACAAGGTATTTAAGCCCATAAACCTCAAGGAGGTGGCGCAGCATGTCTCTCGGCCGAGTCGCAAAAACTGCGGGGCATGCCACTTCTTCGGCGGAGGCGGAGACGGTGTAAAGCATGGGGATCTGGATTCATCCCTGTTCGCTCCGCCCAAATCCCTGGATGTGCACATGGACCAGACAGGCCTGAATTATAACTGTCAGCGCTGTCACACCACGGAGATGCACCACATTCAGGGCAGGCACTATTCTGATCCGGCTGCCAACGACCACAAGTCCGCCATGCCAAAGGACTCGCCCAATCGCATAGCCTGTGAGTCCTGCCATACGGATAGGCCTCACAAAAAGAATCAAAAGATGAACGACCACACGGACAAGGTGGCTTGTCAGTCCTGTCATATTCCATTCTTTGCCCGAAAAAACCCCACTGTCATGTTCTGGGACTGGTCCAAGGCAGGCAAGAAGTCCGAGGACGGAAAGCCCATTGATGTCATAAACAAGGGGACCGGCATCGCCTATAGCACCATGAAGGGCGAGTTGCACTGGGCAAAAAATCAGGTGCCTGAGTATTTCTGGTATAACGGCACCATGCAACACATGAAGGTGGGGGACAAGGTTACCGAGATAAACGGCCAGATTGAGCTCAATCGACCGCTGGGCAGCCCCACCGATCCAAATTCCCGTATTGCACCCTTCAAGGTGCATCGAGGTATTCAGCCCTATGATGTGGAAAATCACTTGATGGTCATTCCAAAGCTCTTCGGCAAACCTGGCACAGGCGCATTCTGGGGCGATTACGACTGGATGATGGCGGCTGAGGCAGGCATGAAGGACGCCGGGCTTCCGTTTTCAGGCAAGCTGGAGTTTAGAGAGACGGTCACCTATTGGCCGCTCAACCACATGGTGGCCCCAAAGGAGCAGTCTCTTAAATGCGAGGAGTGCCACTCACGAAATGGAAGGCTTCGAAAATTAACTGTTTTTTACATGCCAGGCAGGGACAGGAGCCAGGGTATCGACCTTTTGGGATGGATATTGGTGACCGTATCAGGCATGGGCGCAAGCATTCACGGGCTTTTGCGCATCTTCAAATGATAGGAGGTCTGCCATGAAGGAAGTCTATCTATATACTCGATTTGAGAGGTTCTGGCACTGGATGCAGGCAGTGCTGGTAATCCTGTTGATTGCAAGCGGCTTTGAGATACACGGGACTTGGCACATATGGGGCTTTCAAGCTGCCCACAACATTCACTACTGGTCTGCCTGGGGGCTGGTGGTGCTGTTTGTGTTTGCGGCCTTCTGGCACTTCACCACGGGCGAGTGGAGACAGTATGTGCCCACCACAACGCTTCTGAAAGAGGTCTTCTCCTACTACACAAGCGGCATTTTTCGCGGGCTTCCACATCCGTTTAAAAAGAAGCGAGACAGAAAGCTGAACCCCCTTCAAAGGCTGGCGTATTTAAATCTCAAACTCGTGCTATTTCCTCTTCAGTTCATAACAGGCTTTCTGTATATGTATTATAACGAATGGCCCAGGCTGAACATACACTGGACCCTTAAGCCTGTGGCCCTGTTGCATACACTGGGCGGTTTTGCCTTTTTGGCCTTTTTGATACTGCATGTTTATCTCACCACCACAGGTCCTACGGTCTTTAGCCACTTGAAGGCCATGTTTACAGGCTGGGAAAAGATAGAATAGAATTTAGGTTCTTCAAACAGAAAAAAGATAAATCTCTTTGGGCGGCAGCGGTAAAGCATCATTTGTTCCATGCGTCGCATAACAGCCCTAACTGGCGGTTATGCGGGGCATGGAACAAATTTCGGCTGCTCATCGCCCACAAAAATAAAATAACATGTTCCTGAATCAGCGACATACGTAAAAAAACACCGGGGGATTGCTTCGCTTCGCTCACAATGACAACTTCCTATGTTCCTCATCGCTTACAAAAAAAACAAAAAATTATGTCATAATGTCTAATAATATTCATAATAATATTCATAAGATTTATAAGATAAGATCAGATCCACAATATAATGTCATTCAATCGTCCTGGCTTTATTGGTTCCCAATTCCCAACAAGTAAACCAGCCTTGGGTATCCTCCATTTTCTCCGATAAATTCTTCTCTTCCTTTTAGGCTCATGTCCCCCCTCTTTTATTAAAATCTGCCTCAAGCTCTCGTAACTTATGTGGGTGTTATGAAGCTCTATCAAAGGTGTAAAGCGTAAGAAGTTTCTTTTAAGGTAAGCTTACCATTGAGGACATCGGATAAAATTTTGAGCCTTTCCAATTTAACCCCCGAGATAAGGTATGTTTTCATTGCTATCACCTCCCTGAAGATACAGGGAGGATAATCTCTCAATGTGACGTTTCAAATTAGGAATTAAACGTGACATTTCAAAATAGTAACGACACACCTTTTTCGAACCCTTTGAATTTTTCTAAAAAAATTGTATATTCATAAATTCAACCTAAACGCGAAGTAGGAGGTAGCGCTAAAATGGCCTCTCCCCAGTTTTCAAGCTTTTATCCAGACTTTTTGGTCCAAAGGATTTGGGAAAGGTGTATAAAGTGTAAGCGCTGTGTCAAGGAATGTAGCTACGGAGTTCATGTTTGGGACGAAAAGAAAAAGACTTTGCTTGCCAATGATTCAAAGTGCGTAGGTTGCCATCGCTGTGAAGCCATGTGTCCAACCAAGGCTTTGGTCATAAGTCGCCATCCCTCAGACTTCAGGGAACACGCCCTCTGGACGCCCTGGCATATTAAAAACATCTACAAACAGGCAGACCAAGGAGGTGTTCTCCTTACTTCTACAGGCTGTGCCCAGCCCTACAAAAACTACTTTGACCATCTTGTGCTTGACGCATGTCAAGTAACAAACCCTCCCATCGACCCCTTGCGTGAGCCAATGGAGCTTAGAACCTTCATCGGTCCAAAGCCAGAAAGTCTTGAAATAGAAAGGGTAAACGGGAAGTTTCGCCTAAAGAAAAAGCTCCCCCCTTTGATTCAGCTTGAGGTGCCTATAATGTTTGCCGCTATGTCCTACGGTGCGATAAGCTTGCATGTTCACCAAGGATTGGCTCGGGCAGCAAGGGACCTTGGCACCCTATACAACACGGGTGAAGGGGGATTGCATGCCTCTCTCTATGAATACGGCTCAAACACTATTGTTCAGTGTGCTTCCGGGCGATTTGGTTTGCATGTTGATTATTTAAACGCCGGAGTGGCGATTGAAATAAAGATCGGGCAGGGAGCAAAGCCTGGTATCGGTGGTCATCTTCCGGGTGAAAAGGTAACTGAGGAGATTTCCAAAACGAGGATGATCCCGGTTGGGTCTGATGCTTTATCACCTGCACCGCATCATGACATCTATTCCATAGAGGACCTCCGCGGGCTTATCTTTGCTTTAAAAGAGGCTACAGAATATAAAAAGCTTGTCTTTGTTAAGATTTCTGCTGTCCATAATGTTGCGGCTATTGCTTCGGGGATTGTCAGGGCTGGAGCTGATGCCGTGGTTATCGACGGTTTAAAGGGTGGAACTGGAGCTGCCCCTGTCATGTTCAGAGACTACATCGGCATACCCATTGAGCTTGCTATCTCAGCCGTTGATAAAAGGCTCAGGGAAGAGGGCATCAGACACCGGGCAAGCATCATCGCCTCCGGTGGAATAAGAAACAGCGCTGATGTGGTCAAGGCTATAGCTTTAGGGGCTGATGCCGTTTATATCGGAACAGCTGCCCTTATCGCCGTTGGCTGCACCATGTGCCAGCGTTGCTACACAGGAAAATGTCCCTGGGGCATTGCCACCAACAACCCCGAGCTAATTAAGCGCCTTCCACCTGATGTAGCTTATGAAAAGATTTACAATCTCGTTAAAGGCTGGGCTCTTGAGATTAAGGAGATGCTCGGCGCCATGGGTATAAACTCCATCGAAAGTTTGAAAGGAAACAGGGACAAACTAAGGGCTGTAGGTTTGACTGAAAAAGAAATGGAAATCTTAGAAGCTAAACATGCGGGGGAGTAGGCTATGTGGCTTCTTAATGAAAAGATAAAGGAAATGTCAGGATGCGGTATAGCTGGAATTATAAACGTAAAGGGCGAGCTAGTACCAGGTGACCTTATCATTAAATCCATCTGCTGCCAGTATGAAAGAGGAAACGGGCTTGGAGCTGGCTTTGCGGCCTATGGAATCTATCCTGAGCACAAGGATTACTACGCCCTTCATGTAATGGCTCAAGATAAGTCAGCCTTAGAGAAGGTAGAGGAAATTTTAGCCCATAAGACCTTCGTTAATTACAAGGAGCCAATCCCCACTAAAAAGGTAAAGACCATCAAAAATGCCCCGCTTTTTATAAGGTATTTTGTTAAGCCGAAGTTTGATGAAGGATACCAGATGGTCTGCGGCGAGGATGAAGAGGATAATTACATCGTCTCTCTGGTGATGGATATCAACGAGAAGGTTGAAGGAGCTTATGTCATTTCCTCCGGCAAAAACATGGGAGTATTTAAAGGGGTTGGTTTTCCTGATGAGATAGCCGAGTTTTTTAGGATAGATGAGTATAAAGCCTTTATCTGGACGGCGCATAATCGTTTCCCGACAAACACCCCTGGATGGTGGGGTGGAGCCCATCCCTTTACCATCCTTGATTGGTCGATCGTTCATAACGGCGAGATTTCAAGCTACGGGACAAACAAGCGTTATCTTGAGCTTTTTGGCTACAAATGCACGCTTCTTACGGATACTGAAGTTGTAGCCTATCTCTTGGACTTATTGATCCGAAGGCATGGTCTTCCCCTTCAGCTTGCCTGTAAAGCCCTTGCTCCTCCTTTCTGGATGGAGATAGACGAGATGGAGGAGGAAGAAAGAGAGCTTTACACCGCCATTCGGGTAGTCTATGGGAGCGCGGTTTTAAACGGTCCTTTTGCCATACTTTTTGCTTACAACGGCGGGCTTGTAGGTTTAAACGACAGGGTTAAGCTTCGTCCTTTGGTTTGTGCGAAAAAGGGAGATTTTTACTACATGGCAAGCGAAGAGGCTGCCATCCGCACCATCTGCCCTGACCCAGAAAAGGTTTGGGCACCCAAGGCGGGGGAGCCGGTGATCGTTGAGCTTGAAAAGGGAGTTATACCTAATCAAAGAAGCTACATTGAAGGAAGACCTAAGGAGGTTGAAGAGGATGCCCTTCGAATTAAATGCCAGTATATACCATTACAGTCAAGTTAATAACCTCATTCGCGAAGCAATAGCCAAGGGTGAAAAGGAGCTCATCTTAACGGGTGTAAACGGACATAGATACCTTTTTGCCGGGGTATCCGCGGAGGTGAGAGCTAAGATTTATGGCACACCCGGTCTTGACCTTGGTTGCTTCATGAGAGGACCGAGGCTTGAAGTCTTTGGAAATGTTCAAGACGGCGCAGGAAACACCATGGATGAAGGGAAGATCGTGGTTCATGGCATGGGAGGAGATGTTATTGGTTATGCCATGAGAGGCGGAAAGATTCACATTTATGGTGATGTTGGCTATAGAGTTGGCATTCACATGAAATCCTATCAGGATAAAGTGCCTGTGATAATCATCGGTGGTAAAGCCGGAGATTTTCTTGGGGAATACATGGCAGGTGGGGTGATTATCCTTCTTGGGATGAACACTATATACCCTGAAAGACCTATCGCCGGTATTTATCTCGGGACGGGTATGCACGGTGGGAAGATCTATGTTAGGGGCAAGGTTAAGGAGAGCTACCTTGGTTTAGGGCTAAAACCCTATCCTCTTGATGCAGACGATGAAAAGGAGCTTGAGCGCTTGCTAAAAGAATACTGCGACGATTTTCAAATGGACCTAAGCGAGGTATTAAAGGAAGATTTCCTGAAGATTATTCCCTATACGCACAGACCTTATGGGAAGATTTACGCCTATTAGTTAATAGCGGTTGCTCAATAGTTTCAACATGTTTTAGAAAAAGCGGAAGGTAGGTCCCAGCGAGCGACTGCTCGGCAATTACAAACTATAACCTCCCCCTCTCTTGACTTGCTTATAGGATTAAATTAATTTATATAACAAAACTAAAGCTTTTACCCTACGGAGGGGTGGCATTATGATAAACACTCTTAAGACCTTTGTTTTCCTTGCCCTGCTTACCGTTCTTTTTATCTTTTTTGGGAGCTTAGTTGGAGGAAAGACTGGAGCAACCATAGCTTTGGTCCTTGCTGGTATCATGAATTTCATAGCCTACTTCTTTTCCGATAAGATCGTGCTTGCGATGAGCGGTGCTGTCCCGGTTTCCAGGGAAGAAGACCCGGAGCTTCATGCTATCGTTGAAGAGGTAGCAAGGGCAGCCGGCATTCCCAAACCTCAGGTCTACATGATACCCGTTGAGGTTCCAAACGCCTTTGCCACTGGAAGAAACCCTGAAAATGGCGTCGTTGCCGTAACCGCCGGAATTAGGAGACTACTCACCAGAGAAGAGCTAAAGGGTGTTATCGCTCACGAGATAGCTCATATCAAAAATAGGGATGTGCTGATCTCCACCGTTGCCGCAACCATCGTCGGAGCCATAAGCTACCTTGCTCAGATGGCTCAATGGAGCTTATTTTTTGGGGGCTTTGGGCATAGCGATGAAGACCGGGACTCCTTTAATCCTTTAGCCCTTGTAGGGTTGATCGTAGGGATAATTATTATTCCTCTTGCCGCAACCCTTATTCAGCTTGCCATAAGCCGGAGCAGAGAGTTTATCGCTGATGAAACCGGAGCAAAGATCATCAGGAACCCCTTAGCCTTAGCCTCAGCTTTAGAAAAGCTTGAAGCCTGGAACAGAGCATATCCCATGGTTGTAAACCCTGCTCAAGCTCAGATGTATGTTGTTAACCCTCTTTCTGGGAAGAGCTTATTTAGGCTTTTCTCCACCCATCCGCCCATTGAAGAAAGGGTAGCAAGGCTTCGCGCCTTGGCAGCTGAGCTTGGCGGAAGAGGGTTTTAAAAGAAAAGGAAGTCCTTCTTGAATGATACGCTCAAAGCCTTCCTGCTTTTTACACTAAAATATTTAAAACCCTTTAAAAAAAGCTTCTTTTTAGGTCTCTTTTTTGCCCTTCTTGCCTCTTTACTTACAGGACTTGGAACTTCAGCCATAAAGCCTGCCTTCAACATCATCTTTGTTCAGGGAAGGCATGAATACTTCTGGCTAATTCCGATTGGGATGGTGCTCCTTTTCGGGTTTATCGGGCTTTCTTCCCTTCTTCAGGCTTACTACATGAAGATAACGACAACGGGCATGGTAAATCTTATAAGGCTAACGCTTTTCCAAAAGTGTTTGAACCTTCCCTATGAGCTCTTAGCAAAAGAGAGGACAGGGCAGACGGTGTCTCGAGTGATCAATGACACCGCTCAGATTGAGCCAGTCCTTGCGGAAAGCTTCCAGATCTTAATCAAAGAGGGGTTGACAGTTCTTGTTCTGATAGGGGTTGCCTTTTACATGAGGTTTGACCTAACCCTTCTTGTTCTGATAACGCTTCCCATCATTGTCTACACGAGTAAGCACCTTGGAGCAAAGACCCGTCTTGCAAGAAGGCAAACCCAACTGGCAACGGGCGAGCTAACCCATCGTTTGACAGAAGCCTTAAGAGGAATAAAGGAGCTAAAGCTTTTCCCCTCTCAGGAACTTGTTTTTAACCTCTTTGAGAAGGAGCTAAAGCGTGCCTTTAGGTATGCTGTAAAGATCACGAAATACCGCGAAGCCTCAAAAAGCATCGTAGATGTTATGAACGGTATCGGTGGAGCCTTGGTCATCTCCTACGGAGGCTATCTCATCATTAAAGGAAGCCTTGACCCAGGGTCCTTTCTTTCGGTGCTTACGGCAATCCTCCTTGTTTACAATCCAGTTAGGAAGCTTGCCAGAGCCTACACCGGCTTAAAGGAAGCCCAAGGTGCTTGGTCAAGAATAGATGAGGTTTTAAGCCTTCCTGAAGAAAAAGCTGAAGGAAAAAAGCCGTCGCCTTCTCAAAGGGGCTTTGAGCTAAGGAATGTTTCTTTTAGGTATGAGGAAGTCCTTCCCTTTGCTCTTTGCGAGGTTTCAACAGACATACCAGCAAGAAAGATGGTTGCCCTCGTTGGTCCAAGCGGCTCAGGCAAAACCACTCTCATCCATCTTCTTTTACGGTTTTATCAGCCAATCTCTGGGGAAATTTTTTTAGATGGCGAGCTCATTAACAACTTTAATCTTAGGGAATACAGAAATCTCTTCGGAGTAGTGCTTCAAGAACCCTTTCTTTTTAACCTTAGCATTTTAGATAATCTTCTTTTAGCCAAGCCTACAGCAACCTTTGAAGAGGTTGTTTCAGCCTGCGAGCTTGCAAGGGCTCATGAGTTCATCCTAAAGCTTCCTAAGGGTTATCATACCGTGCTTGGAGAGGAAGGGATAAACCTTTCTGGAGGAGAGAGGCAACGGCTCGCCTTGGCAAGGATATTCTTGCGAAAGCCCCCTATCATCATACTTGATGAGGCAACAAGCCAGCTTGATGCCTTAACGGAAGTAGCGATAGAATCTGCCCTTGAAAGGCTAAGGGGTGAGGCAACGATCATTGTCATCGCCCATAGGCTATCAACGATCATCAAAGCAGATAAGATCATCCTGCTTGATAGGGGAAAGGTCGTTGCCGAAGGAACGCATGAGGAGCTCTTAAAGGCAGAAAAGCTTTATCAAAACCTTTATCAAAGCTTTATGAGGCAAGAGGTATGATCACCGCTATTTTAGCCTGTGGTGGAAAAGGGGAACGTTTCGGAGGGGATTTGCCCAAACAGTTTCTTCCTTTGGCTGGTCTTCCAATCTATCTTCATTCCCTTTTTCTTTTTGAAAAGCATCCAAAGGTTGATAAAATCGTCATCGTTTGTCCTAAGGATTATGTAAAAAGGGTTGAGGAAGAGGTAAAGGAACATACTCTAACCAAGGTTTTTTCTATTGTTCACGGTGGGGGAACACGGCAAGAGTCTGTTTTCAACGGGGTTAAGGCTTCTCCGGTTGAGACCGAATATTTTTTTGTTCACGATGCCGTGAGACCATGCTTTAGCCAAAGTTTGCTTGACCTGGTGATAGAAAGGATGCTTGAGAAGGGAGCGGTCATACCTGTTATCCCTTGTTCTGATGCCTTAGTTCGGGTAGATGATGAGCAAGTGGTTATCCCCGTTGACAGGACTTCTCTTTATTTAGTCCAGACCCCTCAGGGCATGAAGGCAGAATATTTGAGGGCTTGTCTTGAAAGGGCAGAGAAAGAAGGAAAGGTTTTTCCTGATGAGGGGAGCCTTCTACATTCTTATGGCTATAAAGTCTTTACGGTTCCTGGCGAGATAACAAACTTAAAGATCACCTATCCTCAGGATTTTGAGCTTGCAGAAATCCTCATAAAGAGTAAAATGAAGGGCATAATTCTTTGACCTACCATGGATCTAAGGCTTCTCACTATCCCAACAGAAAAACTAGAAGAGTTCCTATCCTTTTGTAAAAAGAACCTTGGTTTAAGCTCAAACTCTGCTTTTAAGCTTTATTATTTAAGCTTTTTTGTCGTCTCGCTTGCCGATACTCCCATATTTAAATTTCTTGAAAGGCTTCCAGCAAACGCAAAGTTTGATGAGCTAAAAAAGAACAATTACCTTATCTCCATGCCTGTCAGCACCATAAGAAGCCTTTTTCTGGAGCATCTTGACCTTAAATTTACGAAAAACCTTTACCTCTATCTTCAAGAGGTTTTGCCTCCCGAGTTTTTTAGGGGTTGCGAGCCAAAGCACGCCGTTATTTCCTCGCAGGATATTAAGGTTCGCTTGCTTACCGAGCTTGAAAAGAAGGAGCTCTCCCCCCCTGTTAAAGTTAAGCACCTACACTTTATCTTTGAGCTAACTGGAACCTGCGAAGAGATAATAAAGCTTTTACCAAACTTAAGCCTCTATGTCTTGAAAAAGAGGCAAAATCTTTATCATGTCTTTTTTTCCCTTTCTATTGCGGAGTTTATAGTGCTTTCAAACATCTTGAGCGGGGTTAAAGGTCTTTCCGAAAAAGTAGAAAGAGTCCTTCAGGAGCTAAAGAGCTTAGTTCCAGATTGCTTTGGCTAAACCATGTATAAAAGGGGGTAAGCATGGGGCTTAATCTTACGCAGAAAATCATCTCTCAACACCTTGTCTCAGGGAAGATGATCCCAGGCGAAGAGATAGCCATACGGATTGACCAGACGCTTACTCAGGATGCTACGGGAACGATGGCTTACCTTGAGTTTGAAAGCATTGGGTTAGACCGAGTAAAGACCGAGCTTTCTGTCTCCTATGTAGACCATAACCTTTTGCAGACGGATTTTAAGAACGCAGACGACCATCTGTTTCTTCAGACGATTGCCATGCGTTATGGTATCTGGTTTTCAAAGCCTGGTAACGGTATCTGCCATCAGGTGCATCTTGAACGGTTTGCCGTCCCTGGAAAAACCCTTCTTGGGTCAGACAGCCACACGCCAACCGCCGGCGGATGCGGAATGCTTGCCATCGGTGCCGGAGGGCTTGATGTAGCCTTAGCCATGGCTGGGCGCCCCTTCTATCTAAAGATGCCTAAAGTCGTGGGCGTCCATCTTAAAGGTAGGCTTAGACCCTGGGTCTCAGCAAGAGATGTAGCCTTGTATCTTCTTTCTAAGCTTACGGTAAAGGGAGGGCTTGGCAAAGTTTTGGAGTATTTTGGCGAAGGGGTAAGGACGCTTACCGTGCCAGAGAGGGCAACCATCTGCAACCTTGGCACTGAGATGGGGGCAACATCAAGCATCTTTCCCTCAGATGAGCAAACCTACGCTTGGCTTAAGGCTCAGGGAAGGGAAAAAGACTTTGTAGAGCTTTCCCCAGACCCTGATTGCACCTACGATGAAATCATTGAGGTTGACCTTGATAAGCTTGAGCCTCTTCTTGCTTGCCCCTCCTCTCCGGATAGTGTTAAGCCTGTCTATGAAGAGGCAGGAAAGCCTGTTTTTCAGGTCATCGTTGGCTCCTGCGCAAACTCCTCTTTGAAGGACCTTCTCCTTGTAGCCAAAGTCCTTGAAAAGCATCGCGTGCATCCTATGGTTTCTTTTGAGATAAACCCCGGTTCTCTTCAGGTTTTAGAAAACCTTGTCCATCTCTCTGGTATGAAATCCCTTCTTCATGGAGGGGTAAGGATCCATCAGCCAGGCTGTTTAGGCTGTATCGGTATGGGGCAGGCCCCACCAACAAACAGCATCTCTCTTAGGACTTTTACTCGGAACTTTCCCGGAAGGTCGGGGACAAGCCCAGATTTTGTCTACCTTGTTTCCCCTGAGGTTGCGGTGGCAAGCGCGGTAAAAGGCGTGATAACCGACCCAAGAGACCTTGGAGATTACCCAGAGGTAAGCTTGCCAGAGAGGTTTATCATAAACGTTCCTCTTCTTATTCCCCCCTTGCCAGAAGATGAGGCAAAAAAGGTTGAAATAATCCGCGGACCAAACATTGCTCCCCTTCCAGCCTTTGACCCCTTGCCAGAAACCTTAGAAGGCGTAGTTCTTCTTAAGGTTGGAGATAACATCACGACTGACCATATCATGCCCGCTGGGGCTCAGATCCTGCCTTTGAGGAGCAACCTTCCAGCCATCAGCAAGTTTGTCTATAAAAATGTTGATGCTGAGTTTGCCGAGAACGCTTTGAAGCTAAAAGAAAAGGGTAGGGCGGTCATGGTTGTCGGGGGCGAAAACTACGGGCAGGGCTCAAGTAGAGAACATGCTGCCCTTGCTCCAAGGTATCTGGGAGTAAGAGTTAAGCTTGCAAAGTCCTTTGCCAGGATCCACCGGGCAAACCTTATAAACTTTGGCATTCTGCCCCTTGTCTTTTTAAATCCCGAGGACTATGACAAGATTGAGAAGGGAGACGAGTTCATAATCCAAGGGATTAGAAGCACCCTTGAGAAGGGGGAGAGCATCGTTAAGATAGAGATAAAAGGCAAGGGTGAGGTTTTGGCAAAGCTTGAGCTTTCACCCAGGGAGAGGCAGAGCATCCTTGCCGGAAGTCTACTAAATTTAGCAAGGATTGAGGGATGATGTTTTACCTCTTTTTGTTTATGGTCCTTTTTCTCGTTTCTGCTGAAACCTCTTCTTGCTCTTTTAAGGAGGGGAACGCTACCTGTGCCCCAAGGCTAAACGATGAAGTCAGACCTTATCTTCTAAACCTTAAAGAAAAGATAAAGCAGGATTTAAAGGGTAAGGTGCCAGAGGATTTTGTGGAGAAGGTTCTTTGTTCTGAGGAGGTTGAGTTTAAGCCCGAGCTTATGGTAAAGAGCTTAACCTGGAAGGAAGCAAAGCTTCCCTACCACCAGTTCTTGGAGCCTGAAAGGGTTGAACGGGCTTTTAGGTTTCTGTGTAGATACTACAATTTGCTTTCAGAAATCGAAAGGAAGTTTGATGTTGACAAGGAAGTCATCGTCAGCATCCTTCTTGTAGAGACTGACCTTGGAAGAAAGACGGGTAAACACTCCGTGCTAAACACTTACTTAAGCCTTGCCTTGACCGGGAATGAGACGCTTTTTCAGCGCTATCTTCCTCAAAACGGCGAGCTTGATTTTGGCAACGAAACTACAAAGGAAAGATATCGAAGAAGGGCAACCTGGGCCTACGGTGAACTACTTTATACTCTTGAATACTTATACCGCTACAATGTGTCTCCCTTTGAATTGAAAGGCTCTATTTTTGGAGCCTTTGGCTATCCTCAGTTTGTTCCCCAGAGTGTTTTCCTCTACGGGTATGACTGGGATGGCGACGGTAAGGTGAACCTTTTTGATTATCCCGATGCTTTAGCAAGCATAGCAAACTACTTGGCTAAAGAAGGATATAAGCGCTCTTTAACACGGGAGAACAAATTTAAAGTCATCATGAAGTATAACAAGAGCGAACCCTATGCAAATACGGTGCTTGAGCTAAGCGAAGCATTAAAGGGAAGATTCGCTGAACAAAAAGAGGGCTCATCCTGCGAAATAGAAGGTGAATAAAGAAGAATTAGCCCGAAGGATTAAAACCCTAAAAGAGCTCATAAACAAAGAACCATCCACATACTTTCTCATCCTAAACCCTATCAATCTCTTCTACTTTACTGGAGCTTTCTTTCGGGGAGCTTTACTCATAAGCGATGAAGGCTTAAAAGCTTTTATCAAAAGACCAGCTAATGTTTTGCCTAATCTTTCGGGTGTTCAAGTCATTCAGCTTAAAAGCTTAAAGGATTTGCTAAGCCATCTCAACAAAGGAAAGGTTTATGTGGACCTAAATTGTCTTTCCTTTTCTGAGGCTCAGAGGTTGCTTAAAGTCCTTTCGGAGTATGAGGTTCTCGATGGTAGTGGATTTATCTGGGAGGTCCGATGTATAAAAAGCGAGTATGAAGTTTCTTGCTTGAAAAGGGCATCAAGGATGCTAAGCAAGGCTATTAGAGAGTGGCTTCCTCTTCTTAAGCCCGGTCTGCAAGAGATAGTTGCCTCAGCCTTGTTAGAAGAAAAGCTCCGTATGAAGGGGCATCCAGGCTACACCCGTTCAACGCTTGGCTTTGAGCTAACCTTTGGCTATCTTATCTCCGGAAGTGAAGGTCTTTATGCCACGCCTTTTTTTACTGGTGAAGGGGGAAGAGGAGTAGAGGGCTTCCCAGGGGGTGCAAGCTTTAAAGAGATAAAGGAGGGCGAGGCGGTGCTTTTTGATTTTTCAGGTTTTTCCCAAGGTTATTATGTTGATCAATCCCGGATGACAAGCTTTGGAAAAGTAAAAAGAGCAAGGGACTTTTACCGAGCAAGCCTTAAAGTGCTAAAAACCCTTGAAGAAAAAGTAAGACCGGGCATGCTTGCCGAAGAGGTTTGGAGTATCTCGGTCTCCGTGGTTGAGAAATTTGGTTTGAGAGAGTATTTTATGCATCATGGGGAACCAATGAAGTTTGTCGGTCATGGAGTAGGTCTTCAGATTGATGAGCCGCCAGCTTTAGCGGAGGGGCAAAAAACTCCTCTTAGAGCTGGGATGGTTTTAGCCATTGAGCCCAAGTTTCATGTCCCAGAGCTTGGGGTCGTAGGGCTTGAAGACACCTTTTATCTAACCCCTGAGGGCTTAAAAAGGATAACCACCTTCTCCCGAGAATGGATATTTTTAAAATCTTCTTAATAATCCGATAAGGAGAAGACCATGCCCAAGAAAAAGCGGCTTCATACCAAGTTTATTTTTATAACCGGAGGGGTTTTGTCCTCCCTTGGGAAAGGGCTTGCCGCAAGCGCAATAGGAGCCTCGCTTGAGGCTCGAGGCTTAAAGGTCACCTTTCAGAAGCTTGACCCCTACATCAATGTAGACCCAGGCACGATGAACCCCTTCCAGCACGGAGAAGTCTACGTGACCGAGGATGGCGCTGAAACAGACCTTGACCTTGGACATTATGAGAGGTTTACCTCAGCCCAGATGTCCACAAAAAACAACTACACCTCGGGTAAGATTTACTACTCTGTCATAACCAAAGAAAGGAAAGGGGTCTATCTTGGGGGCACTGTCCAAATAATTCCCCATGTTACCGACGAGATAAAATCGGTCATCCTTGAGCTTGCAGAATCAAACATCGATGTTGCTATCGTTGAGATCGGAGGCACAGTTGGAGACATAGAGAGCCTTCCTTTTCTTGAGGCTATAAGACAGCTTGGGCTTGAGCTTGGTAAACAAAACGCCCTTTTCATCCATGTCACCTATGTTCCCTACATCAAGACGGCAGGCGAGCTTAAAACCAAGCCTACCCAGCATAGCGTCAAAGAGCTTCGAGCCATCGGAATTCAACCTGACATAATCCTCTGCAGAACCGATAGGTTTTTACCCTTAGACATAAAGAAGAAGATCGCCCTCTTTTGCAATGTCGACGTTGAGGATGTGATCACCGCCAAGGATGTGGACTGTATACACGAAATACCCCTTGTCTTTCATCAAGAGGGGCTTGATGAGAGGATCGTAGAAAAGCTAAACATCTGGACAAGGGAGCCAGACCTTAGCCCTTGGCAGGAGGTTGTGCGAAAATTCTACAACCCAAAAGATACAGTAAAGATAGCCATCGTTGGCAAGTATGTAGACCTTAAGGATTCTTACAAGTCCCTACATGAGGCTTTGGTTCACGGTGGTCTTGCTAACGACCTGCGAGTTGAGCTAAAGTATGTAAGCTCTGATGAATTAAGCGAGGTCAATGTTGAAGAGATGCTTGGGGATGCGGACGGGATCCTTGTTCCTGGTGGTTTTGGTTCAAGGGGGATTGAGGGGAAAATTCTTGCCATAACCTACGCAAGGACAAAGAAGGTCCCCTTCTTTGGCATCTGCCTTGGGATGCAGTTATCCGTTGTAGAATTTGCAAGGCACGTTCTCGGTTGGAAGGAGGCAAACTCAACGGAGTTTGACCCAGAAACTCCCTATCCTGTCATCTATCTGATGAAGGAGTGGTATGACTATCGAAAGGGAAGGGTAGAAAGAAGGGATGAAGGCTGCGACCTTGGGGGCACGATGCGCCTTGGAGCCTATCCTTGCGTGCTAAAGCCTGGGTCCATCTGCCACAAAGCTTATGGTGTTGATAAGATTTTTGAGCGGCACCGCCATAGGTATGAATTCAACAACGCCTATAGGTCGGCTTTAGAGGAAGCAGGTTTAAAGGTGGTTGGGACCTCACCCGATGGTGAGCTTGTGGAGGTCGTTGAGCTTGAAGACCATCCTTGGTTCGTTGGCGTGCAATTCCATCCGGAGTTTAAGTCAAAGCCCTTAGCTCCCCATCCTCTTTTTGCTGATTTTATAAGGGCAAGCTATGAAAACAAGCTTAGGAGATTGAGCTAATGGTAGACCTTCATACCCATTCAACCGCCTCCGACGGAACTTTTAGCCCAAGAGAGCTTGTCTACCTTGCAAAAAAAGTAGGTCTTAAGGCTCTTGCCTTGACAGACCATGACACGATTGACGGCCTGCCTCAAGCCTATCAAACGGCAAAGGAGGAGGGGCTTCAATTTCTCTGCGGAGTTGAGATAAGCGTAAAGTTTGACGGACCTGGGCATTTTCATCTCCTTGGCTATTTTCTTAAACCGCCAGAGGAGCTGAAAGAAGTCTTGGATAAGCTTAAACCCGCTCGAGCCGAGAGAAATAAAAAGATGGTGGAAAAGCTAAGGGAGCTCGGGGTAGACATCACCCTTGATGAGCTTCAAAGCCTTACATCAGGCGAGGTCGGAAGACCACACTTTGCCTATCTTTTGGTCAAGAAAGGTTATGTAAAGTCGATAGAAGAAGCCTTTGAAAGGTATTTAAAGAAGGGGGCTCAAGCCTACCATCCAAAGGCTCTTTTGACCGAGGAAGAGGCTATAGCCGCCATCAAAAAATCCAAGGGTATTCCTGTCCTTGCTCATCCAATCACGCTAAAGCTTTCCGACGAGGCTTTAAAGTCCTACTTGATAAGGCTAAAAGAACTTGGTTTGATGGGAGTAGAGGTTTACTATTCTGAGCATACCAAGGAGTATACTAAGTTCCTTGAAAGGCTTGCCGATGAGCTTTCTCTTATAAAGACTGGTGGTAGCGACTTTCATGGCGAGAATAAGCCTGATATCAAACTTGGTCTTGGCTTTGGCAACCTCAGGGTCCCCGATGAATGCTTTTATGAATTAAAGAAGGCTATTTCTCGTTTCCACCGTCGTGCCGAGCGATAGCGAGGCAGGACAGGGCAGGAATGTTACCCGGACCCCTTTTTATGTCTCCCCGAACGAAGTGAGGGGTCTCCTTTTTATTCTTTCCCTACCACAGGAGATTTCTCGCTTCGCTCGAAATGACAAGGTGGAAGGGTTATGACATGGTGGAGAGTATGACAAGGTGGAAGGGGTATGACAAGGTGGTGGCATATGACAGGGTGCCACCTCTTGATTTTTTCTTTTTTTCCCGTAATATAATACTTATGTTTACCATGCTTCAAAATTTACTTTTTGCCAAAAAATACCGAAAAACAATAAAAAAGAAAGAAAAGATGATGTTGTCCGGGAATATTTCCGATTTTTGCCTAAAAATAACTTTTGAAAAGGCTTGACAAAAGTTGATCTAATGTTATAGTTTATCCATGTATATGAGCTTGGTTGTCTTGTTAAGGTTTTTTAGAAAAAAACTAAAAGGAGGTGTGGTATGAAGTTAGCGAGATGGAAGGTTGTAGGTTTAGCAGGGGCGTTAGCCCTGGGTTATGTGGCGTCTGCAGATGCTGCCCAGATTAAAGTGAGCGACGGGACTTGGGCAGATTATGATCTGGACATGAAGATCTGGTATAAGAATTTGGACAAGAGGGCTAAGTCTCCTGCAGATGGTAGCTGGAACAAGAATGTGTTTGATGTTGGGGAGTTTGAGCTAAATTTTAAAGGACAGGTAACACCTTTATTCCAATTCTATGCTGAGCTTCCAACTAATCGTGCTGATGGGACAACAACAGTTGATGAAGCAGCAATCAATCTTGCCTTTGCCAAAGAATTTCAAGTTTTGGCCGGAGAGATTAGAAAGTCCTTTACCAGGGCTCAGCTTAGCTCAAGTTATTCTTTACTTACCCCCCAGGGCTACTGGCTTGACCCACAGAAAGCATTGGGAGCTATTAGGACTCCTTGAAAAAATAATCAGGACGGCGGTCTCATGGTCCATGGCGACTTGGCTGGCGGAATGTTTAGGTATAGGGTCGGCGTGTATAATGAGCGTAGGGGTATTGGAGGTAAATTCTGGACTGGTGCGAGATGGGCAAATGCTAACCAAGCACCTGGAACCAAAGCTAATGATCTTAAGAACTTTGAGTGGAACGCAAGGATTGACTTTACCCCAACCATGCTTGGGTTTAAGCCAGAGTCTGCGGCAACTATAACCGCAAAGGTCGCAGACACCTATCTTGGTGCAAAGGATGTTCTTACCATCGGTCTTGGTTACCACACTGCGACCCACACTCCGAAGTTTAGCTCCACAGTTGGAGACCTAAAGAGGAAGGGCTGGACGGTTGATGCCCTGTTTGAGAAGAAGTATGGTAATGTTGTTCCCAACCTCCAGATTGGCTACATTAGCTTAGATGAGACGCATTATTATAATGACCTCAATACAGGTACGGTCAAAAAGGGTGATACTGACGTCTGGTATGTCACCGGTCAGCTCCTCTTTGACCAGTGTGTATGGCTTGGGAAGCCCGCCATCGCCTTCAGGTATGAAAAGATCCAAGGGGATGGTCAGTGGAAAGCTGGAACAACCCTTAAGAAGGACTTAACAGCCGAGACCTTTGGGCTTGCCTTCAACTACCATATCAAGGGTCAGGCGGCAAGGATCTCCGTTGGCTTTGACCAGACTAAGTATAAGGACGCTTTGAAACACTACTTGAAGGCAGGAAATAGAGAAGACTCCATCACCGACTGGTATCTCTACCTCCAGTCCCAGTTCTAACCCAAGCTAAAGACCATCCTCCCCTGGGTTTCCCCCAGGGGTTCCCATTTTTTTAGGGACCGCCAACTCCGGTCCCTTTTTTTTGTTTTGACTACTGGGGCTGTATTAAAGATTTTTTTGTGCAAGCATTCCTACTGTCACCCCGAGGCGCAAGGCGAGGGGTCTTCCCTTAAAACATCTGTTTAGACCTGATGAACAACTATTTAATGAAATTCAAAAGGGTGATAAGTCCTCCAAGGAAGGCAAACCCTATTCCGATCAACCACTGAAGAAAGGTTAGCCTTTTATCCAGAGCTTCAAACCTTGCGTTTATGGCTTCAAACTTGACATCGCTTTCTTTTCTTTGAGCTTCAAACCTTAGGTTCATTTCTATTCTTAATGCTTTTAACTCCTCTTCTAAACGGATTAATCTTTCAAGGAGGGGATTAAGGTAGATGTCTTTTCCCTTTTCCTCTTGATACCGGGCTAAGACTTCAGGGAGGATGGAATAGACAAGCTGTTTTATGTATTCAGGAGTAATCTGTGGTTCCATGCTTTTAAAGTAAACGGGTTTTGTTAGTTGTAAAGGGAGGGCAAGCGATCTCTTTCTTTTGTCACCCCCCGAGAGCTTTGTCCGAGGAGCTACCTCGGGAAGGATTTGTTTTTGCTCGGCATGATAGGATGGAGGATGTCACCCCGAGCCTCTCTTTTTTGTCACCTCGAGCCTCTCTCTTTGTCGTCACGAGCCTCTCTCTTTGTCGCCCCGAGCCTCTCTCTTTGTCGCCCCGAGCGTAAGCGAGGGGTCCCTCGGCACTTGCGTGCCTCGGGCTGACATCCCGGGACACCGTCCCGAAGGAAGTGAGGGATGCCTCGCTATTGCTTGGTATGAAGCGGTAAGGTTTTTTGAAACAGCCTTCTGGCAAACTTGACATTTAATAACACTTTTGGTAAATTTAAAAGCATGGAGGAGCTTGCCCGGTTTGGTATATCCATCCCTAAGGACCTGTTAGCAGCCTTTGACGAATACATAAGAAGGAAGCACTATGCCAACCGTTCCGAAGCCATAAGGGACCTTATTCGGCAAAAGCTTGTTGAGGAGGAATGGAGGGAATCAAAGGAGGAGGTTGCAGGCGTTATCACCTATCTTTACGACCATCACAAGCGGGAGCTTGTCGATAAGCTCATGGATATTCAGCACGATTATTTTGATCGGATCATCACCACCCAGCACATTCATGTTGACCACCATCGGTGTTTAGAAGTAATTTTAGTTAAAGGCAAGGCAAACGAGATAAAGGAGCTTGCTGACAAGATCCAGGCTCTTAAGGGAGTTTTGCATCTAAACCTTACGCTAACAACCCTCGGTAAAAATATCCCTGCTTGAACGCCTTCAGCTCATTGTATTTGCTCCTAAATTATTCCTGTTTTTTCCTGAGGCTGTTCAAAAAATGTTTTTGTGTAAGCCCCCCGCTGTCGCCCCGAGCCTCTTTTTTTTGTCACCCCGAGGCGTCAGCCGAGGGGTCCCTCGGCACTTACGTGCCTCGGGATGACAAAAAAGGGAGCGTGCCTCGGGATGACATCCCGGGACGCCATCCCGATTGAGGTGAGGGATGCACGGCTTACGCTCGGCAGGACAGAATAAGGGGCTTTTTTGAACAGCCACTGTTCTTTCCTTGACAAATCCTAAAGATTGTTTAATTTAAAGTTTATGGAGCCTCAAACTGCCGCTGAGATTACTCCTGAATACATAAAACAGCTTATCTATTCTATTCTTCCCGAAGTCTTAGCTCAATACCGTGAGGATAGAGAAAGAGCTTTTCACAATCAACTTCTCGATAGATTGATCCGTTTAGAAGAGGAGCTTAAAGCCCTTAGAATAGAGATGAACATCAGGTTTGATTCTATCATCAGAGAAATGAACGCCAGGTTTGAAGCTCAGAAACAAGAAAGCGATGCTAAATTTGAAGCTATAAACGCAAGATTTGAAGCTCTGACTAAAGAGATGAACGCAAGGTTTGATTCTCTCATCAAGGAGATGAATACGAGGTTTGATTCTCTCATCAAGGAGATGAATACGAGGTTTGAAGCTCAGAAACAAGAAAGCGATGCTAAATTTGAAGCTATAAACGCAAGGTTTGAAGCTTTGACTAAGGAGATGAATACGAGGTTTGAAGCTCTAATCAAAGAGATGAACACAAGGTTTGAAGCTCAGAAACAAGAGAGCGATGCTAAATTTGAAGCCATAAACGCAAGGTTTGAAGCTTTGGATAAAAGGCTTAGTTTTCTTCAGTGGTTGATTGTCTTTGGTTTTACCTTTATTTCTGTGGTTATTACTCTGCTGAATTTCTTCAAGTAGATACAATTAATCTTTTAGAAGGTAGGCTTTGATGCGCCCCTGGTTATGTTGAGGTCTCTCTTCATTCAAAGGGACAAACCTTTTTATCTTTTGGTGATTGGCAAGCGTCCTAAAGAGGAGACCTTTAGATACCTCGGCTGAGACTTTGGAATGAAAATCGTCTTATTCTTCTACTGGCACGAAGTCTATGTAGAACCTGCGTAGGTCTACCTTCTTAAGTTTAACCTTGATTCTCTGTCCAATCTGATAGACCTTACCGCTATTCTTTCCAATAAGGCTAATTCCCTTTTCATCAAGAATGTATACATCGTCCACTAAGTCTATGACCCTTACCACCCCGCTCACCATGTAGTCCTCAAGGTCAACGAAGAACCCAAAGGCAGAGACACCGCTTATGATGCCATGGAATTCTTGCCCGACCTTATCCTGCATGAAGAAGGCTTGGAGCCTCTTTACCACATCTCTTTCTGCTTCCTCGGCCTTTCTTTCTCTCTCAGAAAGATGCTTTCCCATGACTAAAAGCTCCTCATGTGTGTAAGGAGGCTTCCTTTTTCTTAAAGCCCTTTTTAACACCCGATGCACCACTAAGTCAGGATACCTTCGAATGGGGGAAGTAAAGTGACAATAATGCGTTTCTGCTAACCCAAAGTGCCCAACATTTTCTGGAGAATAACGAGCCTGCTTTAGGGAGCGAAGCACAAGATGGTTAAAAAGATGCTCGATTGGCTTTCCCTCAAACTGCTTAAGTAGCTCCTGGATGAAGCTTGGTGTGACCTCTTCTGGTATGTCGATTGAGTAGCCAAGGGAAAGAAAAATTTCGCTCAGCTCTCTTAGCTTGTTTGGGTCTGGCTCTTCATGCACACGGTAAAGAAAAGGATAGTCAAGGTCAGTTAGAAATTCCGCAACGGCAACATTTGCGGCGATCATGAAATCCTCTATCAGCATGTGGGCTGGGTTCCTTTCCCTTTTGATGATATTTTCTATCTTTCCTTCAAGATTGATTAAGATCTCAGGCTCAGGAAGGTCAAAATCAAGGCTACCCATCTTCGTCCTTTGAGCTCGAATTAGCTGAGAAAGCTCAAGGGCTGAGTTAAGCATCGGATAAAGCTCTTTGTATTTCTCTATAACCTCTTTATCTCCGTCAATGAGCATCCTTTTAACTTCCGTGTAGGTTAGACGGGCCTTAGACCTTATCACTCCTTCGTAAAACTTTTTCCCTTTAACCTTCCCACCTTTAGTGTAGTCTATCTCCACAACCATGACGAACCGGTCAACATAGGGCTTTAGACTGCAAAGGTGGTTTGATAGCTTTTCAGGGAACATGGGTATGACCATGGTGGGAAAGTAGACGCTTGTTCCGCGAAGATAAGCGTCTTTATCAAGAAAAGAATTTATGGGCACATAGTGGGATACATCAGCTATGGCTACATAGAGCTTAAAGCCCTTGGAGTTTTCTCTGACGCAGATTGCGTCGTCAAAATCTCGAGCATTTTCCCCGTCTATGGTAACAAAAGGAAGCTCTCTTAGGTCAACCCTTCCAACCTTATCTTCTTCCCGAACCTCATCGGGAAGCTTCATAAGCTCCCTCTTTGCCTGGTGAGGAAGTTCAAAAGGAAGGTCCTGCTCGTAGATAACTGCCCAGACATGGGTATTAATATCCTGCGGGTCGCCAAGGTCCCGCAAAACCTCTCCCATTGGGACGCCAAACTCTGAGGAGCCTTGGATGATCTTTGCCACAACCAGATGGTTGAGAAGAGCCTTCCCTCTTCTTTTTTTAGGAATGTAGAGCTCAAAGGGGATCCTTGGGTCTTCAGGCTCAAGGAAGAAAAATTTATCTCGCTTAACCAGATACCCGACGATGTATTTTCGTTTCCTTTCTAAGACCGAAAGGACCAGTCCTTCAGGACCCTTTTTAGCAATCTTTTCAATCTGAACGAGAACAAGGTCCCCGTCAAGGGCTTTTCCTACCTTCCTTGGGGGGATAAACACCGTCTCCCCATCTTCAGTCTCAACGAAGGCAAAGCCATCGGGATGAACACGGATCTTTCCCTTTTTTGCTGAAAACTGGGAAGGTAGCCCGAATTTTCTCTTCCTTATCTGGACAAGCTTCCCCTCGTCGCAGAGCTTCCGGACAAGTTCACGAAAAGCCTGCCTTTCAGGCTTGGGGATGTTGAGCAAATGATAAAGCTCCCGAAGAAGGAGAGGTTTTTTCTTTGATTCAAAAAGGCTTAAGATTTCTTCTTCGAAAGATGACGGCTTAGCCTTTTTCTTCTTCTTTTTTTTCATTATTTAAGGTTTAGATACTTGATGGCAAGCTCAAGGTCCTCATCCGTTGAGGTCTGATGAAGCCCAGCTTTTGGACCCTGCCTGACTAACCGCCTAAGGTCATCAGCCGTTTTAATGCCTTTGGAGGAGACAAGGTTTTCAAGGCTATCCTTACCCTTATGACATTTTAAACACTTAAAGCTCTCAGCTTGAGAGCCCTTTTGATGAAGCACTATGGCTGAGAGGATGGTAAGCCCGATTATAACAAGGGAGAGGTCGCGCAGAACCATAGGTCTCCTCCTAAAGTTTTAAGGCTTTGATGAGAACATAGCTGATCAAAAGGGCAGCCGATATGCGAAGGACCCAGAGATACCAAGGGCTTTCTTTAAGGTAGGTGATCATAAAGCTTTTATACCTTTGCCAAAGGGAGGGCTTGCTCATGATTTTATCACCTCGTAAACATCTGGTAGATGCCTATATTTTTCCGCATAGTCAAGACCATAGCCAACGAGAAACCCTTTTTCCACCACAAAACCCACATAATCTATGGGCACATCAACCTTTCGCCTCTCCCTTTTATCAATAAGGGCGCAAACCTTGACGATTTTAGGCTTGTGAAGCTTGAGATGCTCAAGCAGAAACTTAACGGTTAAACCTGTGTCAACTATATCCTCAACGAGGATCACCGTCTTCCCCTCAAGGGGTAGCTCTACATCTTTGGTGATTACTATCTCTTCTGATGAAGCATCGGAGTAGCCGTAGCTTTTTACTCGGACAAAGTCTATGAAGACATCTTTTTTGTCAAGAGCCCGAACTAAGTCCGCAAGAAAGATAAAAGAACCCTTTAGCGTGCCCACAAAAATAAGCTCTTCTTCGCCATGGTCATTGAGGATCTGTCTTGCAAGCTCGGAGACCTTGCTTGCGATGTCAGAAGGTGAGATAAGAAGTTTTAAGGCTTCTTTGTTCATTTGAGTTAAAATTATATATCAAGTTCACGATATTCCAATGCATGCTGATAGATGAATTCCCTTCGGGGTTCCACATTTTCTCCCATGAGGATGGAAAAGAGCTCGCTTGCCCCCTCGGCATCCTTAAGGGAAACCTTTTTCAAAACCCTTCGCTCAGGGTCCATAGTTGTCTCCCAGAGCTGTTTCGGGTTCATCTCACCCAAGCCTTTGTAGCGCTGAATGTAAAGCCCCTTCCTTGCTTCCTCTCTTAGAAAGTTAAGCATATCAAAAAGGCAGAAGGGGAAGCCTTGGAAAATCCTTTCTTCATCTTTGAACTTTACCTTTAAATCTTGGTTAAGGTAGGGTTTGAGCCCCTCGAAGAGCTTGACAAGCTCGCGATAATCCTTCTCTAAGATCAACTCAGGACCGACCTTACAAAAGCTTATCCCTTCCCTCTCCGAGAGGAGATGAAACTCGTAATACTTTGGGTTATAACTACTTGGTTTTACCTTGGAAATTTTAAAAAACCGCTTTACCACTTCCTGAGAAAGCTTCTCCACATCTTCTTCCTTCTCTAAGTTGACAAGGGAGACATATCCAAGGGTGAGAAGGAGGAGCACAACCTCAGGGGGATAGGTTTTTTTGGCAAGGGCTAAGAGATGCTTTTCCATCTTGCAAAGGGTAGCAAAGAAAGGCTCCGGGTCGGAAAGGGCAGGCTTTAAGCTTAAGTTTTTAGCAATTCGTTTGAGGAGAAATTTGTCAAGCTCCTCGTCGTCCTTGAGATAATACTCCTTTTTGCCTTCAACTACCCGGTAAAGAGGGGGTTGAGCGATGTAGAGCCAGCCCCTCTCGATTATAGGAGCCATTTGCCTATAAAAGAAGGTAAGAAGAAGGGTCCTTATGTGGGCACCGTCAATGTCTGCATCGGTCATGATGATTATTCGCCTAAAATTGCATTTATCTGGGTCGAAGGAATCGCCGATGCCGCAAGCAAGGGTGGCAATAAGCCCTTTTATCTCTTCAGATTTTAACATTTTGTCAAGGCTTGCCTTCTCTACATTCAAAATCTTTCCCCTTAAGGGGAGGATAGCTTGAAATCTCCTGTCCCTTGCCTGCTTTGCCGAGCCACCAGCTGAATCACCTTCAACGATAAAGAGCTCTCGTTTCTCTGGGTTCTTTTCGGTGCAATCTGCAAGCTTTCCAGCGGTGATAAACTCCTCAAGCTCGCTCTTCTTTTTGGTAAGCTCCCGTGCCTTCCTTGCTGCTTCCCTTTCTTTGGCTGTTTGAATAACCCTCTGCAGGATTTTTTTTGCCTCTTGGGGGTTGCTCTCAAAGAACTTGAGTAAACCCTCGTAGACGATGGAATCCACAATGGATTTGACCTCGCTATTTCCAAGCTTCATCTTGGTTTGACCTTCAAACTGAGGGTCAGGCACCTTAAGGGAGAGGACGGCACCAAGCCCTTCCCGGACATCCTCTCCTTCAAGCTTTGGACCTTTGTAGGATTTGTCCTCAGAAAGATATCTGTTTAAGGCTCTTGTTAGGGCTGTCCTAAAACCAACGACATGCGTCCCGCCTTCCTTGGTATGGATGTTGTTTACATAACTAAAAATGGTCTCCGTTGAAGAAGTGTTATACTGAAGGGCAACCTCAACTTTGACCTTGTCCTTTTCTCCCGAAATGTAGATTACCTTAGAATGAACGGGCTCCTTCTTCTGGTTTAAAACCTTAACATACTCTACTATCCCTCCCTTTTGATGAAACTTTTCGCTGTAGCCAACCCTTTCGTCAACAAGATAAAAGCTTATTTCAGGGTTTAGGAAGGCAAGCTCTCTTATCCTTCTCTTAACAGTCTCAAGGTCAAACTCAAGGTCTCCGAAGATCTCAGGATCAGGCTTAAACCGGATCAAGGTGCCCCTTTTGTTGGTCTTTCCGATGACCTCAATGGGGGTAAGGGGATTACCTCGGGAATATTTTTGCTGATAGATCATTCCATCCCGATAGACATTGACGATAAGCCATTCTGAGAGGGCGTTTACCACTGATACACCAACTCCGTGCAAACCACCCGAAACCTTGTAAACCCCGTGGTCAAACTTTGCTCCAGCATGAAGCCTTGTCATCACAAGCTCAAGGGCTGGGACCTTTTCTTCAGGATGGATGTCAACGGGTATGCCCCTTCCGTTATCTTCCACGCTTGCTGAACCATCCTTGTGAAGGGTTACTCGGATCTCGTTTGTATAGCCTGCTAAGGCTTCATCAACGGCGTTGTCAAGCACCTCCCAAAGAAGGTGATGGAAGCCTTCCGGACCAGTAGACCCTATGTACATCGCTGGTCTCATCCGGACCCCTTCAAGTCCGGACAAGACCTTTATATCTTTGGCTACATATTCGCTCATGGTGCTTAGACCCTCAGTTTGACGGATTTTTTGATTTAAATTACCATGGGCATCACAATGTAAAGAAAGCCCTCATCCCGGTAGCCGAAGACCCCGGCTGGGCTTCTTTCATCCCTAAACTTAAGGTCAACCTCTTCGGATTGCATAACTTCAAGAGGGTCAAGTAGATACTCCGAATTGAAGCTGATGGAGAAAGGCTCCCCCTCGTAGCTACAGCCAAGCCTTATTTGGGAACGCCCAAGCTCAGTCTCCTGACTGGTAAGGATTAGTTCATTCTTGTTTAAGGTAAGGGTAACAGGTTTAAACTTTTCGGTAACCAAAAGGGAAACCCTACGTAGGGCATCCATGAAAAGCCTTCTATCAATCTTAGCTATCCTTTCAAAGTTCTGAGGAATTACCGCTCGGTAATCGGGGAAGCTTCCCTCGATAGTCCTGCTAAAGAAGACACCAAGGCTTGTCCAAAGGACGGCATAGTTGTTGATGTAGGCAAGCTTCACCGTTAATTCATCTTCGCTAAGGTCAGCTATTTCTCTTGCCGATTTGCGACTAAGGATAAAAGGAGAAAGCTCGGTTTTATCGAGACCTGAGATTTCAGCTTCAAACAGGGCAAGCCTATGACCATCCGAGGCTACGGCACGGAGCTTGCCCTCCTCTTTTAAAGGTTCGAAGTAGATGCCAGAAAGGACAAACCTTGCTTCTTCTTTACTGCTTGCAAAGATCGTCTTTTCGATGAGAAGAGAAAGGATGTGTCCGGGGATGTCTATGGCTTGTTCTTCGTTAAAATCGGGAAGAGCAGGGAATTCTGAAGGGTCGCCAAGGGCAAGCTCATAGGTGATCCTCTCTGCCAGGTCACGAACAATTAAGCGTGAGTCCTCCTTAACAAGTAGGGCTTCATCCTCAGGGAAGTTTTTGATTACCTCATAGAACTTCCTTGCAGGCACGCAGAAGCTCATGCTTTCTCCTTCTACCTCTCCTTGAACCTTACCTTTAAAACCTTGATCAAGGTCTGTGGCTAAAAATTCAAGCTCTCCTTTCTCGGGGTTAATGTTTATTAAAACCATGGAAAGAACAGCCATGGTAGCCCTTTTGTCAGCCACCGCCTCACAGAGTTTTAAGACCTTAGTTAAGTCCTTGGTTGAAACTTTCGCTAACATAAATCCCCCCTGAGGATTTTTATGTTTAATTATATCACTATATTAACGTAGGAGCAAACGAGATTGAGGCTGTTTTAATAATTTGTGCAAGCCCTCATGTGTCACTCAGAGCCGTCTTTTTTGTCGCCCCGAGCCCTTTTTTGTCGCCCCGAGCCCTTTTTTGTCGCCCCGAGCAAAGCGAGGGGTCCCTCGGCACTTGCGTGCCTCGGGAAGACAGGGTGGGAAATGTCGCCTCGAGCGAAGCGAGGGGTCCCTCGGCACTTGCGTGCCTCGGGAAGACAGGGTGGGAAATGTCGCCTCGAGCGAAGCAAGGGGTCCCTCGCTACAATCAGGATGGTAGAGTGCTTTATTAAAATAGCCCTTAAATAATATTGACAAAAGCAAAAAAAGTTTTATTTTAAAGGAAAAAATTTAAATGAGGGGAGAAAAATGCAAACCAACGACCTTAGTCTACTAAAGGAACTTGGGCTAAAGCTTACTCCTCAAAGGTTAGCCATTATAGAATATTTAAAGGGTAATAAAAACCATCCTTCAGCTGAAGAGATCTACAACGCCTTAAAAGATAGGTTCCCAAGCATGTCTTTTGCCACAGTCTATAACACCCTCGAGGTCTTGGTAGAAAAAGGGTTGATAAAAGAGCTAAGCATCGATAGCTCCAAAAAGAGGTTTGACCCTTTTACCCATCCTCATCATCATTTTATCTGCAAAGCTTGCGGAAAGATCGTAGATGTTGAGGCCCCCTTTGAGGTCTTTATTCCAGAATCTCTTAGAGATTTCCAAGTTGAAGATTTTCAGGTTGTCTTCACCGGTGTCTGTCCTGAGTGTAAAAAAGAATAAACCATAAGCCCTTTTTGACAGAAAGGGGCTCTCTTTTTTTCTCTTTATCCTGTGATAGATTAAGCCTTCAATGAAAGGTTCTTCGTATAAAAAGGTAATCCAAGCTCTGGGTCTTGTTTTTGGCGATATCGGCACAAGCCCCATCTACACATTAAGCGTAGTTTTCCTCCTTTTAAAGCCAACCAAAGAAAACATCCTCGGAGTGCTCTCTCTCATCTTTTGGACGCTGATCATCATCCCCACCCTCCAATACACAGTCTTAGCCATGAACCTGAGTTTAAGGGGTGAGGGTGGGACTTTAATCCTCTGGGAGATTTTACGCGCCCTTTTAAATGGTAAAAATAGGCTCCTTGGCTTTTTTACCATACTTTCCTTCATAGGGATTTCTCTGCTTATGGGGGACGGGGTTATAACCCCTGCCATAAGCATCATAAGTGCCGTTGAGGGTGTCTCTTTTATCCCGGGGTTGAGACCTCTTAGTGCTGATGAAGTTGTGATCATCTCAGCTCTCATCGCCCTTTTTCTTTTCTATTTTCAGAAAGGCGGAACGGAGAAGGTTTCCTTTACCTTTGGTCCTATCATGTGTCTATGGTTTGGAAGCCTCTTTTTTCTTGGTTTAGCAAACATCGTAAAAGCCCCTGAGGTCATAGAAGCCTTAAATCCTCTCTATATTTTAAAATTTTTCCAGGAGAACGGTTGGAAAGCCTACCTGGTTCTGGGTGAGGTGATACTTTGTGCAACCGGTTCAGAAGCCATGTATGCCGACATGGGGCATCTTGGGGCTCGACCGATTAAAAGGGCTTGGTATCTTGTCCTGATTGCGCTCCTTATCAACTACTTTGGTCAAGGATCCTTTCTCATGCTTAATCCCTCGTCTAAAAGCGTTCTTTTTGAAATGTGTCTCAACACCCTGCCCATAGCATATGTTCCCTTTTTGGTTTTAGCCCTTCTTGCGACGATCATTGCTTCTCAAGCTATAATTAGCGGGATGTTTAGCGTGGTGTATCAAGCCATCTTTGCTCGCATCTTTCCCATCATGAAGGTAAAGTATACCTCCCCTGAGCTTCACTCTCAAATTTACATCGGGGCGGTAAATTGGTTGCTTTTCCTTGCGGTAATCTTTATCATGTCTGAGTTTAAGACCTCGGCAAGCTTGGCTTCGGCTTATGGTCTTGCTGTTACTGGTAATATGACCATTACTGGTTATCCCTCATTACTATCTTTCTTTTTAAGAAAAAATACTATTATGCTATGCTTGCAGTATTAACAACCCTTACTGTTTTCACCTACCTTACCTCTACTTTGTTTAAACTGCCCCACGGAGGATACTTAGCTCTTATTCTTGCTGGCATCCCCTTTTCTATTATTCTTCTATACACTGAAGGTCAGAAACGCTTATACAAAAGTATAAACTTTTTAAGTAGAGAAGAGTTTGTCCATAAGTTTACTCGGTTTTACGCAAAGAACCCCAAGATACCAGGACAAGCTTTATACTTTATACGGGATGTAGACCACTTTCCCCCTTATGTGATAGAAAACATCTTCTTTCACGGTATCCTTTACGAAGAGAATATCTTCGTCTCTCTCATAAGAAAAAATGAGCCCTACGGGATAACTACCGGATATTTAGAAGAGCTCTGCCCTGGGGCTAAAACCTTAGAGATTGCTTACGGATATATGGAAATCCTAAGGGTTGAGGATATTTTAAGGGAGCTTGGCATTGATGAACGGGTTGTCTTTTACGGGCTTGAAGACATCGAGACCAAGCACCCTATCTGGAAGGTCTATGCCTTTATTAAGCAAATGAGCCCTCATTTTGTCAAGTTTCTTGACCTTCCTCCTTCAAAACTACATGGGGTGCTTACCAGGATGGTCATCTAATTTTCGCAAATAACCTTAATAAACCTTGTTCATCTGGCTTCTTTTAGAAAATTTTATGATAAAATTCGTTTGCCTTGGTTTTCTAAATTTTTTTAAAGCATCTTGACATTTTTTGAAAGGGGGTTATTTTATACCCCGTCCATTTAGCGGAGAAATCTTGCTATAAGGGGGGATAAAAGATGAAAAATTTTGAGAAGATCGAGTATGGCTTTGGTCAGCACCTGATAATCGACGGATACGGTGCAAATCAGGCCAAACTTACGGACATCGATTTCATCTACGATTTCCTCAATAAATACCCCGAAACCATCGAGATGACGAAGATCATGCCCCCTTATGTGTTTAAGTATTTTGCTCCAAACCCAGAAGACTGGGGAATATCCGGCTTTGTAATCATCGCTGAAAGTCATATAAGCATCCATACCTTCCCAGAAAAGCTCTACTTAAGCGTTGACATCTTTTCTTGCAAGCCCTTCAATGTGGATAAAGCCATCGTTGACATAACCGAGATGTTTGAGATTAAAAAGAGCGAGATCAGGCTCCTTGATAGAGGCTTAGAGTTTCCAAGGTCCATCAGAGCCGTTGAAAACTTCATGCGCCTTGAAAGAAAGGGTCTAACCTTCTAAAGAATGAAGCTCAATTTTCTTGGGCTACCCGACTCCTCAAATCCCAAGGTAGCCCTTGTCCCTCTCCCCTTTGAGTTTACAACCTCCTGGCTTAAAGGAACGAAGTTTGCCCCCCTTGAAATCCTAAAAATAAGTCCAAATCTTGAATTCTTCGACGATGAAGATTTAATCACCCCGCATGAGGTCTTAGGGTTCTATACCGAGGAAATAATTGAATTTTCGACTGATTTTGAGAGGGCTTTAGCTCAGGTTGAAGAATTAGCTAAGAAATACGCCGAAAAAAGACTTTTTGCTGTCTACATAGGGGGAGAGCATACGGTAAGCTTCCCGATACTTAAAGTATATAAAAAGTATTATCCTTGCCTCAAAGTCCTCCATCTTGACGCTCATCTTGACCAAAGGGAAGAATACCTTGGAAGCAAGCTCAATCATGCTACGGTCATGCGAAGGGTAAAAGAGCTCAATCTTCCTGTGTTAAGCGTCGGCATAAGGTCAGCATCAGAGGAAGAAAAGGAGATTTTGCTTAATGAAAGAGAGCTTATTATTCTTGCCAAGGATTTTATAAAAGATGAGGAGGCTTCTCTTAAGAAGATCTCTGAATTTTTAGGAAAAGGACCAAGCTATCTTAGCCTTGATGTAGATGTCTTTGACCCTTCTCAGGCACCGGGAGTTGGAACGCCTGAGCCAGGAGGTCTAAGCTGGTATCAGGTTTTAGAAATTTTGAAGCTCTTTGTTAAGGCAAACCCTGTAGCGATGGACATCGTTGAGGTCCGACCAATGCCCACTTTACCCATAACAGAATATCTTGTGGCGAGGCTGATCCTTAAGATTTCAGCCTGTTTAGCAAAGTCTTTGCCATGAGCTATTTTCATCAGCTTGCAAAGCTCCTCTTTGAGGCAAACCTTTTAAAGAGGATTGAAAGGACAGGCTACAGCTACCTTGGCACAGGTAAAGAAGATGTAGCGAAGCATTCCTTCGGCACCGTCTTCTGCGCCTACATTCTTTGTCAGTTCTTTCGAGGAAAGGTTGATGTAGCTAAAGTTTTGACCATGGCGCTTTTCCACGACTTTCCAGAGGCAAGGACAGGGGACTTTAACGCCGTAAACAAGCTCTACAACCAAGCTGACGAAGAGAGAGCCTTAAGCGAAGCAGTTGGCACCTTTCCCTTTGGAGAAGAAATCCTTACCCTTTTTAAAGAGTATAGAGCATTTGAAACCCTTGAAGCCAAAATAGTCCACGATGCCGATACCCTTGACCTGATGCTTCAGCTAAAAGAACAGAAGGACCTAAACAACCCCTATGCGGAAAGATGGTTGAGATATGCAAAAAGAAGGCTTATCTTAGAAGAGAGTAAAAGGCTTGCTGAAGCCATCTTAGAGACGGAATGGTGCTCCTGGTGGCTTGAGAGGTTGATCAAAGTTGACACAGATAAGGAAGCCTGAAGATTGCGTAAGATGTGGCAAGTGCTTAACCCATTGTCCAACCTATAGATTTTTTCTCAGGGAAGATTTTTCACCCCGTGGAAGAAATGTCCTTTTAAGTCAAGGTTTAGCGGGAGAAGGCTTATCTTACTGCCTTCTTTGTGGAAGGTGCGAAAGGGTCTGCCCCCTTGGGGTAAGCTTCCCAAAAGGCAACCTTCAAAGCTTAATCAAAGGAAAGGGGCTAAATTCTTTCCTGCCAGCCTTAAAGGACTTACTTTTCTGGAAAGATTTTAGTCAGAAAGATGAAGTATTCTTCCTTGATGAAGGGGTCTTTTCTTCAAAGGAAGGCGATTTTTATCTTTACCTATCCTGCGGGCTTAAGCATTTGTATCCCAAAGCCTTGGTTAATTTTTCTGCCCTATTAAAAAAGGAAGGGCTAAAGGTTCATGTCCCTCAAGCGAACTGCTGCGGAATACTTTACCTAAGCTTGAAGGAATTTGGTAGGCTAAAGGAGTTTGCTCAAAATAACCTTTTAGCCTTCTCTGAGGAAAAACCTATCCTAACCTTCTGTGCAACCTGTCTTTGGATGTTTAGAGAGGTTTACCCGCTTATTTCCGAGGATTTTAGAAGTTTAGCTGAAAGAACATACTTTGTGTTGGATTTTTTGGTAAGTAACTTCAAGATAAAAGCTGAAATTGAGGGCTTTGAGAAGGTGCTTTTTCATAAGCCATGCCATCTTGTAGGCGAAGGATTAGTCAACATAGACTTGACTTTATCTAATTTAGGACTTAATAATAAAATAAAAGATTTTTGTTGCGGATCAGGAAAAGCTGACCTTTGGCTCAAAGGCTTTCAGAGGGAATACCGTAGAGCGTGGCTAAGAGAACTCTCAAGAATTGATGTTTTGGCAACAGCCTGCACTGGTTGTTTTAACAATTTTAGCACCCTTTTGAAGGCTCCTCCTTTAGTAAAGCATTGGCTTGAGGTTATAAATCTAAAATAGCATGGCTGATAAGTATCCATCCTATCTAAATCTCTTAGAGAGCGGGGAGCTTGATAGAAGAATTGAGGCTCTTTATGAAAGGTCAAGCCCTTGTAGGGTCTGCCCCCACGAATGCGGGGTAGATAGACTAAAGGGAGAAAAGGGCTTTTGTCGTGTGGGGAATAAGCCCATGATAGCAAGCTATGGACCCCATTTTGGTGAGGAAAGACCCCTTGTGGGAGAAGGAGGCTCAGGAACGATATTTTTTACCTTTTGTAAAATGGCTTGCGTTTACTGCCAAAACTGGGAGATAAGCCATGAAGGCGAAGGAGAAGAGGTTTCAGAAGAAACCTTGGCTAAGGTCATGCTCATTCTTAAAGTCTGGGGTTGTCGTAACATAAACCTTGTTACTCCTACCCACCAGATACCTTTTATAGTTAAGGCTATAAAGATTGCGGCTGAATCTGGGCTTGACCTCCCCATTGTTTACAACTGCGGAGGCTATGAGTCGGTTGAAACTTTACGCCTTCTTGAAGGGATTATCGACATCTACATGCCAGATATCAAGTATATGGACGAGAAGGTTGCTTTAAGGCTTTCAAAGGTTAAAAACTATCCTGAGGTGGTTAAGCTTGCGGTGAAGGAGATGCATCGTCAGGTTGGAGACTTGGTGATAGAAAACGGTATAGCTAAAAGGGGACTTATCATCAGGCATCTTGTTTTACCTCACGACCTCTCCCAGACAGAAGAGGTTATAAAGTTTGTAGCTCAAGAGATATCTCCTAATACCTACTTTAACCTTATGGACCAGTATAGACCCTGCGGGGAAGCCTGGAAGTATCCGCCCCTTGATAGAAAGATCACTAAAGAAGAATGGAATAGGGCTTTAGAGCTTGCTAAGAAGTATGGGCTTAAAAGGCTTGACGATAGAAGAGCAAGGTTCTGGGACTAAGTTCTTTGCCGTGGGTGATGTCCATGGCTGTAGTAGAAGCCTTGAATCCTTGCTTTCTAAGCTACCCATTCGCTGGAACGAAGACTATTTGATATTCCTTGGCGACTACATAGACCGAGGAGAAGACCCACGCCGAGCCTTAGAGATAGTGATGGAGGTGGCTAAAGCCTATCCTGGGAAGGTGATAGCCCTAAAAGGGAACCATGAGTGGATGTTTGAAAGGTTTTTGCAAGGGATAGACCCAGAGGTCTTTCTTTATAACGGTGGGGATAAGACCCTCCGTTGCTACATGAAGGAGGGGCGTCTCCAAATACCGGATGAACATGTTGATTTCCTACGGAGCCTTCCTCTTTATGTCGAAACTCCGGACTACATTTTTGTCCATGCTGGGATAAACCCTTACAAAAGCCTTCAAGAACAGGATGAGATGGACCTTCTTTGGATTAGGCAGAGCTTTTATCTTTATGAAGGCACATTCCCCAAGGTGGTAGTGTTCGGGCATACCCCATTTGCGGATGTGCTGATGCTTGAGGATCGGATCGGTATTGACACCGGATGCGTCTACGGGGGGAAGCTTTCGGCGGTAATGCTTCCAGAGAGGGAGGTCTTTCAAGTATGAATTTTAGGAGGTAGAGGCTATGGCAGATGATAGGAAAAAGCTCTCTTGGCGGGAGATAGACAAGCTAAAAGACCAAAGCGGTCTTGCAAAGCTCAGAAAAAAGAGGGAAAAAGCAGAAAGAGCTGAGTCCCCTTTGCTTGACGAAACAAAGAAAAAAAGCTACCTCAAGGAGCTTGAAAAGCTTTTTCAAGGGAAAAATTCAAAGGAAATGGAAGAGGCTTTGAAAAAGCTTCATCAATCGGCTGGTAAAAGGGACTTCAAAAAGCTTGCCCTCGAATTCATTGAAAAGTTTGGTCTTCCTACCGATGCTATGACTTTGCTTCTTTTTTTAGATTCTAAAGAAAAGGAGCTTATTCTTAAGACTATACAATTTATAAAGGAGAATTTTTCTTTATTTTCAAAGGAAGATTTAGAAGCCTTGATTACCAAACTAAAGACCCTGAGGTATACGGTTACCGACCCTGCGGTGTCTTTTAAGGTAGAGAAGGTCTTGAAGGAGCTTCCCCTTTGATGGTGGATGTCCTTAAAGAGTTTCTAACCTTTTTGCTTTCTCAGAAAAACTATTCTTTGAACACCCTTTATGCCTATGCTGGAGATATAAAAGATTTTCTTGATTTTTTATCATATGAGAAGGTTGAGCTTAAGGACTTAGACCTAAGCGTCGTTGAAGCCTACTTAGCAACTCTTAGAGAAAGGGGGTTTAATCCCTACAGCATTGCGAGGAAGCTTTCAAGCTTAAAGAGTTTTTTTAGGTTCTTGCTTGAAGAGCTTCAGCTTGAGCTTCCTCCTTTGCTTTTGGAAACACCAAAGCTCCCCTTTCGGTTGCCAAAGGTTCTTACCCTTGATGAGGTAAACGCCCTTCTTTCAGCTCCTGACCTTTCCTCACCCTTAGGAATTCGGGATAGGTGCATGCTGGAAGTCCTTTACGCTACAGGGGTTAGGGTCTCTGAGCTTGTAAGCTTGGAACTTTCGAGCCTAAACCTTGAGCTTGGGCTTGTTAGGGTTTTAGGGAAAGGAGAAAAGGTCCGGCTTGTGCCCTTGGGAGAGCCTGCTTTAAACTTCTTAAAGCTCTATTTAGCCGAGGTAAGACCAAGGCTTGAGAACAAAAAGAGCAAGGACTTTGTCTTTCTAAACCGCCTTGGGTCCCCGATGACAAGACAGAGGTTTTGGCAGATAATAAAGGACTACGCTAATAAAGCAGGCATACCTCTTGAGAAGATTTCGCCCCATGTGCTTAGGCATTCTTTTGCAACCCATCTGTTAGAAGGAGGGGCAGACCTTAGGTCGATTCAACTCCTGCTTGGGCATAGTAGCATAACGACAACGCAAATCTATACCCATGTGGATGTAAAAAGGCTAAGAGAGGTTTATGACAAATACCATCCAAGGGCTTAAGCCTAAGCTTCTTAAAGTAAAGCTTTCCGATTTTTTAGAACATTTAAAACTTCCTGACGAGGCTTTAAACTTCATCCTTAAAGCTAAGGAGGTTGCCGAGAAGCAGGGAAGATTTCTTTACCTTGCCGGAGGAGAGGTTCGAGATTTCCTTCTTAAAAGACCGTCCTACGATGTTGACCTTGTAATAGAGGGCTCAGCCACGGATTTTTTGGAGGAGCTAAAAAGAAAGTTTATCTTTGAAGTCCTTTTTTCTTCACTCTTTTTGACCTATAAGATCCTTCTCCCCCAGACAGGGTTTGAAGTAGACCTTGTTACCGCAAGGGGTGAGGTTTATGAGGATGTAGCCGCTTTACCAAAGGTCTATCAAGCAACCTTTAAAGAGGATGTGCTAAGAAGAGATTTCACGATAAACGCCCTCATCTACGGGCTTAGCCCCCCTTATCCTGAGATGATAGTAGATTTAGTTTCTGGGATTTCTGACCTTGAAAGAAGCCTCCTTAGACCCCTTCACTTGAGATCCTTCGTTGACGACCCAACGAGGGTCTTTCGAGGGATACGCTATAAGGTTAGGTTTGAGCTAAATTATGCCGAAGAATTTTATCAGGCTCTTTCCCAGGCGATAGAGGCTCAAGCCTTCCTTAAGCTTTCAGCATCCCGGTTAAGAAGCGAGCTCTTACTCTTTGTCAAAAGAGAGGGTATATCCTCTTTGCCTAGGCTCTTATCAGAGTGCCAAAGCTTTGACCTTTTTTCTCATTCAGGCTTAGGGGTAGATGGAGAAAAGTTAGTAGAAGGAATAGAAACTTTAAAGGAATTTGTAGAAATCCTTAGTCCTCGGGAATTAGAAGATGCTTTTCTTTTGATTTTAGCCGGGTTTAAGCGGGAAAATTTAAAGCGTCTCTTTTTCGCAGATAGCATTATTGATCGCTTGGTAAAGCTCTATGAAGAGTTTAGGACAAACTTGCAATCAGTTCTAACTCTTCCTTTGATCGGGCGAGTTTTAAAGTTTGACAAGATAGACAAGGCAACGCTTATAGCCCTATCTCTTTATTTACCAGAGCTAAGAAAAGAAATTAAAAGATACCTTTTTGTGTATAGCAAGGTCTATCCCGAGCTTAAAGGTGGAGATTTAAAAGAGCTTGGGATAGAGCCAGGGAAGCAAATTGGCGAGATTTTAAAGAAGCTTAGGGAAGAGAAGCTTGAGGGGAGGCTCAAGACTAAAGATGAGGAAATAGCCTTTGTTAAGAGCTTGCTTTATTCCGCATCTTAACTATAATTCTTGAGAAAGTATCTTAGGGGTTTGTCCATGGAAGAAAATTTTAAAACGCTTCTTGAGGAATACTTTCAAAGGATGGATGCTCCGATAAAGGTTGGCGATGTGATAAAGGGAGTTGTGGTTCATTTTGATGGAGAAAACTACTTTGTAGACCTTGGGGGAAAGGCTGAGGCTATCCTTCCAAAAACTGAAGTGGTTGAACCTGAGAAAATAAAGCTCGGTGAGGAGTTATCGGCAATAGTCACTCATAGAGGAAAAAGAGGAGTTTATGTTCTTTCTGTAAAAAAGCTCTTTGAAAAAAGGACAAGGGAGGAGTTTGAGGAGCTTTTTGCTAAGGGCTTACCCCTTAGGGTAAAGGTTATGTCTCCGGTAAAAGGGGGCTATGTTGTTAGTTTTAAAGGTGTGGTTTCTGCTTTCTTACCGGGATCTCAAGCTGAAAAAGACCCTGACTTTGTAGGAAAGGAAATAACCGTTATTCCTCTTGAGAAGAAGGAAAATAGTTATGTTGTTTCTCAAAAGGCTTACCTTGCAAAGGAAAGGGAACTTAAAAAGAAAGAAATAGAAGAAAAGGTCCGTGAGGGGGTACCTTTAGTAGGAAGGGTTAAGGCTAAAGTTAAGGGGGGTTTTATCGTAGTCTTTGAGGGGGTCATTGCTGGATTTCTTCCCTTTTCTGAGCTTACCCATAGGAGGCTAAAAAGCCCTGAGGACTACCTTCAAATTGGGGATGAGATTAAAGTCTCAGTCCTTTCTTATGATCCTATCCAAGGAAAGTTAAAAGTTAGCTTAAAAGCCTTAGAGAGGGACCCGTGGGCAGAGGTTTTAGAAAAATATCCTGTTGATAGCAGGCATGTTGGGACGGTAGTTGAGGTAAAGCCCTTTGGAGCTTTTGTTGAGCTTGAACCTGGGATTGAAGGCTTAATCCCTGCAAGCGAGGTCTCTTGGCAAAGGGGGCTAAAACCCCAGGATGTGTTAAGCCAAGGGGACAGGGTAGAGGTTGTGGTGCTTGAAGTAAAGCCTGAAGAAAGAAGGATGATCCTTAGCCTTAAACGCCTGGAAGAAGACCCATGGGAAGTTTTTGCAAGGGAGCATAAGGTAGGGGATATAGTTTATGGAAAGGTTAGGGGAGTCGTTGATTTTGGGCTTTTTGTGGAGGTAAGAGAGGGTGTAGTTGGCTTTGTCCATCGGTCAGAAGCAAGCTGGAAGCGAAACCTAAATTTAAAAGAGGCTTTTTCAGAAGGAAGCGAGGTCTCAGCAAAGATCCTTGAGCTAAATCCTTCGGAAAAAAGGCTAAAGCTAAGCATCAAGGCTTTGGTCCGAAATCCCTGGGATGTAGCAAGCGAAACCTTAAAGCCTGGAACAAACATTTCCGGAAAGGTCAAACAGATTTTACCCGGCAAGGGCTACCTCGTTGAGATAACTGAGGAAATATTAGGTTTTTTGCCCTTTCGGGAGGTCCCGCAAGGTGAAAAGTTTAAAGAAGGGGATAAAATCCAGGGTAAGGTCATTCTTTTTGACCGGGAAAAGGAAAGGGTTCATCTATCTGTCATAGCTTTAAAGGAAGAGGAAGAAAGGATGTTAGCCCAGGAGTACCTAAGCTCTCAGAGCCCTTCAGGAAGCCTCACCTTAGGTAAAGTTTTGAAATCTTTGGCTGAAAGAGAAGGCTCATGAAGCGCCCGTGGTTGGTTTACGGATTAGCCTTTTTAGGCGGTCTTGTCCTGTTTTTAATCCTTCTATCCTTTATTTTTGCCCTTTTAGCAGGCTACAAACACTTTGACCTTGGGAAACCAAAGATAGGGGTTCTGGAGATAAAAGGTGTTATCCTCGATGCTGACGAGTATCTTTCTGCCATAAGGGAGTTTAGAACCAGGCGGGATGTTAAGGCAGTTTTGGTAAGGGTTGAGTCTCCTGGCGGAGCCATTGGTCCAACTCAAGAGGTCTTTGAGGAGCTTAAAAAGCTTAGGAAAGAAAAGCCTATTCATGTTTCCATGGGTGGTGTTTCTGCTTCCGGAGGCTACTATGTATCCCTTGCTGGGGAAAAGATCTTTGCAAATCCTGGAACGATTACAGGAAGCATTGGAGTTGTGATCGAGCTACCAAACCTTGAAAAACTGTTTGATAAGCTTGGGATTAAAAGCGAAACCATAAAGAGCGGAGAGTTTAAGGATACAGGGAGCATCTACCGTGGCTTGACTAAGGAGGAAAGGGAATACCTAAGGGCCAAGGTCAATCAGTTGCACGAGCAGTTTGTCAGGGTCGTTGCCGAGGAAAGAAAGCTTCCTCTTGATAAAGTAAAAAGCCTTGCCGATGGTCGCATCTACACCGGAGAGGAGGCAAAGGCGCTAAAGCTTGTCGACGAGCTTGGGAACTACTACACGGCTTTAGAGGAGCTTAAAAAGAGGATAAATTTAAAGGAAGTGGAAATTCTGATTTTGCCAAGGAAAAAGGGATTTTGGGAAAGGTTTTTTGAGGAAAAAACAAGCCTTTCTGTGGAAAAGCTTCTACAATCATTATATTTTCAACCCTTTTACATCATTAAGCTTAACCTATGACTGGGAATGATTTAGCTAAAAAGCTTTTGTCGACCTTTCCTGATCTTGAGAGCGAGGTCGCCTTAAGCCTAACAAATGCCTTCTTTGAAATTCTAAAGTCCGCGATGAAAGATGGACATTCCGTTGAGCTTCGAGGATTTGGGACCTTTCAGCCAAGGGTTTGCAAAGGGGTAATCTTTGTAAACCCAAAAAACAATCAGCGCTATTATGTGCAAGAAAAGAAAAGGGTAGTCTTTCGAACCGGGACAGAATTCCTTGAAAGATTAAACACCCCCTTTGACGCTGGGCTTGACCTTGGGACGCAGACCTTTAGGCTTATTCTTGGAAAGCACTTCGAGGATACTCCGTACTTTCTCCTAAGGGAGAGGGCAAATGTTAGACTTGGGGAGGGGCTTTGCGAAAGCGGATTAATTTGTGATGCAGCAAAGGAAAGAGGGCTTTCTGCTTTAAAGAACTTTAAAGAGATTTTAGATAGATATGAGGTAAAAAACATCAAAGCCATAGGGACGGCGGTCTTCAGGAAGGCTAAGAACGCAATGGAGTTTATCGGCGAGGTTGAAAAACACTTTGGAATAAAAATAGAAATTTTAACCCCCGAGGATGAGGCAAAGTATACCTTAAAAGGGGTAAAGTTTGGGCTGGAAATGCTTGACTATAAACCAAGGTCTTTTGTTGTTGTTGATGTAGGGGGAGGTTCAACGGAGGTTATTTACTATAAAGAAGACTTTGAGCCGATAATCTACAGCTTAGACCTTGGAGTTGTCGCCTTGAGAGACTTTTTTGGTCTTCGTTATCCCTTGACTACAAAAGCCCTTCAATCTCTAAGAGATTACATTCGGAACAAACTAAAAGAGTTACCATACACCAAGCCAGAGATGCTAGTTATAACTGGAGGTTCGGCCTCTCTTCTTGGGTCTTTGGACCTAAAACTAAAAATTTACGATCAAAGAGCCTTGCATGGGCATCGAATTACCCTTGAGAGAATTGCTAAGATGGCTCAGAGATTAACCAGTATGACCCTATCCCAGCTCTCAAGGGTTAGGGGGATGGAAAGAGGAAGGGAAGACCTCGTTGTCCCAGCCTTATGCGTATACCTTGAGCTTTTATCATACTTTCAACTTGATTCTGCGCTCATAAGCGAGTTTGGCATCCTTGAAGCTACTTTACTTTCCTTGTGGGTATTGTAAAATATATAAAGATTAAAAATCACTAAAGAACAATTAAAAAGGGTCGAGGAGGTATATGTTTGAGATAATTGAGGAAGCTTTAACCTTTGATGATGTTTTACTCGTGCCAGCTTACTCAGAGGTTTTACCAAAGGATGTTGATGTTTCAACCTACATTACCCCTAAGATTAAGCTCAACATCCCTCTTCTTTCTGCGGCCATGGATACGGTTACTGAAAGTAGGATGGCTATTGCCATTGCAAGAGAAGGAGGGCTTGGGGTCATTCATCGGAACTTACCTTTAGAAGAGCAGGTAAGGGAGGTTGAAAGGGTAAAGAAATCGGAAAGCGGCATGATCTACGACCCCATAACCGTAACCCCTGACACCCCCATACGAAAAGTTTTAGCCCTGATGGAGGAGTATAAGATCTCCGGTATTCCTGTAGTTGAGGGACCAAAGAAAAAGCTTGTCGGTATTGTCACAAACAGGGACCTTCGGTTTGAAACCCAGCTTGACAAGCCGGTCAAAGAGGTAATGACCAAAGAGAATTTAGTGGTTGCAAAGCCTGGAATTACGCTTGACGAAGCGGTAAAAATCCTTCATGAAAGGCGCATAGAAAAGCTCCTCATCGTGGATGATGACTTTTGCCTTAAAGGATTAATAACTATTAAGGACATCGAAAAGATAAAGAAGTATCCGAATGCCTGCAAGGATGAGCTTGGAAGGCTTAGGGTCGGAGCAGCGATCGGGGTTGGGAAAAATCGCTTAGAGCAAGCAGAGGCTTTGCTTAAGGCTGGTGCTGATGTTCTGTTTATCGATTCTGCCCATGGACATAGCAAAAATGTCATTGAGACTATTAAAGAGATAAAGCACCATTTCCCCGATTGTCAGCTCATCGCAGGGAACATCGCAACTGCTGAGGGATGCGAAGCCCTGATCAAAGCAGGAGCAGACGGAGTAAAGGTAGGCGTTGGTCCAGGTTCTATCTGCACAACAAGGATAGTTGCTGGGGCAGGGGTTCCTCAGATCACGGCAATTGCTAATGCAGCTAAAGTTGCTGACCGCTACGGTATCCCGATCATTGCCGATGGTGGTATAAGGTTTTCAGGAGACATAACCAAGGCTATCGCCGCAGGTGCTTGGGCCGTTATGATAGGTAATCTCTTTGCTGGAACGGAAGAGGCACCGGGAGAGGTGATCCTTTACGAAGGACGAACTTACAAGCTTTACCGGGGAATGGGTTCTCTCTCTGCCATGTTCAAAAGCGGTGGTCGAGAAAGATACGGTCAAGAGGCAGAGGATATTTCTAAGTTTGTGCCTGAGGGGGTTGAGGGTAGGGTGCCCTATCGCGGACCAGTATCACACATCATTTACCAGCTAATAGGTGGGCTAAGGTCAGGGATGGGTTATTGCGGATGCGCAACCATAGAGGAGCTAAGGAGGAAGGCTAAGTTTATCAAGATTACCCCTGCAGGTTATAGGGAGAGCCATGTTCATGATGTGACCATCCTAAGGGAGGCTCCAAACTACTGGGTGGGTAAATAATGGCCTACTTTAAATGGAAGGGAAGGTCAGCCTCGGGTGAGATTAGGACAGGGGTTTTAGAGGCTCCAAGCCCGCAAGTCGTTGAGGTCTATCTTCGAAGGCTAAACATCAAACCCATCGAGATAAAAGCTCAGAAAGAAACAACTTTTCGGCTTACTTTAAAGAGGGTTTCGGAAAAGGAGCTCATGCTGTTTACTCGGCAGTTTGCTACCGTCCTTGAGGCAGGGCTCCCTATTGTTAAGGCTTTAGAAACGCTTAGCATGCAACAGAAAAACCCCTACTTTAGAAAGATTCTTGATGACATCAAGAAAAAGGTAGAAGGTGGGTCGGCTCTTAGCGACGCCATGGCTGAGTACTCAAAGGTTTTTGGAAGGCTCTACATTCACATGGTCCGGTCTGGTGAGGCTTCTGGTAATCTTGATGAGGTTTTAAAGAGGCTTGCTGTTTACTTGGAAAAAATCGTCTCCATCAAGTCCAAGGTAAAGCATGCAATGATCTATCCCTCAGTAATTGTTTTAGTAACCATAGTTGTCATAGCTATCCTTATGATATTTGTAATCCCCAAGTTTGCTCAGCTTTTTGCTGAGGCTGGTCAGGCTCTACCACTACCTACCCAGATTTTAATCAACATAAGCAACAACTTTAAATATATTTTTGGTATATTCCTTGCCTTGGTCATTGGGTTTGTTGTTTTGATTAAATACCTAAGACGGTCAGAAAAAGGGCGCCTTGAAACGGATAGGTTGCTTTTAAAAATTCCCATCTTTGGGGAGCTTTTTCATAAGGCAGCTGTATCCCGTATGGCGCGCACCCTGGGAAGTCTAATCACGGCTGGTGTTCCGTTGCTTCAGGCTATTGCCGTTGCTGCAGAAACATCAGGAAATAAGGTGATTGAAAAAGCCCTTGAAGATGTGAGGTTAAGCGTAGCCGCCGGGCAACCCATTGCTGACCCGATGTTTTACACTGGGGTCTTTCCCTACATGCTTATAGAGATGGTTAGAGTAGGGGAGATGTCCGGACGGCTTGATGAGATGTTGAATAAGGTTGCAGATTTTTATGAGGAAGAAGTTGACCGGACGGTTGCTACCATCTCAACCCTCATTGAGCCGATCTTGCTTGTCATCCTTGGCGGTGTTATTGGCGGGATACTTGTAGCCCTGTATCTCCCTATCTTCCAGCTTGGCGGCGTAGTCGGAGGCGGTGGTTAAAACATAAAAGAGGTAAGGGGGCAGACCCCCGTTGTTCGGAATTAGATAAAATTTAAGATTTGCAGCTCTTCTTGCCCCTTCCTTTGCAAGAGGAGGAAGATTCCCCCTGTCCTTCAGCTTTGGTCATGGTGTTTTCTGCCCCGCAGGATGGGCACTTCTTTGGTTTACACCTTGATTCTTTCGTTGCTCCGCATTGGCTACACTTCCAAACAGCCATAATCTACCTCCTTTTAAAAATTTTCCTTAAAAAATAATGCATCTAAAAATAAAAGCAATAGGTTAATAGCGTTATTTTTTTTACTTCTCCGCCAATCGTCTCGAGCCGGAAGACGGGGGTCGTGTATAGCTATTACTTTTTTGTGGTTGACATAAAAGTTTAACTATGTTAAAAGAAGACAGTATGAAGAGAGGAAAAAAGGTTAAGAAAGATCCCCATCAATTTTGCATTGCAAGCAGTGAACCAAAAGAAGAGTTTACCTTAAAAGGAAAGATTTGGATTGAAGGAAGAGAAGGGACATTTTTGGGATATGGAAGAATAGTTCTCCTGGAAAAGGTAAGAGAATTGGGCTCTATTTCCAAAGCTGCTAAAGCATTAAACATGTCCTACAGGCAGGCTTGGAGATTGGTCAGTTCAATGAATAGACAAGCTAAAGAACCTTTGGTAGAAACACAGGTAGGCGGCAAAAGCGGAGGCGGAGCAAGGCTCACTAAAGCGGGTGAAAGGGCAATCGAACAGTTTAGAAAAATTCAAGAAAATTTAAAAAAGTTTCTTGCAGAAGGGATAAAAAATTTTGAAATTTAATGTTTAATTTTGGGCGTCTTTTACTTTGAATTGAGTTTCCTTTAACACAAAAATCCTTTCACTTTTTAGGGATACGATTGCTTGGCTTTGTGTTTTTAGGTTTAGCTTTGAGCTTGCGTATTCAGGCACTTCTATTTCAATACTTATGTTTGAGCCGTTCGGGACGAACATAACAAGCACGGATGCTCCTTTTGGATAGATTGCAGTAATTACACCTGACAAGAGGTTATCATTCTTTTTAGGTAAATCTGGCCTTAAGATCATCACATCTTCTTTTCTTATACCAAAAGAAACGGTATCTCCAATGTTGAATTTAAAAGATGTTGAAGACGATGGTATCGAAATCTTAGCCTTGAGTTCTTTTGAATACACAAGATAGTTATTATCATTCATAGCTATGACTTTGCCGGAAAAGATGTTTTTAATCCCAAAATATTTAGCGACGTCGAGGTCTGATGGAAAGCGGTAAACTTTCTCTTTTTTGTCGGTTTGACGAATGGTTCCCTCTATCATCACGCTAACATAATCGGAAAGGAAGAAAGTTTCTTCTAAATCGTGGCTTACCATGAGTATTGTTAATTCGTAAGCCTTTTGCAGGTTTTTTAAAAGAATCCAAAGTTCTTTTTTCATTCCTTCATGAAGAGCAGAAAAAGGTTCATCAAGCAAAAGGTATTTACGGCCGGAAGCTAAGGCACGAGCAAGGGCTACCCGCTGTTTTTCGCCTCCGCTTAAGTTTTTAATATCCTTTTTAAGAAGATGCGTAATTCCAAGAGCCTCAGCAAGTTCTGAGGCTAATTTGTAAAGCTCTGTTTTGTTTTTAATCTTACTCTGCTTTATCCCGTATATGATGTTTTCCCATACTGTAAGATGAGGAAAGAGAGCAAGGTCCTGAGGCACATAAGAGAACCCTCTCTTGTGAGGAGGAAGGTGGGTGACATTTTTTCCATCAACCCAAATTTCCCCTTCTTGCAACTTTCTTAATCCAAGGGTAGCCTCGAGAAGGGTTGTTTTCCCACAACCTGTCGGTCCAATCACCACATGGCATGAGCCTGATTGAACTGTGAGGTTTACATCCTTCAACAAGAAATCCTTGGACCTAACACACATTCCGTTTATTTCTATCATAAACTTTCCCTTGTTGTTAAAAGTCTTACAACATAAAGGATGGCAAAGCCTATTGTTATAAGGATTAATATTAAAACAACAGTCCCCTCTATGTCAGCGCTTGCAAGCTTCATGAAAATGGCGATGGGAAGGGTCTCTGTTTTCATTGCCATTGTACCTGCAACTGTGATGGTTGCCCCAAACTCTCCCAACGCCTTTGCCCATGTAAGTATAGCCGAAGCTATGATCCCCTTTTTAGATAAAGGAAGGGTTATCGTTAAAAAAACTTTTATTGGGGATGCACCAAGTGAACGAGCAACATCTTCGTATCTATGGGGTATTTCATCCAAGGCAGCCTTTATTAGCCTTGTAGCTATCCCGAGAGTTGTTATAAATTGAGCAAGAATTATTCCATAGAAGGTAAATACAAACTGAGCAACATGCTCTTGGAGCCAGCTGCCAAGGGGATTGTTGAAAAAGATTAAGAGCATCGCACCGAGGGCGGCAGGTGACACTATAAGGGGGAATTCTAAGACAGTATCGATAATATTTTTACCTTTAAAATTAAATCTTGATAACGCATAGGCAGAAGGGATGGCAAAGAAAAGAGAAAGAAGTGTAGCTATAGTAGCTGCAATAAGGCTTATCTTTATGGAAAATAGCGTCCTTTCCGAAGAAAGGGTCTCAACAAAAAGAGGACCATTCCAGAAGTAGAACAAAAAGAGTATAAGCACCACATAAAAGGCAAATACACAAAAAGCAAAGAACATTGAAAGAGTTTTGAAGTTTAATTTTGAAAACATTTTTTACCTCTTTATAAACCAATCTTTACTAAATATAGTCGCCCCGCCAACCGGTTTTACCTCGCCTAAAAACGCATAAGCCTCCTTTAAGGATGTTATATATCCATACTTCTTGAAAACATTTTGCCCTTTATCTGAGAGTATAAAATTGATAAACCTTTCCGCCTCTTTAGGGTGTTTGGAAAAGGTGAGGATACCTATCGCACCGTGTCCAATGCGTATAACTTCGTGAGGTTTTAACTTTACCACATCAACCTTATCCGGTGCCCATCCCTTAAGAAAATCAAATCCCAGTATGGCATCCACCTGGCCCATAAGAAGATAACTAAAAAGCTTTGATATATCCTCTGCGTAGGTTTGTATTTTTTTTCTTAAGATGTTGAGCTCATCAGGGGATAAGTTTTTTTCAAATATTTCAGCAGCAAGTGCCCCTATATAGACTGTCTCGGGGTTTGCCATGGCAAACCGGACATCCGGTCTTAAGAGGTCTTTTATGCTATAGATTTTTTTTGGATTATTCTTTTTAACAACGATCACTGGGACTAAATAAAGAAAACTCTTCACACTTTCCTTTTTTACAAGCCCCTTTTTGACCGCGAGCTCCATGATATCAGGTGAAGGGACGAAGAAAACATCACCTTGCTTGCCAAGACTTAATTGCGATAACAAAGTATGAACAGCTCCGTAGTTTGCGCTCATCTTTGCCTTATCATACTGTTGAATAATTTCATCAAGAAGTTTTTTGTAGGCAGCACCACAAAAAACGATAAGCTCCTCAGCACATACCTCTGCTGATAGGAGAGTTAGCAGAGCAAACAAGCTTACAATAAAACTTATAATTTTAAATTTCCACCTTTTCATGATTCATCCCCCTTCATTGATATAAATTAGTCATGTTTTGTTTAAACGCTAACACAAGCTAATAAGCACATGGACAGTATCTTTCATAACCAAAGATTTTAGCTATTCCTGCTATGGTTACACCGTAGAATATTACTGGTTTTTGTTTGATAAATTTTGTAATTGTCGAGTTTACAGATGTTGAACCTGTTGCAATGATAATGTCAGCCCAGGATAGTATTTCCTCTGTTTTTTCAGGTCCGTATATGAGCACACCGTATTTGATTTTACCAATATTATCTTCATCAAGGTCAACTACCTTAAGCTCAAACAGGTTTGATAGGCTATTTATCATCGCAGGTTGAAACCCTATGAACGCAATCTTTGGTTCACCAAAGTGCTTGTAAACATATTCTGGTAGCTTTGCTGCACACTTTTCAGGGTCTTCATCACGGCAGTGGATGGTCTTTTCAACGAGACCAAGGTATCTCATAACAGCGTTTAAGCTGGAGATAAGGCAGGCTCTTTCATAATCGTTGGAAAGTGGCAGGCAAAGAACATCCTCAATCGTCCCGCTGAAATTTCCTGGCATGCTGGTATACGCTTGTCCTTTTTGCCCCAAAAAGTTAGCTTCCATCATCACTTCTTTACCTTTTAAAAGAGGAAAATCTTCTCTCTCCGGCTCGCCTATAGCCTCTTTTGGTGTTAAGCTTCTTGCAGTAATCTTAATATTTTCTCTAAGAAGATCGTGACTTTCAACTAACTGTTTTAGCTTCTGTTTTAGCTCTTCGTAAAATTTTTCTACCATGCCCCAATCCATTACTTCTTTATCCATTCCCTTGGGACAACATACTTACCCCCAATGGGTTTCTTTTCGCCAACGAAGGCAAAGGCTTCCTCAGGGGACATAAGATAACCATACTTCCTAAAGATAGCTTTTCCTTTGTCAGAAAGTATGAAATTTATGAACTTTTCGGCAAGCTCCCTATTTTGGGTGAACTTTGAAACAGCAATGGGAATGTATCCGATACGGACTATCTCTGATGGTTTGAGTTTTATCGTTTGTATTCTTTGAGGGTCCCAGTGTTCAAACACCTCCCATCCGACCACCGCATCAACAGTTCCAAGGGCAACTGCAGTGGCAGTCTTTTCGCAGCTCTCTAAATAGTTTACCAAGTTTTTTCTGAATTGAGCTTTTTCCTTAGGAGTGAAGTTTTTTTCTATTACCTCTACGGCATAACCTCCGACACAGACACCATCGGGGTTGGCAATAGCAACCCTAACCCCTGGCTTTGCCAAGTCCTTAAGTGATTTTATGTTTTTCGGGTTCCCCCTTGGCACGTTTATGGCTGGAACAAGATAGACAACTATCCTCTCAGTTTCTGGATAAACTACTTTTTTTTCCTTTGCTAGCTCCATGTAATCCGATGAGCCAGGGAAATAAATATCCCCCTTTTTTGTTAAAATCATTTGAGAAAGCACAATGCCCGAGCCACCAAATATGAGGTCTACTTTTACACCGGTTTTTTTCTCAAAGGCTTTTGCAGCCTCTTCCAAAGGTGGTTTGCTAGCCGCGCCCGCAAAAACCATGAGATTTTGTTCTTGGGCTAAAGAAGTTCCTGAATTCATAGTTAAGACCAAAAAAGTTATAAAGGTAATTAAACTTTTAAACCACCTTTTCATATCTCCACCTCCTGCTTGATTTTTTCTATACTTTTATTTCTCTGTAGTCTCGTGCTTGAGAAGCTTCTTTTTTATGGTCTCATTTTATATCGTTATATATCATAGGAAATAACGATTGTCAAGTTTTTTGGTAGTGAGGGTCCCTTTCAGAAATTCCTTCTATGTTCTGCCAAGCGTAGCGAGGTATCCCCGGGGAAACTTCTTGCTTGACGGCTTAGGGTAAGAAAAAGAGGGGGTTGGGGCTGACAAACACCACGTGTCTACTCAAATTTCTTTTTTGGTGGTTTTGGTAGATAGTCAAGTCGAGGGTTAAACAGGGCTTTGAAAATGCTCTTTTTGACCTTTGGGTTTAAAGGATAGACCTTTTTTTGTAAAAGTTCGTTAACGGCATTTCTCATCGTCTCCTTAGAGAAGGGGCAGGGGTTTTCAAGAACTTCCCAGCCTCTTTTAGCAAAAAAGGATGATATTAGACGCTTCTCAACAAAGTAAAGAGGTCTGATAATATACAGTTTACCCTTAAACATCTCTTGGCTTGGGACTAAAGCTGATAGCTCTCCGTGGAAGAAAAGGTTCATGAAGAAAGTGGTAAGCACATCGTCTTGGTGATGACCAAAGGCTATTTTATTAGCTTCAAGCTTTTCGGCAATCCTGAAGAAGTGCTTTCTTCTATGCCAAGAGCATACAAAGCAAGGGTTAGCGCTCCCTTCATCAAAAGCTGAGATAGCCTTAAGTCCATAATTCGTTTTTTCAAAGATAAACTCTATCCCCCTCTCTTCACAGAAAGCTCTCAAAAAGGATATTCCGCTTAGGTATTTATCTTCCTCTTTGGGGAAGCCCATGTCAAGATGGATGGCTGTAAGCTTAGCTCTTATCCTTACTTTATCCTTCCAAAAGGAAAGAAAGTGCGTCAAAACAAGACTATCCTCACCCCCAGAGAGGGCAACAAGAACATGGTCCCCATCTTTTAATAGCTCATAGCCAAATATGCCTTTCCCAACAAGCCGCCTTATCTTTTCTTCAAGCCCCATGGAGTATTCCGATTAATGAAGATTTATAATTTTTAATAATATTACTATAAAGCTAAAAAATTTCAAAACTTTTACCTAATATGTGCTGTTTGATAAAGACGCCTATTGTTTCAACCAAAGAGAAAGCGAGAGATTCCTTGCTTGCTGGATGGAGGTGACAGCTCTTAACCATATACAGCCCCAAAGCATTGCTTGACGAAGTTTGCTCATTTTTATAGAATTCTTTATAGAATTTTTAAAAGCTTCAAAAGCTATGGGGGGTAGGCTTATGGCTGAGATGCAAATTGGGCAGTGTAAGGTTGAGGTCGTTAAGGGAGACATTACGGAAGAGGTCACAGAGTCCATAGTTAACGCAGCAAACGAGAGGCTAATCCCTGGGGGTGGGGTTGACGGATCTATCCACAGAAAGGGTGGTCCCACTATATTAGAAGAACTCAGGGCAAAATACACTCACTGCCCAACTGGGCAAGCTGTGGTTACTCGAGGAGGAAATCTAAAAGCTAAGTATATAATCCATGCCGTCGGGCCAATTTACAAGGATGGGAAGTCCGGAGAGGCAGAGCTCTTGGCAAGCTCTTATCGTTCAGCCCTTGAAAAAGCCTTAGAGTTAAACTTAAACTCTATTTCTTTTCCAGCTTTAAGCACCGGTGCCTACGGATACCCTTTAGAAGAAGCATCAAGCATAGCTTTAAAAACTGTGATCGATTTTCTCAAAGAGAAGCAAGCTCCAAAGCTTGTAAGGTTCGTGCTCTTTACGGATGAAGCGTATGAAATTTTTGTAAAGACGCTTGAAAAGTTTAAAACTGAACTATCTTAAGTAGAAGCAATCTCCAGAATAAACTTTGCGTATTCCAGCTTCTGTCTGAACAAGCAAGGCTCCGTCATCATCAAGGTCAAGGGCAACCCCTTCAAAGCTTTCGTTTAAAGTTCTAACTTTGACAGGTCTTCCAAGGGTAGAGGAAAGAGACTTCCATTCCCTAAGAATTTCTTGCATAGAAGAGTTAAGATATAAGGTTTCAAAATTTTGAAGTAAAGAGCTAAGAAAGGCAAATCTGTCAACCTCTTTTCCCAAGCATTCCGATACTGAGATTGCCTTTTGTTCAAAGGGCTCCTGCGATACTTTGTTGTTTAAGTTTACGCCAATACCGATTAAGGCATAATCCATAAGGTCTGCCTCTCCCTTTACTTCAAGAAGGATGCCCGCAACTTTTTTCTCGAAAAGCAGCACATCGTTTGGCCATTTGAGAGTTGGAGAAAGGTTATAAGTTTCCTTTAAGGCATTTGCTACCGCTAAGGCTGAAAGGAAGGGAAAAACAAATGCGGATTTAAGGGGACGCTTATCAAGTAGGATAAGGGTTATCCAGAGCCCGCCAAGGTCTGACTTCCAAGCCCTGCTAAGCCTTCCTCGCCCGGCTGTTTGTTTTTCCGCTATTACAATGGCCTTATCTCCCCTCTCAGCAAGCTCCTTTGCCACATCCATAGTGGAAGACACTTCAAACCTGTAAACGACCTTTTCCCAAAGGCTTAGCCTTGAAACAAGCTCATTTTGCCTTGAGGGAAGAAGGAGGTCTTTATACCTAAGAAAATAGCCTTTTTTGGTTGCTTGAATTTCAATACCTTCTTTCTTTAGTCCTTGAATAGCCTTCCAAACCGCTGTCCTTGAAACATGAAGCTCTTTTGCTAAAACCTCACCAGAAACTTCAGAAGGAGAATTTACCAGAATCTCTAAAATTCTTTCTTTAAGGCTCATTCTTGAGCTAAATTTTACCAAAAGAGCCTTGCAAAGGAAAGAAAATCTTTTAGGACCCCTAAAAAACCTCTCTTTTTCTTGATAAGCCTAATGATCTCTTTTATGACCTCCCTTTTAAACTTCCCTTGAGCTGAAAAGTAAAGAGACATAGCTTCATAGAGAAGCTCAGGGTAGGTAGAGAAGATATGCTTGTTCCGTAGGAATAGGTCCTTCATGTTCTTTGCCAAGGCTAAGTCTTTATAAAAGTAGCTTTCTTTGAGCTTTTCTTCGTAGACCCTTAGCGTTTTTTCGGAAAAGTCACCCTTTTCTAAGGCTAAAAAGGCTGTTTCTCCTGCCAAAAGACCGGAGTAGATGGCAAGGTTTGTTCCCTCTCTAAACAAGGGATTGACAAAGCCTCCTGCATCCCCGCAAACTAAGACCCCATTTCCGTAAAACTTAGGGAACCCTTTATAACCCCACTCGGGTATAAGATGAGCTCCATACTCTAAAACTTCCGCCCCCTCAAAGAGCCTTTGGAAAAAAGGATGGGTCTTTGCTCTTTCTAAAAGCTCGTAAGGTCTAACTCTATTTTTGGCAAGCTCATAAAGAAAAACTCCGATACCAAAGGAGATACTGTTTTTGCTCGTGTAAAGATAGCCTAAGCCAGGATAGCCCTGGGTGATAAACCCAAGGATCTCAAGGGCTAAGCCCTCATCCTCCTTTAGCCCAAGCCTTTTTTCAAGCTCGCCCTTTGGTAGTTGCAGGACCTCTTTTACAGAGAGGACAACCTCTTCAGGATGAAAATCTCTGGAGTATAGACCTGCCTTTTGGGATAGGACCCTGTTTACCCCTTCGGCAAGGATGACCACCTTGGCTGAAATGGATGCTGGACTGCTATCGAAAAAAGACTTTGGACGGTCAACGATAACGCCAGAGATGTTCCCATCATCATCCTTTAAAAAATCTACAACCTTTGTCTTTGGGGCAAGGTCAACTCCAGCCCTTTGAGCAACCTCAGCTAAGAAAGGGTCAAACTTTGCTCTAAAGGCTGTAAAAGAATGAGTTCTATCCTCTTTTGAATGGGTAAGCTTCACATAGCCCCTTTCTGTTAAGATGAGATATCCCTCTTCAGTGACCTGCCTTTCACAAGGGAAGGGCTCAACGTTTGGAAACTCTGGGACAAGCGTCTTAACAGGTTCCGTGTAAACAACCCCTCCGAAGAGGTTCTTTGCCCCGCAGAATCTCCCTCGTTCAATGAGAAGGGTTTTTACACCCTTTCTCCCAAGGTAGACCCCTGCAGAAAGCCCGGCCGGACCACCGCCAACTATGACTACATCGTATTCGAAATCAGCCTTCACTATACCCAAGCCCCTTCTCCTTTTTTATCCTCTCGATCAAGGCTGGGATAATCTTTTTCCAATCGCCAACAATCCCGAGGTCGGAGATTTTAAAGATGTCAGCTTTTGGGTCGATGTTTATGCTTATTATGCAGTCTGAGTTTTGCATGCCTGCCCGGTGTTGAATGGCGCCAGAGATCCCTACCGCAAGGTAGACCTTTGGTCTTACCGTTTTTCCCGTTTGTCCAACCTGATGCTCATAGGAAATCCAACCAGCCTCAACGGCAAGCCTTGAAGCACCAACCTCACCATTGAGTAGCTTTGCAAGCTCAAAAAGCTTAGCAAAACCCTCCTTACCCCCGATCCCTTTCCCCCCAGCAACTATCACCTCGGCAAGCTCAATCTTAACCGTTTTTTCCTTAGGAATAAAACCAATCCTCTCGACTCCGACCTCTTCTTCAGAAAGTTCAACCTCAACAGTTATTATTTCTCCGGTTCTTTCCTCTTTTCTTTCTGGCATTGAAAAGATCCTTGGGCGCACGCTTGCCATCTGGGGGCGATGGTCTGGACAGATGATGGTTGCCATGATGTTTCCACCATAGGCAGGACGAGTCATGAGAAGGTTCTTCGTAGCTTTGTCTATAGAAAGCTCGGTGACATCTGCGGTAAGACCCGTCTCAAGAAGGGTTGCTACACCACCTGCAAGGTCTCTTCCAAGAGGAGTGGCAGGAAGAAGAAGGATCTCAGGCTTGTATCTTTTGGCAACCTCGGCTAAAGCCTTAGCATAGGCTCTATGTCTATAGTAGGCTAAAGCAGGATGGGAAACTACATAGACCTTGTCCGCACCAAAGGCAAAAATTTCAGAAGTTAGGTCTGAAACTTCATGACCAAGTAGAACTCCTGCTGTAATACCCTCTAAGTCTTGAGCAAGCCTTTTTGCTACACCAAGAAGCTCAAAGGACACAGGATGGATGGCTTTTTCTTCCTGCTCGACGTAAACCCAGACTTCCTTTGAGGCTTCAGCCGTCACAATACCCCCTTAGCTTTAAAAAGCTTAATAATTTCTTCTACCGCAGCCTCAACTCCAACCTCATCAAGGTTTATCATCTTTCCCTGTTTTTTTAACTCAGGGGTGTAGACCCTATGGACGCGGGTAGGGGACCCTTTAAGCCCCAATCGGTTTAGCTCATAGGGTATTCTCCCGTCTGCCCCAAAGACCTCAGGTTCAGCCTTTTGGGCTTGAAGGATGGCAGAAAGGGGTGAAAATACCGGATGTCCAGCCTCTTTCTCACAGGTTAAAAGCACAGGAAGCCTTGCCGAAAGAATTTCTATCCCCTTTTCCGTTTTCCTTTGAAGGACTATTTTTCTTTTCTCAAGGTCAAGGTCTTCTATTTTGATGGTATAAGTGATTACAGGAACATTTAGCCTTGCCGCAACACCTGGTCCAACCTGAGCTGTGTCTCCATCTATGGCTTGCTTCCCAAAAAGATACAGGTCAAAAGGACGGTCTGTTTTTTCTAAAAATTTTATCGCTTCGGCTAAGGTGTAGCTTGTGGCTAAGGTATCTGCGCCGGCAAACCTCCTATCAGTAAGTAGAATAATTTGGTCGGCAAAATACTCGAGAGCCTCCTTCAAGGCAAGCCTTGCTTGAGGGGGACCCATGGTAATAACAGTGATCTTACCCCCATAAGTCTTCTTTAAGTTGCAAGCAAGGGCTAAAGCAGAAATATCATAGGGATTGATGACCGCCGGAACCCCCTCCCTGATTAGGGTCCCGGTCTCGGGGTTTATCCTTATGTTTGTGGTGTCCGGAACTTGTTTTATTGAGACTAAAAGGTTTAGCATTAAAAGGCATTATAACATCTAATCCTTTCCCAGTAAATCTTCATAAACATCAAAGCATTCTTTTATGAGACATTCCTGGTCGGCAAAAAAGCATCTTCCTTCTTTTCTTTGAGGTATGGGATTTTCTGGCACTTTTATCTCCGAAAAGAGCTCCTTTGTTCTTTTGTAAACCCTTTCAAAAGGCTCAGGTATAGCGGTATTAGCAAGATTACTTTCAAGCTTTTCTAACTCTCCTTTTGCATCCTCAACCACTTTAGCCCTTGATTTGCAGACGGAACACCTCGGGTCATTTTGCTGATTAACAAGGACTCCTGCGATAAAATGCAAAGCCCTTAGACGATTTATAAGCTCCTTTTCCTCCATAATCCCCCTCCTTAAAAAGGTATTTTGTTTAATAATAATCATAAATAATCAACTATTAGTTATTAATGAAAAATTTCACATTGCTTCCCATTTAAGACCAATGCCTATGGTTTGAGGCTGAGCCAAAACTCCTTTTTTCTGGAGGGGGTAGTATATTTCATAGTATTTTTCGTCAAGTAAATTTTCTCCCCAGAGGCGAATAGATAGACCCTTAAACTTCTTTTCAAGGTCAAATCCTAAAAGATAAACTTCATGCTGGTTGTATCTTTTTTGCGGGTTTAAATGAAGTTTAAGAGTGAGCCCTAAAGGGAGATTTTTCAAAAGAGCAAACTGCAGATTATGCCTAAGATAGTTTCCATGATACCGGGAAAGACTGATCTTTTCGCCAAAAAGGTTAACATAGGTATAACTTAGTATGAAGCTACCTAAAGTAGAATTGTAAACAAAATTTATCGTCCCTCCAAAGGCAGAAACATCTAAGTTTTCAGCAAAGGTTACAGAAGAATTGGAAACCCAATCGATGAGATTTTGTCCCCTTCTAAGGAAAAGGGTAAAGGAGAAAATTCCTTTAGGTAGGGAATAATCAAAACCTCCTTCAAGGTTTAGAGCCTTCTCTGGTGAAAGCTCAGGATTTCCTTTTATTCCCATCGAGTTGTATCTTAGCTCTGTTGCTGAGGGAAGGCGATAGGAGAGGTTTGCTTGAGCTCGGAGTTTAAGGTCCTTCTTTGGTAGATGGCTTAGACCAAAGCTAAGAGAGAGGAAGTCCTTTTCACCTTCGTAGACATCATACCTTCCCCTAAGGTCTACATAGGTTCTATCGAAAAGCTCAAAGTTTATCCCAGAATAAAGACCTATGGCTCTTCTTAAAAGCCTTCCAAGCCTCGTTGAATCTAAGGTTTCATAGCTTCCTTCAAGACCAAAGGTGTAGATGCTTTTTCCTTCCTCTAAAGTAAAGGGAAGGTTCACCCTTAAGAGCTTTGAAGTATGTTTGTTCTGATAGAAGTTCGGATTTCTCCTGTCAAGGAGATAGTGGTCGTGGTTTACTCTGGCAATGATGCCCGGTTCAAAAAGAAAGCTTCCTATGCTAAAAAGCCTTTTCGCAAGAAAGAGCTGAGTCCTTGTCTCTTCCCATTCACCATCAGACCTTGGCGTATAAAAGTTTCTCCCCCCGAAATCCTTTTCAACAAACCCATAGAAGATGAGCTTTCTTTTATCCTTGGTGTAAAGGTTTAGCGTTCGGATATCAAAATCTCTGTTCCAGATGAAGCCGTTTGATTTTTTCTGCTGAAGGCTAAGGGAAAATGGAAGAGAGGGCAGGGGATAAGAAAGCTGGAGAGTGTAATCTTTGTAGTCGTAAGAGCCAAGGTTTGCTGAGGCTAAAGCTTGAGTTTTTTTGGGTTTTTCTAATACATAGTTTAGGGCTCCGCCAAAGCCAGAGGGCCCATAAGTTGGGCTTGCCCCTCCTGTCAAAACCTCGATAGAGCTTAAATTTTGGCTAAGGATGGGAAGGTTCATTAGATGATGTCCTGTTTGCAAGTCTGAGACCCGAAGACCCTCAATGAGGAGAAGATTTTGCTCAAAGTTTGTCCCCCGAATAGATAAATCTTCTTGAACTCCAAATCCCCCTCTTTCCCTAATATCAACCGCAGAATGTAAGGACCCACCTTTTTCAAGGAAAGTCTTGGGTATGATGCTTACCTCTTGAGTAGTCCTTTCAAAAGGAAAAGGAAGACTTTGTCCTATGATTTGAACCTTCTCAAGAAGCACCACTTCTTCCGCAAAGGAAAGTGAAGGAAGGAAAAGTAGGCTCCCCAAAATAAGCCTCTTGAATGGTTTTTTAGGTTTCAACACTTACTACCTCCTTTGATTTTTTTGTGTTAACCTAAAATTTTAAAATGGTTAACAAAATTGTCAAGCTTTTTCCTTAAGGCTGTTCAAAAATGTTTTTTAAACAAGCATCTTTGTTGTCGCCCCGAGCGTTAGTCGAGAGGTCTCCCTGTAGGACCGCCGTCCCGAACGAAGTGAGGGATGCCTCGCTACGCTCGGCACGACAGGGTAGGGGACTTTTTTGAAACAGCCTATAAGCCTCTGGGGCTGTTCAAAAATGTTTTTGTGTAAGCCTTCCCGCTGTCCCCTGAGCTTCTTTTTTGTCCCCCCGAGGCGTCAGCCGAGGGGTCTCCTCTTTTTTCCTTGGGGATGCCTCGCTATCGCTCGGCACGACAAAGTAGGTGGACCTTTTTGAACAGCCCCTTCAAACTGCTTGACTATTTTAAAATTGCTTATACTCTAAAATTTATAGCCTTTTGAGGGAGAGTTTATGGCTGAGAAAGATGTAACCGCGGAGGAGTGGGTAGAAAATTATATGAAAATTCAAGAAGAGGACATTGAATTTCTTGCCAAACCTCATATAAAGGAGATGATTTTTAAAGACCCAAACGACTTTCTTAATGAGCTTAAAAGAAGGACCCGGCGAAGAAATGAAGCTTTAAAAATGTATAAACGCCTAAACCTTCATGACCTCCCTGACGATAAAAAGGAAATTATTTTAAAAAAGCTTGACCTTATTATCGCAAGAGAAACCGTGCTTAATGAATTTGTGAAAAAAATCCTTGAGCTTTATAAGATTATCATAAAAGAAGCTGAAGCGGATATTTCTTATGTATAGTTGAATGAATTTTTAATGTTTCTTCCGTTAGTTTCTGTAATCATTCCAACCTATCAAAGGGCAAGGTTTTTAGTCCGAGCGATAGAGAGTGTCCTAAAGCAGACCTATCCTCGTATAGAGCTTATCGTGGTTGATGATGGTTCAAAGGATGAAACTCCTTACATTGTCTGTAGGTATCCTTTAAAGTATGTAAAGCTTCCCAAAAACTTTGGAGTTTCCTTTGCGAGAAACCGAGGAATTTTAATGGCTAAGGGTGATTTTATAGCCTTTCTTGATAGCGACGACATGTTTAGGCGGAAGAAGGTGGAAAAACAGGTTGAATTTTTCCTTAAAAATCCCCATTTTATGGCGGTGCAAACTGAAGAAGTATGGTTTAGGCATGGGAGAAGGATAAACCCAAAGAAGAGGCATGCCAAGGCAAGAGGCTATTTTTTAGACCGTGCCTTAGACCTATGCGTTGTCTCTCCTTCAAGCGTAATGTTTAGGCGAGAAGTGATTGCTGAACTTGGGCTTTTTGATGAGGGTCTTCCGGTTTGCGAAGATTACGATTATTTCATTCGCTATGCCTTAAAATATCCCATGGGCTTCATTTTAGAGCCTTTGGTAGTGAAAGAAGGGGGGCATGAAGGGCAACTTTCTTCTCGATGGGGTCTTGATTTTTACCGGGTTAAGTCTTTGATTAAAAACTACTTAAAGCATTTACCGCTTTTAGCTGCCGAAGAGAAAATATTGTTTTTGTATCATATACATAAAAAGGCAAAAAGCTTTCTCCAAGGGGCAAGAAAAAGAGGAAACCTTAAGGGTCTGTTTGAGATGCAACGGATGCTTTCCTGCTTAGAATTTCCTTATAAACTGCCGTATTAATAAGCAACGGGCTTATGAAAAAAAATGAAATTTTAGATAGGCTTAGTCGAATAATCGAAAGCCTGATTAAGAATGATTTTGCCCTCCTTCCTAAGACTAAACATTTAGAAAAAACCCTTCTAACCCTTCTTTCCTCGGCTAACGACCTACCAGAGTGTTTTAGAGAGGAGCTAAAAAAGTTGTTTTATGGGTTTGATACGCTCACGCTTCCTGAAAAGAAGGACCGTATTCTAAGGGCTAAAGCTCTGCTTGAAGATTTTGCCCAAGGAAAATATACCCCCCTTCAAATAAATGAACTGCCGGATGTCGATACCTTCCCTACGCTTGATGAATATAGGCTTTCACGAGAGGTGCTTGAAAGAAGTATAGACACCGTTAAAGGCATAGGACCAAAGCTTGCTAAAAAGTGTGCTAAAAAGGAGGTCTACACCATTGAGGACCTCCTATATTTTATCCCCAGAGATTATCAAGATAGAAGAAAAGTTACTCCCATATCCGAGCTTGTTGAAGGGGAAAGTCTAATTGTTTACGGAGAAATCATAAAATCAGGTCCCTCCCATTATGGGAGGCGAAGGGTCTACGAGGTGGTTATCACCGATGGCTCAGGCTATCTCTACCTAAAATGGTTTAATTTCAACGAGGGGCTTTGGAGAAAGCTTTACCATCTTGGCAAAAGGATTTATGCTTACGGTGAGGTCTCTCGCTTTGGACGAAACTTTGAGATGATACACCCTGAAGTGGTAGGAGATGAGGAGGAAGAAAAGCTAACCCTTGAGATCGGGAAAATTGTCCCAGTCTACTCTTCCATGGAAGGGGTTTCAAACATAGTGCTAAGAAAGATTTTAAAGAATGCCCTTGAAGAATATCTACCTTACATTCCAAATCTAATCCCAAGCAAATACTTAAAAAAAGCTGGTTATCTGCCCTTAAGAACAGCTTTAGAAAAGCTTCATGCACCTGATGATAACGCTGATATTATCTCCCTTCGGGATGGAAGGAGTATCGACCATAAAAGCCTTGCCTTTGAAGAGTTCTTCTTCCTTGAGCTTGCCCTTGGCTGGAGAAAAGGTAAGCTCAAAGAAGAGTCTGGCATAGCCTTTAATGTCCAATCGAAGCTTGTTGAGGAGTTTTTAGCAAAGCTTCCCTTTGAGCTAACGAACGCCCAAAAGAGGGTTTTTGAGGAGATAAAGCAAGACATGGCTCGTCCTGTTCCGATGAACAGGCTTCTTCAAGGGGATGTAGGCTGTGGAAAGACGGTGATTGCCTTTTTAGCCTCTCTAATTGCCATTGAAAACGGCTATCAGGTAGCCCTTATGGCTCCTACAGAAATCCTTGCTGAACAACACTACTACAACTTTAGGCAGTATAATCAACTTTTAGGGTTGAATGTTGCCCTTTTAACTGGAGGCACTCCCCCTTCAAGGAAAAGGGAAATCTACCATGGGTTAAAAACTGGCTACATTCAACTGGTGATAGGAACTCATGCCCTTTTTCAGGAGGCTGTTGAGTTTAGAAGGCTTGGATTAGTTATCATCGATGAACAACATAGGTTTGGAGTGTTGCAGAGGGCAGAGCTCCGGGCAAAAGCTAAAGATGTAACACCAGACACCTTGGTCATGACCGCAACACCCATACCAAGGACCCTTGCCTTAACCATCTACGGCGACCTTGATGTCTCTATCATTGATGAGATGCCAAAGGGAAGAAAACCAGTCATCACGAAGCTCTTTCTTGAACATAACAAAGACCTTGCTTATGAGCTTGTTAAAGCAGAGCTCAAAAAAGGGCATCAAGCCTATGTGATCCTCCCCCTTATCGAGGAGTCCGAAGCCTTAGACCTTAAGGCTGTTCTAACTTACGGCGAAGAGCTTAAAAAGAGGGTGTTCCCCGAGTTTAAGGTAGAAATACTCCATGGTAAAATGTCAAGCCATGAAAAGGAAAGGATAATGCAAGCCTTTAAAAGGGGTGAGATAAACGTTCTTGTTTCAACTACCGTGGTTGAGGTTGGCGTTGATGTTCCTAATGCTACGGTCATGGTGATAGAGCATGCCGAAAGGTTTGGTCTTTCTCAGCTTCATCAGCTGAGGGGGCGCGTGGGCAGAGGCGATAAACAGTCCTACTGCTTTCTTATTGCTTATAAAGTTAGCTTTGGAAGCGAGGCTTTCAAACGCCTTGAAGTTTTAACTAAGACCACGGATGGCTTTAAGATCGCTGAGGAAGACCTAAAGCTCCGTGGACCTGGGGAATTCCTTGGCACGAAGCAGTCTGGCTATCTTGAATTCAGAAGGGCTGACTTGGTGAAGGATTACGATGTGCTTCTTAAAGCCCGAGAATGCGCCTTTGACCTCATAAAAGAAGACCCTGAGCTTAAAAGATACTCCGTAATAAAAGAAGAGCTTTTCAGGAGATGGAAGGATAGGCTAAAGTTGCTTGAAGTTGCGTAAATCTTTGAGAGGGGAGGGGATGGAGGATAACTTTAGGATTGGCATCGTAGGTGGAAAAGGCAAAATGGGTAGTTTTTTTGCCAATTTTTTTAGAGAAAAGGGCTACGAAGTCCTAATAAAAGATGTTGACCTTGGTCCAAGCTATGAAGAACTTTGCAAGACCTCTAAGGTTATTCTCCTTAGCGTTCCCCTTGATATGTTCCCACAAGTTGTGTCTGAGCTTTCACCCTATGTTCGGGAAGAAAACTGGGTTTTTGATATCTGCTCGCTTAAGTTAGACCCCGTTCGGATTATGAGACGATATCTTAAAAAAGGAGAGGTTTTAGCAACCCATCCCCTCTTTGGTCCCTACGAGAAGAGCCTTAAAGATAGGATAATTGCCTACTATCCTATTAGAGGCAAGGGAATAAAGTCTTGGTTTATTGAGCTTTTTTCTTCTGCGGGAGCAAAGCTTGTGTATGTCCCCCCGAGAGAGCACGATAGGATGATGGGCTTAATTCAGGTTATGAACCATTTTTTCTTAGTCCTTTTCGGGAACATCTTGGCGGGAAGTAAGCTTGACCTAAAGAGGATAGTTGACCTTTCTACGCCAAGCTTTGAGGGCATTCTTCAGGTCTTAAGACGGCTTGCCTGGCAGGACGAAAACCTTTACGCAAGGATTCAGCTTGACAACCCCTTTGGTAGACAATTTCGTAGGCTCTTTCTTAGGGAGTGTAAAAGGTTCATCAAAGCCTTAGATTATTCTGAAGACCCAGAGCGTATTTTCAAGGAAAAGTTCCTCAAGGCAAAGCTCATTGCCAAAGAGTTAGATAGACTTTTGCCGAGAGAAGACTAAGTAAAGGATGGTTAGCCCTAAGCTTATCATAAAGAGGCAAAGCACCTGTCCCATCGTCATCCAACCAAAAAGAAGGGGCAAACTTTGAGCAGGTTCTCTTAAAAATTCAAAAAGAAAGCGTAAAATCCCATAGAGGACTAAAAAGAGGGCAAACTTTGCCCCGTTCGGCCAAGCCTTATGTCTAAGGCTATACATTATCAAAAACAGAAAAAGCCCGGTAACAAGGGACTCGTAGAGCTGGACAGGATGTCTGGGGATAGGACCCCCTTCTGGAAAGACCATTCCCCAAGGAAGGTTGGTAGGTTTCCCAAAGATCTCTCCATTAATGAAATTCCCGATCCTTCCGAAGAAGAGCCCAAGGGGTGCTGGAATAACGGCTACATCAGCCCAGAAGAGAAAGCTTTCTTTATGCTTTTTTATGTAAGCAAACCCAAACACTAAAGCCCCTATCAGCCCACCGTGAAAGGACATGCCCCCCTTCCAAACTTTTACAATTTCCAAAGGATGAGCTAAAAAGTAGTCAGGATAATAGAAGAAACAAAAGCCAACGCGAGCTCCTATTATCAACCCAAGAAAGCTGTAAAAGAGAAGGTTTTCTAAGAAAGGAATCTTTTCAGATAAGCCAATTTCCTTAAGGTAGCGCTTAGCGATAAAAAGGGCACAAAGAAAGCTTATGATATACATCAGCCCATACCAACGCACTTGAAGCGGACCGATGGAGATGATTACCGGGTCAATGTTGGGATGAGTAAGCATCGCAGAGGTCTTTTAGCTGGCATTCTTCGCACTTTGGTTTTTTAGCAAGGCAGATAGTCCTTCCATGCTGTTGAAAAAGATAGGTAAGGTCTTTCCAAGCTTCTTGAGGGAAAATTTCCATTAGGTCCCTTTCGATCTTTTCGGGGTTTTGATTTTGAGTAAGACCAAGCCTTTGCGAGAGGCGCTGAACATGAGTATCAACGGCAATTCCTTCAACGACTCCAAAAGCGCTTGTTAGGACGATGTTTGCCGTCTTTCTTGAAACACCGGGCAACCTAAGGAGGTCTTCCATGGTATGTGGAACCTCTCCCCCAAACTCTTCAACGATCATTTTGCAGGCTTCTTTAATATACTGAGCCTTCTTTTGATAGAATCCCGTTGAGCGTATATCCTGAGCTAATTCTTCAAGGTCAGCCTTAGCAAAATCTTCTGCGGTTTTATACTTTTTGAATAGGTCAGGAGTTATCTTGTTAACCCTTTCATCAGTGCATTGAGCAGAAAGGATGGTAGCAACGAGGAGCTGAAGCGGATTTTCAAAGTTTAGCGCAACCTTAGCCGAAGGATAAAGCTTTTTGAGCCTGTTGTATATTTCAATAGCCTTTTCTTTTAGCTCCATAAGGCTTACTCCTTTTTCTTGTCTATATCAATTTAAACACCCTTCATAAATTTAGCAAACCCTGAGAGATATTTTTAAGCAAATGTTCATTATGTTTCACCAGTTTAATAAACCACGGAGGGTATGTAGGGAGAGCGGTAGCATTCCTTTTTCAATAAGCATTCCCAAGCTGAATGAGGCTGTTTTAAAAATTGGTGCAAGCCCCCATTTGTCGCCCCGAGCCCCCCTTTTTTGTTGCCCCGAGCGTCCAATTTTTTGTCGCCCCGAGCGTCCAATTTTTTTTGTCGCCCCGAGCGAAGCGAGGGGTCCCTCGTCCCTGTGGGCCTCGGGATGACACGGTGGGAGCTGTCGCCTCGAGCGAAGCGAGGGGTCCCTCGTCCCTGTGGGCCTCGGGATGATATCCCGGGACGCCGTCCCGAAAGAAGTGAGGGTTGCACGGCTTGCGCTCGGCAGGACAAAGTAAAGGTGACTTTTTTGAACAACCTCGGGTTGAATTCATATTTTTAAAAATACTGATATACTTAAAGTTTGACATCACAAGAGTATATGTGAACCATAAAAAGTTAAAGCTAGCTTTGTGGTTTAGTAGATATTCTATCAAGGGGGGAATATGCTTGAAGGTAAAGTTGCCCTTATAACCGGGGCTTCAAGGGGGATTGGGAGGGCTATTGCCATTGAGATGGCAAGGTCCAAGGCTACGGTTATCATCAACTACCTTGGCTCAGAAGACAAAGCTAAAGAGGTAAAAGAGATCATTGAGGGCTTTGGCGGAAAAGCCATCCTTGCCAAGTTTGATGTGTCTAATCCCGAAGAAGTAAAAAAAGCTGTGAAAGATTTAGAACCTCAAGTCCCCTCAATCGACATCTTGGTCAACAACGCTGGCATTACCAGGGATACCCTTTTTCTCAGGATGAAGGAAAAGGATTGGGAAGATGTGCTACGAACCAATCTCTTTTCAGCATTTTATGTTACTCAGGCGGTTTTACCTTACATGCTGAAAAACCGCTGGGGGAGGATCATCAACATCTCTTCAGTTGTAGCCTTTTCTGGTAATGTTGGGCAGGTAAACTATGCTACCGCGAAGGCTGGGTTGATAGGCTTCACCAAGTCCTTAGCTTTAGAGCTTGCAGGGCGAAACATCACCGTTAACGCCATTGCTCCTGGCTACATTCAAACTGATATGACAGAAAAACTGCCAGATAAAGTAAAGGAAGCCTTTCTCAAAGAGATACCTCTTGGCAGGGCAGGACTGCCGGAAGAGGTCGCCCATGTAGCTGTTTTTTTGGCAAGCGATAAGGCAAGCTACATCACTGGCACAGTCATCCATGTGAACGGCGGTCTTCTAAGATGGTAGTATAGAATGCTGGAGATAGATGGCTCCTGCGGAGAGGGCGGAGGACAGATCCTACGCTCTTCTTTGACCCTTTCCCTTCTTACAGGTAAGCCCTTTAAGCTTACCAACATCAGAGTTAAGAGAAAAAAGCCGGGGCTAATGCCGCAGCACTTAGCTTGCGTGAAAGCTTGTAAAGAACTTTCACAAGCAAAAACTACGGGCGATAGCCTTGGCTCAACCACCTTGGTGTTTGAACCAAGAACTGAACCCAAACCGGGTAGATACTTTTTTGACATTGGGACAGCTGGGGCAACAACCCTTGTCTTTCAAACCATCTTCTTACCCTTAAGCCTTGCAAAGGGTGCTGAGGTTATTCTTAAGGGCGGAACGCATGTCCCCTATAGCCCAACTTATCATTATTTGGAGTATGTGTATGAACCAATGTTAGCCTCCTTTGGTTTTAAGGCAGAGCTTAAGTTAGAAAGAGCAGGCTTTTACCCTGCGGGCGAAGGCATAATTAGAGCAGAAATTCCTCCCGCAAAAGATTTGAAATGCCCGCTGTTTTGCGAAGAAGCTCAGGACAATGGTTTTCAAGCCTTTGGTATTGAAAGAATTCTTATCATAAGCATGATAAGCAAGGATTTGCCAAGGCATATTCTTGAAAGACAAGCAAAGTCGGCTCTCGGATATCTTAAAAGCTTTAGCGAGATTTCAGGGTTAGATGAGCTTTGCGAAGTAAAGCAAGAGGTAGTGGAAAGTAGTAGCCCAGGCACAATGTGCTTTGTTTTACTTAAAGGAGGTAGCCTTAGGGCTGGATTTTCAAGCCTTGGGGCAAGGGGTCTTCCCGCTGAAGAGGTAGGGAAAAGCTCCGCTAAATTAGCTCTCGAATTCTTAAGAAAGGGGGCGCAGGTTGACCCGTATTTAGCCGACCAGCTTGTCGGACCTTTAGCTTATCTTGTTTACCTTGGCAAGGCAACCTCTATGAGCTATACTACATCCAGTATAACCATGCATCTTATCACTCAAGCCTGGCTTGTTCCTCAATTTCTTGAAGGATTGAGAATTTCAATTAATAATTTGGATGATGGTAAAGGAGTTGTAAGGATTGAAAGAAGCTAAGGAATTTCTGGCCGAGTGCTATAACGAAAATCCTCGTTTAAAGAGATATCCTTTATCTGAATGGGAATCAGCCCTTGAGAAGGAGAAGCTTCAGCTTTCTTCCTTCCGGGGAAAATATTTTTTCCGCCTGAACAAGGAGTTTAAGGGCTTTCAAGCTGGAACGGTTTTTGGGAAAAACTTTTTTGTTCCGGGATATCCGTCTATTCCACGGATATTCGTTTTAAAAACAGGTATTAAGCGCTACCTCGAGTATCCCTTTTATGCTGAAGAAAAGATTGAGGGCTACAACATTAGGCTTGCTAAGGTTGAGGATGAGATTTTTACCTTTACAAGGAGGGGCTTTGTGTGCCCCTTTGCTTACGATAGGTATGCTGATTTTTTACCAAGGCTTCCTGAGTTTTTTGATCGATCCCCAAACGTGGTCGTTTGTGCTGAGCTTGCCGGTCCAGAAAACCCTTTTGTGTCGGAGTTCCCCCCTCAGGTTAAGGAAGATGTTTGCTTTTTCGTGTTTGACTTTTACGAAACGGAAAAGGGAGTTTTTTTAGCCGCAGAGCAGAAGCTCAAACTGCTTAAAGAATACGCTTTTCCCCATCCTGAGATTTTTGGTCCCCTTGACCCAGACAAAGATTATGAAAGATTAAGAAGCCTTATCTTTAGGTATCATCGAGAGGGTAAAGAAGGGCTCGTTTTTAAACCAGTGGGAGCAGGAAGAAGGGTGAAGTATGTTACCCCCTATTCAAACCTTGCTGACCTTAAAGTTGTTTTTCCTTATCTTGGTGAGGTAGACCCAAATTTTGTTTCTCTTAGGCTTATAAGACTTCTTCTTGGAATACACGAATTTCCAGAACTAAAAGACGAGGTTATGTCTGAAGTAGGCAGATACATGTTTGAAGAGGCCTTGAAAAGTTTAAGTCTTGAACAACCATCCTACGAAATCTTTTGTTTAAGATTTAGGGATGAAGCTAATTTTTTGGCTTTACTCTTCCATTTTAAGCAGACAAGGGTTAACATAGAGGTTCTTGAAAAAAGATGGGAAGGTTCATACCTTAGGGTAGCTATAAAGAAGATCTATCCAAGAGCAACCCAATTTTGGAGGTCAAAGCTTGAAGGCTGGGGAGAAGTTGATTAACTACTATCCTGCCTTTTTAAGGCTTGAGGGAAAAAAGTGCGTCATTATCGGAGGGGGTAAAGTTGCCGAAAGAAAGATACTTTCCCTTTTAGAGGCTAACGCTATCGTGGTTCTGGTTTCCCCTGATGCTACTCCTTTTTTAGCAAAGCTTGCTGAAGAGGGGAAAATTACTTGGATTAAAGATATCTTTAAGGCTGACTACTTAGAGGGAGCCTGGCTTGTCTTTGCCTGCACAAATCAAAGGGAGGTGCAAAGGGAGGTTTTTCAAGCCTGCGAAGAGAGAAAGATTTTCTGTAATGTAGTTGATCAGCCTGATGTATCGTCATTTATTGTCCCTTCTGTTGTAAAGAGGGGAGCTCTTACTTTAGCTATATCGACTTCTGGAGCAAGCCCAGCAGTTTCTCGTAGGCTTAGAGAAAGGCTTGAGAGGCTTTTTGGAGAGGAGTATGCATCTTATCTTGAGCTTATGCGTAGGATAAGAGAGTCTATTCTTTCTAAGGGGCTACCGCAAGAGGAAAAGGAAAGGAAGCTTCAGGTTTTAGCTTTGGCTCCTTTAGATATTTATCTTAAAAATAAAGACTATGCTTTGATTAAAGCTATTTTAGAAAAAGAGGGGTTAAGCGAGGTTATTCTTGAGTTTGAGCCTTTGTTTCACGATAAAGCTTCCATAGATAACGAAAGGCCGGGCTAAAATCCTCTGGGTTTTTCTCCATCCATTCCTCAAGCTCAGGGATGGAAATAAACTTTCCTTCTAAAATTTCCCTTGGGTTGGGTTTGGGCATCTTTTTAGTCCTTCCTTCAAAGAGCACCACGCATTCAAAATTAGTTTCTTGACAGGGTTTAACGTTTAAAACTTGAGTTAGTTTTACATTAAGTCCCAGCTCTTCTTTTAGCTCCCTTTTGGCAGTAACTAAAGGGGTTTCCCCGACAAGGATATGTCCTGAGGCTGATGAATTCCAGAGCCCAGGATTTTCTTCCCTATCAAGGGACCGGCGATGAATGTAAATTTGACCTTCGTCGTTAAAAAGAAAAATATGGACCGAACGGTGAGGTAATCCTTTCTGATGAATTTCAGCTCGAGTTAAAACTCCGATAGGTTTACAAGATTCATCTACAGCCTCAAGCTGTTCTTTTTTTATGGCTTGAACGCTTTCTTTAGGTAGCCTTCCTTTTTTGCCCATCGTCTTCTCCCCCGCCTTCTATTATCACAAGAGTTCTTACTTCATCAAGATGGTTAACCTTTATAAAATTGATCTGTTCTCTTAAATCCTGAGGGATCTCTATCAAGTCTTTTTCGTTTTTGGCTGGAATGATCACATTTTTTATCCCTTTGTTGAGGGCAGCAAGGGCTTTTTCTTTAATACCACCTACAGGCAAAACCCTTCCAGTAAGAGTGATCTCTCCGGTCATGGCATAGTCTTTTGAGACAGGCTTTTTGGTGAGGGCGGAGATGAGGGCAATAGCCATGGTAACGCCGGCGCTTGGACCATCCTTAGGTATAGCACCGGACGGAACATGAATATGGAAGTCGTATTTACTTGAAAATTTTGGGTCAAGCCCAAGCTCCTTATATCTTGACCTGATGTAGGAAAGGGCAGCTTGGGCGCTTTCTTTCATGACCTCACCCAGCGAGCCTGTAAGGATCAGTTGCCCTTTCCCAGGTAGGACCAAGGCTTCGATGTAGAGAACTTCGCCACCGTATGGAGTCCAGGCAAGCCCTGTAGCTATACCTACTTCGTCTCTTTCAAGCCTCATCTCTTCAAGATGCTCAGGAGGTCCAAGATAATCTGAGAGGTTTTCTAATGTGACCCTGAAAGGTCCTTTTTCTCCTTCGGCAATCTTTCTTGCAACCTTTCTACAGATCTGGGCGAGCTTCCTTTCAAGCTCTCTTACACCGGACTCTGAGGTGTATTCCTCTATCATCTTTAAGATCACTTCATCGGGGATGCTTATAGACCTTTTATTTAAACCATGTTCCTTTATAAGCTTTGGCAGGAGATGTCTTTTCGCGATCTCAAGCTTTTCTTTGAAGGTGTAGCCTGAAAGGTAGATAACTTCCATCCTGTCTAATAAGACGGGTGGGAATGGCTCGGTCATGTTGGCGGTGCAGATGAACAGCACCTTTGAGAGGTCAAAGGGGACATCAAGGTAATGGTCGACGAACTCCTTATTCTGTTCAGGGTCTAAGACTTCAAGAAGGGCGCTTGCCGGGTCCCCATGGAAATCCCTGCAAAGTTTGTCGATCTCGTCAAGCATGATGATCGGGTTGTTAACGCCCGCTTGTTTAATAGCTTGGATGATCCTACCGGGCATTGAGCCCACATAGGTCCTTCTGTGTCCGCGAATCTCCGCCTCATCCCTTAAACCACCAAGGGCAATTCTCACAAATTTTCTGCCTAAGGCTCGAGCTATCGACCTTCCAAGGCTTGTTTTTCCAACTCCGGGAGGTCCAACAAAAAGAAGAATGGCTCCTTTGGCTTCGGGGTTAAGCTTCTTTACCGCTAAAAATTCGATCAATCTATCCTTAACCTTCTCAAGGTTGTAGTGGTCTTCGTCAAGAACCTGTTTTACATGCTTTAGGTCAAGGTTATCCTTTGTGCTTTTGCTCCAGGGTAGTTCGATCAACCATTCAAGATAGTTCCGGATGACAGCTGCCTCTGAAGAATCAGGGTGCATGAGCTCAAGACGCTTTAGCTGGCGAAAGGCCTCTTTTTCTACGGGTTTTGGCATTTTAGCCTGTTTTATTTTACGCCTAAGCTCCTCGACCTCCGTCTCTGTCTCGTCAAACTCTCCAAGCTCCCTCTTTATAGCCCTAAGCTGTTCTCGAAGAAAGTATTCCCGCTGAGACCTTCCGATCTCTTCTTGAGCTTCCGTTTGAATTTTATTCTGAAGCTTCGTGATCTCTATCTCTTGAAGAAGTAGCTCAGAAACTTTCTTTAGCCTCTCAACCCCGTTTAAGGTCTCAAGGAGCTCTTGAGCAGTCTTGACTTTAAGCTTGATGTACATAGTGATGAGGTCAGCAAGACGCCCAGGCTCCTCAACGGATTGAATGACATTTTGAATTTCTGGGTTGAGAACCCCTTTTAAGGAAAGGAGTTTTTCCACATTTTCTTTAACGCTCCGCATCAACGCTTCGATTTCCGGGGTTATTACCTCAGGCTCTTCTTCCTTACAAGGAATGGCTCTCACTTTAAAGAAAGGTTCTGTCTGCAAGAATTCTTGAATTTCAACTCTGGATAAAACCTGAACTACAACCTTTAACCGGTTTTCGGATAGAGGTAAAGTTTTAAGAATCAGGGCAAGCGTGCCTATAGGATATAAATCAGAGGGTTTAGGGTTTTCGATCCGGGAGATCTTTTGGGTTGCTAAGACTATAAGCTTTTCATTTGCTAAAGCTTCTTCTATAGCTTTAAGGGATTGAGGTCGCCCCACAAAAAGGGGAACAACCATTGACGGAAAGAGAACGATGTCCCTTATGGCCATCAAAGGAAGTATTTCCGGAACATCAACGACCTCGCCTTCTTGTAATTCTGGCAGAGTAAACTCAAACTCTTCGCTCATACTCCATCCTTTTCTAATAAATTTTTAAGCCGACTTCTAAGCTCTTCTTTGACCACGAAGTAATCTTGAGCCTTAGGATCTCTTTCCACAAGCCCGAAGGTTAAAAGTATATTAAGGCAATTTTTTATCTCTGACAAGGGTATGTTAAGCCTTCTAGCCAAAAACTCGGGATAGTCCCCGTCGAAGTAAAGAAGCTCCTTTAAGACCCTTTTTTCTTGGGATGTTAAAAGATTAAAGAAAAATTTCAGTCTCAACTAATATTCAAGCTCTTTTAGTCTTTCGAAGATTGACCTTAGCTCAGGGGTAAGCCGGTCTGGCATTTTGGCATGCAAAAGGATGTAAAGGTCTCCTCTTTTACCATCTGGACCGAGTAAACCTTGCCCTCTAAGTCTTAACTTTGCTCCGGGCTTTGTAAGCTCAGGCACCTTAACCCTTACCTTTTTCCCTTCAGGCGTCATAACCTCTATTTCTCCACCTAAAAAAAGCGTAGAAAGAGGGACCTCTTGGTCAAGGTAGATGTTGTTTCCCTCTATTTTTACGCCGGTTTTAGAAAGGATCCGCACCCTAAGGTTATATTCCTTGGTTGACCGTCCTCGTCTCCTTACCACTCTTAGTATCTGTCCATCTTGAACTCCTGCCGGGATCTTAATCCTTATGGTTTCAAAGGTGTCTGGGAGGATAACTTCCTTTTCACCACCCTTTAAAGCTTCCTCTACTGAAAGTGGGAGGTCAACCTGGATGTGTTCGTGAAATTCTCCGAACTCTTCTGGTTCCTCTCCGAAGAAAGTCCCAAAGAGATTTCCAAAAAGGTCGCTAATGTCAAAGGTGTAAACCCTTCCTCCCCTCTTCCCTCTTTTAAAGAACCCAGAAAGGTCAATGCCTAAGTCTTTAAAGATGTTTTCAAAATCAAAGCCTCTGAAGATATCTTCCTGAGTGTAGCGTTTTTCAAACTCAGCTGAACCATACATATCATAGAGGCGTCTTTTTTCAGGGTCTGATAAAACGGCGTAGGCTTCGTTAATCTCTTTAAACTTTTCCTCTGCTTCTTTGTTCCCACGATTTCTGTCAGGATGATATTTCATTGCTAATCTTCTATAAGCTTTTTTAATTTCTTCCTGAGTAGCGTTCCGAGGGACTCCTAAGATTTCGTAGTAATCTTTTGGCATCTCTTTTCCCCTTGTCTTACTTTTTCGATTATAAAAAATAAGCCTAAAATCATGGATTTCAATTTTGTGTTGAAGCCTTAAAGGTCCCCTGGGGCTGTTTCAAAAAAGTCCCTTGCTCCGTCCTGCCGAGCGCAAGCCGTGCATCCCTCACCTCAATCGGGACGGCGTCCCGGGATGTCATCTCGAGGCGCGCAAGCGCCGAGGGACCCCTCGCTTCGCTCGGGGCGACAGCTCCCACCGTGTCATCCCGAGGCGCGCAAGCGCCGAGGGACCCCTCGCTTCGCTCGGGGCGACAAAAAAGGGGGGGTCGGGGGGGCAGAAAAGGAGGCTCTGGG
>Ga0081479_106256_pt1 | contig 73153 bp, 68 predicted proteins | sample MamHotmetagenome_FD_70984 | JGI IMG/M metagenome (GOLD analysis project Ga0081479, IMG submission 70984) | Hot spring cone microbial streamer communities from Mammoth Hot Spring (Liberty Cap Streamers), Yellowstone National Park, USA - T=72 v2... | ecosystem: Environmental > Aquatic > Thermal...
CTTGCAATATCACGAAAATCTGAGTTGAGGAAAGAAGAAGCAGGAAGAAGATGATGAGTGTAGAAAATGGTAAGAGCAATAGAGCGAGCATCGATTTTGTCAGTTTTAGTTTTCCTAAGCCCAACGGGAAGAGATTTATTAACAAGCAAAGGATTAAGCACGACACAAGAGAAATCATCGAGAGAGGAAAGAAGGTTAAGATGGTAAGAGCCAGTAGACTCCATAGCGATAAGAACAGAAGATTTAGGGAAAACTGAGAGTTTTTGAACAAAGGAGGAAAACCTTTCGATTGATTAGGTTAAAAAGCGAGGGCAGGAGCCTGCTGAACCAAACCTCCAGTGTGACGAGAGTTAGAAACCCAACCAACTTATCATGGTTAAAGGCAGGCGACAGACTCCTTTAATAGCTTGAAAGCCAAGGGATGTTAAGTCGTTCTGTCCTGCATATTTTTTGACTAAAATATTTATACCATACTTTTACGTAGAAGGAGATATTGTGGCAATCTTAGTTGCTGGTGGCGCAGGATACATAGGTTCACATGTTTGCAAGATGCTAAAAGAAAGGGGATACGACGTAATTATTTTAGATAACCTTTCTCATGGACATCGTAGCTTTGCAAAATATGGCGAGTTTATATTAGGCGACATCGCAGATGAAAATTTGCTTGATCTAATATTTACTAACTACAACATAGAAGCCGTAATGCACTTTTGCGCTTACATCGAGGTAGGAGAATCTGTCAAAGACCCAAACAAATATTATAAAAACAACGTTTCAAATACCATTACATTACTGAATGCCATGCTCAAACACAATGTAAAATACTTTGTATTCCATCAACCGCTGCAGTATATGGCATGCCAGAACGTATCCCTATAAAAGAAGACGACCCAAAAGCACCAATTAACCCTTATGGCAAAAGCAAGTACATGGTTGAACAAATACTCGAAGATTACGACCAAGCCTACGGATTAAGAAGCATTCGCTTCAGATATTTCAACGCGGCAGGCGCTGATGAGTCTTTGGAAATCAGAGAAGCACACGAACCAGAAACACATTTAATCCCGTTGATACTCGATGCTGCCTGCGGAGTAAGAGAAAGCGTGAAGATATTCGGAACAGATTAAGAAACTAAAGATGGTACATGCATAAGAGATTTCATTCATGTCAATGACTTAGCTGATGCACACATAAAAGGTTTGGAATATCTAATGAGCGAGAACAAGACCGATTACTTCAACCTTGGCAATGGTTCGGGATACTCCGTCAAGGAGGTTATAGAAAAAGTCAAAGAAATCACAAAGAGTGATTTTAAAGTCGAAGAAACTGACAGAAGATCTGGTGACCCAGCATACCTAATCGCATGTGTATTCCTTAACCGTTCCTTTGAATGTCTGTGTTTCACCAAGTGATGTTCCTGCATGCAAGTTTCTGTAGAGCCGTGTTTGTGTGTTTTGCTGAACTTGTGTTTGTTGCGTAGTTGCCGACTGATACCTCGGCGCACTTGCTGGACCAAATGCAAAAATACTACCTACCAAACGCACACCTGCCGCTAAGACTACTAAGAACTTTTTCATACCTACCAACCTCCTCTAAGTTTGTAGTTTTTTTTCGTTTTTTGTTCTTTCTTACAAAGACCAATGCAATTGTGCTCAGCAAAGCTTAAAACGTCCTTTTAGTTTGCTGAGAGTTTGCTTAGAAAATAAAAAAGCAAGCCGAAAAAATCGGCTTGCTTCAGATGGTCTATCTTATTTTATCTTTAAAATATCTATACGTTATTTCCGATTAGCCTTCAGCATCTCCTCAAGCTTTTGTTTTAAACCTTCCATTACAGCTAATGTTTTTACCGCCGATGAAACTTTTGGCATAACTTCTGTATAATTAGTGTAAAGTATAAACTCTATCTTTGCAGCAGGGTCATTTAGATCCCCATTATTGTTGATTTGGAATCTAAGACCCACGCTTGGGTTATTTGGGTTTGTAGTCAAAAAGATGAACGGAATGTTGGTGATTATCAAACTTTGATCAGCATCTGTTAGTTGACCATTTCGAAGTCTTTGCATAAAACCATTATAAGCATCTGCATTTGCAAAAATGGTATCGAAGAAAGCCTTTTTTATACCAATATTGTTATCTCTCAAATCGATAGAATCTTTGTACAATTTTCTGAAATCTAACGTATAGATGAATTTGTATTTGTATTTGTATTCATCAAAAAGAAGATTCGTTGTAGCTTCCTGAGTTAATTCAATCATACCAACATTTGGAAGAGCTTTATTAAGTTCTTCAAGAACGTCTTTAACTTTTTCTGGAACTTTTCCGTTCAATTTAAGAGTTCCAAGGTCTTCTGGCATTTCAAGTTTCTTTTCAAGTATGTTCCTTGCTACGAAACACTCATTCTCTTCAAATGCTTTAGCAAAGAGCGTTGTTATTGATTCTTTTCCATCTTTTCTGTAACCTTTATCATCAACTATTACTGTGTTGTTCTCAAACGCACCAGTTTCGAGGTAACTCATAACACTCCATTTTGCTGCATCGAGCATTTTATTCACATCTACAAGCTTGAATGGTTCTGGATTTAGCACGTCTGCCATGTTAAGTAAATCAGTAGAATTATTGATAGATAGCAAGTTTGTAGTATACTCCCTAACTTTCGAGAAATCAGTCAGAGGACCTTTTTCTAACTCAAAGAGTATTGCCCTAATGTAGTCTCTTGCATCTTTTATAACAAATTTTGTATCCGTACTTGTGATAGTCAGAACTTCTTTCCATGCTTTTTCAAAGTGATCTGCTTGCACAGCTGCAATATATGAATAGTAAAGGCCGGCAAGCATGTTGTATGCCACAGAGAAGTCCCTGTAGTCCATGTACAACTTCTCGGGAGCATTTACTTCTGGATTAATCCGCTTAGCAAGTGCAACTATCCTATCTTTCCTTTCGCCTTGGATTTCAACAATGTAGTTTTGTCTTTCTGGATGGGTGTAGAATTTTTTCGCACCATCGCTTAAGAAGGCTTCTATTTTTTTTATAAACGTCTCATGAGGCAAAAAGATGTCCAGAATTTGTGAAGGGTCGAATTCCTCTGCCAAAATTTTAACACTAAGTTTTGCTTCAAAAATGTCTTTCAAACTTTTCGCAAGTAAAGTTTCAGAAAGTTCTTGAGAAATAGTTGCCAACTCTTCATCCGCAAGTAGCTCAACAACATACCTCGGGTCGCTCGGTTCCAGTTTTGTTTGATCCGTAACAGGTTGAGTTGGCAACGCTCCTGGATCAAATAGTGTACAACCAGTCACAAAAAGCACCATCAATAACAACGCTCCAAGTGAAAAATACTTTAGAACCCCATGTCTCTTTTCCATATCACTTCACCCCTTACGCAATTTTTAAAACATTTCCACACTAATCCAAGCCACATAAGAAATTAAGAAATCCGTCATCTATAATGTTACTTTTTATTATAACTCCACGATTTTTGTTCGTCAAAGCTGTCTATAGTGATTTTTTGCGCAATAAAGAACGTATAAATAGATTTATGCACCTCCAAAATAACTATGGTAAATCTTTTACTCGATTCGTAACCTCTGTTACAGACATTCTTACAAAATTCTAATAAGATATAGTTAGTCTTACCTAATTGATTTGTAGGAGGTGCGAAGTATGGCCGAGATTTTTAACAAGAGAGAGTATTTGAAAAGCTTGATTAGACGCGCTGACAAAAGTCCAGAAGAATTAGAAAGGCTCAAAGGAGAGATTAAATCAGTTATCAAGGAGTTAAAGCCAGTAGAGATTGCCATTGTTGAAAACGAGTTTGTGAGAGAAGACGGTATATCTGTTGAGCGAATCAGGGAAATCTGTGATGTTCATCTTGAATTGATGGAAGAATTTTTGAGCGAGGGGCCAACGGTTGAACCGTGGCATCCGATTTACATATCCATGAAAGAACATGAAAAGATTCTTGGTATGTTGAAAAATTTAAAAGATTTGGTCAATTCAGCAACCAAATCGTTTTCCTTTGAAACACTCGTAGCAATTGAAAAATTGACAGAAGAGTTGAAAAAGGTGGAACTACACTTTCAAAAGCAAGAATGCGGGATATTTCCGTATGTTGAAAAACACGGTGTAGAGCAACCGCCAAAGGTTATGTGGTCTGAACACGACACGATGCGGGCAATGATAAAGGACTTTGCAAAGGCAATAGAAAACCGCGATGTACAAAGACTCAAAACAGAAGGAGTGAATATCACAACACAATTGCTCGAAATGTTCATGATGCACATGCATAAAGACAATCACATCCTTTTCCCAACGGCGCTTAATCTTATCAGCGAAGATGAATTCAAGCAAATTAGATAGACCTTCGATGAAATTGGCTACTGCTGCCATTTCCCAGAACCTATTGATTTTGAAAAACCACATAAAAAAGATTCAAAACATATGCCTTCAGAAAAACCAGTGCAAATCGAGAAACTCTTAAAAGCCTACGACGAGCTGAAGAGTCTTTTACAAGAGATGGGTGTCCTTAGTCAAGAAAACACAGCAGCAGCTCCATTAAGCTCTCAGGGTAGGATTAATCTCCCATCTGGCCCGTTCAGCATCGAGGAACTTACATATTTGCTTAACACTTTACTTATAGATATAACATTCGTAGACAAAAACGATGAAGTTAGATATTTTAGTGAAGGTAAAGAAAGGATATTCTTAAGAACATGAGATGCTATCGGCAGGAAAGTCCAGAATTGCCATCCACCAAAGAGTGTCCATATTGTAGAAAAGATACTGAGAGATTTCAAATCTGGAAAGTGTGACAATGCTGATTTCTGGATAAAACTTGGCGAAAAATATGTGCTTATAAGATACTTCTCTGTGAGAAATGAAAAAGGAGAATCCCGCGGAACCTTAGAAGTCACTCAAGATATCGCAACAATACAAAAAATAACAGGCGAAAAACAAATCTACGATGAGGAATGAAAGGGGGATCTAGTATGGTATACAGAGTTTCAAACGTTCAAAATCTTTTGGGTGGATTAATCGATGCAAGACGATTCTATGATTCTGAGAAGGCAATCGTGGCAAAAAAGATTACCATCCAACCTGGCGGGAAGTTTGAAAAGCACTCATCAAAAGAATTTGCGTTGTTGTTCGTTATAAGTGGGAAAGCTAAAGTCGTGATTGAAAATGATTCTTACGAACTTGAAAGGGATTCATTGATTGAATTTCCGCAGAACATCATTCATAGCGTGGAAAACACTGGTGATACGGTGGCGGAGGTGTTGGTGGTCAAGATTAAGTGATGTTTTACTTTGGAAATTTATGAGATTTAAAAAGTTCGGTCCTCTTGGACCGACCTTCATTTCTTTTACACCTTTTTAGCTATCCAACAAGCAGGACGATAAGGTCGTTCACATTCGTCCCTGTTGGTCCTGTGATTAATAAGTCTTCTGCGATTTTGAGTGCGTTATATGAATCGTTGTTTTCCAAAAAGCTTTCCGGAGAAAGACCTGCTTTCCTTATTTTTTGAGCTGTTTGTCCGTCGACAATGCCTCCTGCAGCATCGGTTGGTCCATCCGTTCCATCTGTCCCAAAAGCGCAAAGTGCGATACCTTCTAATCCTTCAACTCCGAGAGCAAACGAGAGTGCAAGTTCCTGATTTCTACCACCTTTTCCATTTCCTCTTACCTTCACAACACTCTCACCACCAAGAATCACAGCAGCAGGTTTTTCAATAGGTCTGTCGTCTTCTTTAATTTCCTTAGCAATTGAAGCTAAGAATATTCCCGCTTCCCTTGCTTCACAGTTGAGTGTCGCTGTAAGCAGAATAGTGTTGTAGCCGAGTTTTCTTGCTACTCTTTCAGCATTCTCGCAAGCTACTTTCACACTTCCAATTACATATGTTTCAACATTACTCAATTCTTTTGGTGTTTCTTTTTTTAATGAATTCATAATATTATCACTAACTGGCACACTGTACTTTTGTAAGATCTCAACTGCCTGCTGGGATGTTGTACTGTCAGGGTACGCAGGACCAGATGCAATGGTATCAAGTCTATCACCAATCACATCAGATAATACAAGTGATATGATTCTTGCCGGATAAACATGCTGTGCAAATCTTCCGCCTTTGACTTTCGAAAGGTGCTTTCGAACTGTGTTTATTTCCACGATATTTGCGCCACTTTTGAGGAGTTGTTCGTTCAGAAACTGAATTTCTTCAAGTTCAATCCCTTCCATCGGCATTTCAAAGAGTGCAGACCCTCCACCAGAAACGAGAAAAAGAACCAAATCATTTTCCGTCAAGTTACTTGTTAATTCAAGTACCTTTTGCGTTGCTTTCAATGTATTTTCGTCAGAAACAGGGTGTCCTGCTTCGTAAATTTCAGAGCGAGGTATGTCTCCTTCTGAATGGGCGTATTTTGTCACTACTATTCCATATTCTATCCTTTCACCAAGCACATCGCTTGCTGCCTTTGCCATTTGCCACGCTGCCTTACCAATGGCGACAGTGTATAAATTACCCTCTACGCTTTCAAATTTGTGCATGTTGTTTGCTATCCATAACCTCGTTGATTCCTCAGGTATCAGAGTACGGACAACTATATCGACAATAGACTTTAACTTTTTCTTCATTTGCTCCATTTCTTTCACCCCAAAGAATTGCAAATGTTTTCGTTGCACTTACTTAATTTTACCAAACACTTTGACTTTTCGTGATATGCTTCGTGATATGTATGGCAAGTACTAAGCAATTGTGATAAAATATGAGAGAAATTATATTTATAGAATGATTCATTGAGGAGGTATGGTTTTGGAAAGCTCAAAGAATTTGAAAGTCTTTTCACTTGATACATCGTCACCAAGAGTGGTGGCATGCTATTTCGACAGTGAGAAAAAGATAATGATAGAACTTGAGACAAAAGCCAAACACGGCGTACAGGTTTCTCAAGTTGTTGAGAAGATGAACGAAGTGAACCTTAGTGATATTAATGTAGTTGGAATAGGCGTTGGTCCTGGTGGTTTAACCGGGTTACGTGTTGGTATCTCATTCGCACTTGGACTTGGTATTGGAAAGAGGTTTGTTCAGATAAATTCATTAAAGTTGATTGCAATGAATGCATTAATGTACGATGGTTTCATAGCTGTTGTAAGAAAGGCAAGAGAGAACTACTTATATGCAGCTTTATTCCACACGCGAAATGGACAAATGACGGATGTAGTTAATCCTTTCATAGAATCTATTGATATGGTAAGAGAGAAATTTAAAGATTATTCTCCTGTGTTATTTCTTGGAGATGGTTCTGAACTCTTTACTAATAGTCCAATCAACGCTGAATACAACCTTCCTTCAGCAAGAAATCTCTATCTACTGACAAATGAAGAGATTGAAAAAGGGAATTTCATAGATGCCAACAGTATAGAACCTTTGTATTTACAAAAGAGCATAGCTGAGATGAATTTTGAAAAAAGCAAAAAGCAAAAGAGTAAATAAATAGCTATTTGTTGAGGTGGTCAAATGTCTGAAAATATATTCAAAGAAATAAAAGATACGAGGTTGACGCCAATGATGAAACAGTATCTTGATATAAAGAAGAAGTATCAAGATTCGATACTTCTATTTCGACTCGGGGATTTCTACGAAGCATTTTTTGACGATGCACTTACAGTCTCAAAGGTACTAAGTATAGTCTTGACGAAACGTCAGGATGCACCAATGGCAGGCATACCCTACCATGCGCTGGACAATTATCTGAAAAAACTCGTAGATGGCGGCTACAAGGTAGCAATTTGCGAGCAGATGGAAGACCCAGCTACCGCAAAGGGCATAGTAAAAAGGGAGGTAACACGTGTAATTACCCCCGGAACTCTAATTGAAGATGAATTACTCACAACAAATAATAACTATATGGTATCGCTCTACGAATCAAGATCTGGGATTATAACCTCTGTCCTAACGGACTCTTCGACTGGTCATGTTGTTGTGAAGAACTTCGAGACATACGAAGAATTGTTTGATTTTGTTGACACACACGAAATCTCCCAAATCATCTGCCCAGAAAGCATGTATTCCAAATTGCGAGAGAAGGTTAAAATCTTCATAGATAAGCTCGATGATTGGTACTATTCAAACCCAGATGAGACAATTAAAGAAGCCTATGGATTAGCTTCAATTGAACATTTCGAACTTGGAGATGCACGTTATCCGCTTGGAGCAACGATAAAATACCTTAATTATACTCTAAACAAACAGGCGCAGTTGAAGGTCCCAAGAATACTTGATGAATCGCTATATATGACCCTCGATTCTACAACAGTAGACAACCTCTCGCTTCTCCCAGGTGAGAGGGGGAAAAATCTATTCGATGTTTTGAACAAAACAAAAACCCCCATGGGGGCAAGATTTTTGAAGTGGGTCTTACTCCATCCATTGAAGAATAAAAGAGAAATTGAAAGACGGCACGAGATGGTAAGTGCATTCTTTGAAGATACGTTATTGACAAACGAAATTCGAGAATACTTAGACGGCGTTTACGACCTCGAAAGAATTCTTAACAGATTGCAGTACGATAGTGCAAAACCAAAGGATATAATAAGTCTTAGAGCAACATTGGAAATAATTGAACCGCTTCGAGAAGCGCTCAAAAGTAACGACAACCTTGCGGATTTGACAAATAATCTACCTGACTTGAGTATCGTTAAAGAAAAGATTCAGTCGACATTATTTGACGGAATAGACGGTGAACTTGGTGAGGGGAAGATAGTCCGCAATGGAGTTTCAAAAGAGCTCGATGAGTACAGAGAGCTTCTATACCATTCTAATGAGAAGCTTAAGGAATTCGAAGAGAGTGAGAGAATAAGAACTGGCATACAAAAACTGAAGGTTGGATTCAACAATGTCTTTGGATATTATATAGAAATCCCAAAGGGGCAGACAAAGAACGCACCAGAAGAGTACACAAGACTTCAAACACTCGTTAATGCGGAAAGATACACGAATCCAAAACTAAAAGAATTTGAACAAAAGATTCTCGCAGCGAAAGAACGCGTCGAAGCTCTCGAAAAGATTATATTCAAAAATCTTTGCGACGAATTAAAAACCTATGCAGAAGCTTTGCAAAAGACATCGGAAACTTTGGCATGGATAGATATATACACATCTTTTGCTTACGTAGCAAGGCAATTTGGGTATGTCAGACCTATTATTTCAAATGGAGGTTTTGAAATTATTCAAGGCAGGCATCCTGTCGTTGAACGTTTTGTTGATGAATTTATCCCCAACGACACCTATATGGACGTGAACTTAAGAATGTACATTCTCACGGGACCGAATATGAGTGGGAAGAGTACCTACATAAGGCAGATTGGACTCATAGCATTGATGGCGCAAATTGGCTCGTTTGTTCCCGCAAACTATGCCAAAATCCCTGTTTTCGATAGAATATTCACCCGCATGGGTGCAAGGGACGACATCTCAACTGGCAAGAGCACGTTTTTGACGGAGATGAGCGAAGTCGCGCTTATATTAAACAAAGCAACAGAAAAGAGTTTGGTATTACTCGATGAAGTTGGAAGAGGAACAAGTACATTCGATGGAATTAGTATCGCTTGGTCAATGAGTGAATATATTTACAACGAAGTGAAATGCAAAACGGTCTTTGCAACACACTTCACAGAACTCACAGAATTAGCACATATATATCCTGGTATTAAAAATCTTACCGTAGATGTTAAAGAAACTGCTGACGGGGTTATCTTCCTCCATAAAGTTGTTGAAGGGGTAGCTGATAGAAGCTATGGTATAGAAGTTGCCGCAATAGCTGGATTACCACAGAGCATTGTCGATAGAGCAAAGGAAATACTTAATATAATTATCGAAAAAAGCGATATCGAAAAGAAAGTGGGAATCTTGAAGGAAGGACAGATGAAAAAGATTAAAGCAACAAAAAAATCTGTCCCGGAGGGACAGATAAGAATGTTTTAATTAATTTGCGGAACAAAGGGGGATGGGGATTAGTACTTTATGCTTTATAGAATACCCGCTTTGGGTATTCTTCTTTTTTCCTCACACTGTTAAACGAACTTACTGGCACAAGGTAACCAACTATCCTCATGTATTCGTCTGCTTTGTCCTTTCCACATGTTGGGCATTTGGTTCCATAGAACGCATGTCCTTCCTCACATACGCTTATCTTTTGATTAAACGCAAAGTACACCACACCCATCTTTGCAACCAAGTTCACCGTGTTCCATGCTTCTTCTTCTGTTCTGAACATTGAGTCTATGTTGATATGCAATATAGCCCCACCAGAGACTTTTTTATCAAGCATACCTGAATACTTTATCCTGTTGAGCATGTCTGTATCAGTTGTCAGAGGCAACCATTGGTTTGAATAAAGGACATAATTTGTGTTGTAAAGTAGTCTATCCTTTTGTGCGAACGTAACTGCTGCTTTTTCGGCTGGAACCTGCTCTATGTTGAACGTAAAGCCATACTTTTCAAAAGCTTCGTCGTTAAGCCTTCTGATTTCGTCAAGCAATTGATTTGCAAACAGTTCACCTTCTTGAGAGTATTTCACACCATCTATATCAACTGTTGTTAACCCCATTATCTCCAAGGCTTCAAACAATCCGTTTATACCAACTGTTCCGTATTGCCTGTTCAAATCCATTAAACCCAAATTGTAAAGTGGAAGAACACCTTGCTGAATTCTTTCCTGAATGATATTTCTTATTGTTGCCAGCACTTTCTGGACTAATATAACTTTCTCTTGGACTTTTTGCATGAACTCCTCTTTAGATTTAGTCTCCAGTGCGATCCTTGGAAGGTTTATTGTAACCACCTTGAACGAACCTATGTTCAAATCAGAACCACCAATAGAATTGACCATTCCCGCCAATTTATCAGGTCCAAACTTGAACTTTAACTCCCTTGTTGAACTTGTCAGCCTACAGCACGAGGCAACAGCATCGATACTATCAGAAACATACCAGTTTGTATCTTGCCATTTCATATTGACTTTGTTTATGAATCGTGCACTATCTTCATCAACAAACTTTCCATCCTTGTAGAGTAAAGATGCTGTTAAAACTGGGAAAGTAAACATCTGTTTTTCCCTTTCTTTAGATATCCACAACCAATATTCTTTTTGTAGTGAGATTATATCTTCCACATAGTCTGTAATAGCTGAACCGTCAGGATATGTCTCGCCCTCAAATATCGTTTTAATGTAATTCCTATCAAGGTATGTAAAATTCGTGTAAGGTGATTGAGTACCTCTAATAGGCTGGTTAATGGAATATGTGAATATTTGAAAGTGCTGGTGCAAGTATTCTTGAGCTTTATCTTTTGGTATTACACCGCTTTCTAAATCCTTTCTGTAAAAATAAGCAAGCCAAACAAAGAAATCAGGTAAACCAACCGCACCAGATTGTTGGTTGGAAGCAAACATGACAAATTGAATCACATGTTGAATGAATGAAGAAAGATGTTTTGCAGGAATTGATTTTATACTATCAATAAAAAACAATCCTTTTTCCACAATTGATCTTAGCGAATAAGCATAACAATACGGTTCAAATGCAGCATGATGCGCATCATGTAAATATATGTCTCCATACATCTGGTATCTAAGAAAATTTTTTGCATCCTCTTGTCCGAAGAGCGATTTCATACGATTGTAGATGTAGTAAATGGAATACAACTTTGACCATGGCTTCACAACCTCGTTGAAGTATGTATACACATTCGTGCTTCTTACATTCGCATTCACATCTATTGTAGAATTCAAAATCCCATTATTAAAGAAATGTTCAGTAAACTTCATCACATTGAGTTGCCAGTTAATACCTTCCAATTCTAAAAACTCCTCTGGCACAGAAGAGATTTGCTCTACAAAATCTTCTGAAAAATCAAAAGCTCTTAAAATATCAGAAATTCGTGACATATTCGTACCCCCTCTTTCTTGCCAAATTCTGAAGTATATCGTATAACTTCTCTTTTGTTATGTATATCTGATTCTTAGAAGCAGGAAAACCTTCTGTATGATACTTATGTAGATACCTTCCCAGTACAAATTCATCAAAATATCCAATTGGAATATCGATATCTAAAAGATCTTTTGGAGTACGCCATGAATAAACAAGTGTGATTACTCTATCTCCAAAGTGCTCTTTAACGCTCTTAGCAAGAAGATATGAAAATTTTCTGTTCCTTTGTGAAAGTGGTTCGCCACCCAAAATAACAAGACTTGCTTTAGGATAACTCATTAACAACGTCTCCAACTTTGTCAAAACATGATTTAAAAGTCTTTCAAAATCAACAGCATACTCTTCACTGAATTCCCACGTTTCTGGATTGTGACATCCCAAGCATTTTGGATAAGCATCACAACCTTGAAAATACACACTTATTGAGGGAAGAGAGGGATGGTCTCCATGAAGCATTCTTACTACCCGAAGTAAAGGCTTATCTCCAAAAGAAAGAACCTCTAACATGTCCCACACCTCCAATCGCTAAATCACCTAAGTGTAAGAAGTTAAAAACAACATAAGAATAACTAAGTACAACACATAAAGACACACAATATCGTATATAAAATCTAATACACACAATATATAGTATCATAATTAAAAAGCTGTGTCAAGAAAAATGGGTGGGATAAGTACAAATCCCACCCAAATTATTGTATTTATTATTATTTGACAACAATATTTTGTGTATAGATTAGATAATAACTACAATCCGAGATAAGCTTTCTTGACTTTTTCGTTTTTCAACAAATCCTTAGATGGTCCTTCAAGTGTGATATTACCAGTCTCAAGTACATAGCCATAATGGGATATATTTAGAGCCCCCACGGCATTCTGTTCTACAAGCAAAATAGTCATACCTTCTGAATTAAGTTTTCTGATAATTTCGAAGACTTCTTCAACAAGAATCGGAGCCAAACCTAATGAAGGTTCATCCATCATAAGAACCTTGGGTTTACTCATGAGTGCTCTTGATATAGCAAGCATCTGCTGTTCTCCACCTGATAAGGTACCACCAAGTTGGTTCTTTCTCTCAGCCAACCTTGGGAAGAGGGAGAAGACCCATTCAAGGTCCTTCTTAACCCCATTTTTATCTTTTCTATTGAAAGCTCCCATCATAAGATTTTCCATAACAGTTAAGTTTGGAAATATTCTCCTGCCTTCTGGAACAAGGCAAACACCCATTCTGTTGATTTGATGAGGTGGTAGATTCTGTATCTCTTTACCCTCAAAGAGTATCCTACCCCTCTTTGCTTTGACCAACCCAGCTATTGTGGAGAGTGTTGTCGTCTTTCCTGCGCCATTTGCACCTATGAGCGTAATTACCTTTCCTTGGTCGACTTTAAAGCTTATTCCTTTTATGGCATTTATAGCACCATAATACACGTGTAGTCCTTCAATTTCAAGCATTGGCATGTTCCCACTCCTTACCTAAGTAAGCTTCGATAACTCTTGGGTTCTTGCTGATTTCCTCAGGTGTTCCTTCGGCAATTATCTTTCCTGAATCCATAACGATAATGCGCTCACATACTCCCATAACCACTTTCATATCATGCTCTATTAGTATTACCGTAAGTTTGAATTCATCACGAATATATTTAATGAACTCCAATAATTCTTCCGATTCTTTTGGATTCATTCCAGCTGCAGGTTCATCAAGCAGTAGTAATTTTGGTTCGGTTGCAAGTGCCCTTGCAATCTCGAGTTTTCTCTGTTGACCGTACGGCAGAGCTGAAGCAACTTCATTAGCAAGATGGTCAAGACCAACTTTTTTAAGTAAATTCATAGCCCGCTGTCTCATTTCTCTTTCCTGTTTCATATATCCCAATTTTGTGACAGCTCGCCAGAACCAAAGTGTCCCCTTTATCTTTTTATTTTTACCATGTTTTTTAAGAATTTCATCAGCGTCTCTTGCAGACAACAAATGGTGCATTGCAACAAGAACGTTGTCAAGAACGGTAAGTGTGCCAAATAGCCTAATATTTTGGAATGTTCTTGCAATACCAAGATGCGTAATTTGATGTGGTCTGTATGGTGTTATGTCGATACCATCAAAGATTATTCTACCCCTTGTTGGAAAGTAAATTCCAGTAATGACATTGAATGCAGTTGTCTTACCGGCACCATTTGGTCCTATTATTCCAAGTATCTCACCTTCGTATACAACGTTATCAAAATCATCGACTGCAGTAAGACCACCAAATTGCACCGTTATGTGCTCCATTCTAAGAATAGGTGTTTTATTGTTCATTTCTCATCACTCCTTTTCAAGCCCAGCCGCTTGAAAAAGTTTATTACGCCTTCCCATGTTAACTCGCCTCGACCAAATATTCCCCTCTTCCAAACAATCATCGTAACAACGAAGAGTACTGAAAGAACAAGCATTCTCATACCTTGAATTGCAGGAAATTCTTTACCAAATAGAGTAAATGGTTGCTCAAACGCCCTAAGCCATTCCATCAAGAAGGCGAAAATTACAGCACCGACAACAGAACCACTGATACTACCAAGCCCACCAAGAACAACCATTATAAGTACATAGTAAGTGAGTATGGGTCCAAATGTTGTTATCCTTGGGTCAATTGTTGTTAGCCAGTGGGCATAAAGCGCACCACTGACACCAGCAAAGAAGCCACTTATAACAAAAGACAAAAGTGTATGTTTAAAAACATTGATACCCATCGCTTCAGCAGCGATAGAATTATCTCGTATCGCCAAGAGTGCACGACCATACGAACTCTTTACAAGGCTAACAATAAAAACTATCGTAACAAAAAGCCAGCCCCAGCTCCACCAAATGTTTGTATAATTTGGTAATCCCTTTAGACCGAGCGAACCATTTGTTATTGACTGTAAATTCAGAGCAAGTATTCTAAGCACTTCGGAAAAACCAAGCGAAGCAATTGCAAGATAATCACCAGACAGTCTCAAAACAGGGAATCCAATTATAAACGCACCAAATGCTGCAACTAATCCTGCTATTATCGTTGCAGTGAAGAAATCCGTGTGAAGATTTGCTATCAACGGACTTGGCTTGGATATGATGAATATCATGGCTTTTTGTTCTGGTGGAATGGTAAGCAATGCAGATATATACGCACCAAGAAGAATAAAGCCAGAATGACCAAGTGAAAAAACACCGGTGATTCCATTTACAAGGTTCAAACTGACAGCCATTATACCGTATATCGCCATAAGTGAGAGTATCTGTTTTTCATAAGAATCAAACTTAGCATTCGCTAATGCAAGTAAAACACCAATTATTAAAACGAATATAAATGTAAGCACCAAATCTCTCTTTGTATTGTTCTTCATAACTTCTCACCTCAAACTTTCTCAACGGCGCGTTTACCAAGAAGTCCCGCCGGTTTCACAAGAAGAATTAATATAAGAATAATAAAGGCAAAAGCATCTTTATATTGCATCAATGTTGGGAAGAATGTTATTATCATCATCTCTATAACGCCAAGCAAAATACCGCCCAACACAGCTCCACCTATTGAACCAATTCCACCAAACACGGCAGCGATGAATGCCTTCAAACCTGGTACAAAACCGGTATATGGATAGAAACTCGGGTACCTAAGCGCCCACATTACACCAGCAAGAGCTGCAAGTGCTGAAGAAAGTGCGAAAGTAAAACCTATAACATTGTCAACGTTAACACCCATCAAAGATGTTGTTGGTATGTCAGCCGATATTGCACGCATAGCCATTCCCATCTTTGTCCTGTAAACGATCATAAAAAGAACAAAGAGAGCTGCTGCAGTTATACCAAGGATTATGAATATAATCTTCGGTAGATAAACATTTCCAATTACAAATGATTCAAAGGCAATTGTTTTATTTTCCAAAGCTTCCAAAAATGCTTTATAGTTTGGTCCAAAGAAGACAACCGCAAAACTTTCTATAAAGAAAGACACACCTATTGCCGTAATCAAGGCAGAAATTCTTGGAGAATTCCTTAATGGCTTGTAAGCAAGCCTATCGATAAGTACACCAAGTACAGCCGTAGTACCAAGAGAGAAAATTACTGCAAGTGGGAAACTAAGTCTTATCAAAGTGGCACCATAAAATGCAAAATATACACCCATAACCATGATGTCACCAAACGCAAAGTTGATAAGTCGCAGGATTCCATAGACCATCGTATAACCAACAGCTATCAGTGCGTACAATCCTCCAACCATCAACCCATTAAAGATGTTTTGAACAAAAATAGTAAAATTTATAGTCAATATAGGCACCTCCTCAATATCGACTGCAATAAATCTTTAAAACCATTGCCCAGAGGCAAGAACTTGCCAGGGCAAGGTTGAGTACAAAATTTATTATTTCAAATCGTCTGGTTCTATCCGTGCTGCAAATCTAAACTGAGCATTTTCTACTTTGGCTATAATAACATCTTTTATCGCATTACCATTTGCATCGATCGTAATACTTCCACTAACACCTTTGAATCCCTTTGTCGCCCTTATAGCCTCGTTTATCTTAACTGGGTCTTTGGATTTTGCACGTTCAATAGCATCAACAACAAGCATATATGCATCATAGCCAAGTGCAGCATTCATAGCTGGAAGTGTGCCAAATTGTTTCTTAAATGCGCCAACAAAATACTTCGCAATTTTTGTTGTTGCAGCTTCCGGTACATAGTGTGTTGTAAAGTATAGCCCCTCAACAGCCTGACCACCTATCTTGATTAGTTCTGGGGCGTCTGCACCATCGCCGGCGATTATATAACCCTTGTACCCCATAGCTCTTGCCTGTTGAGCTGCAAGTACTATTTCGTTGTAATAGCCAGTCGTCATAATGACATCACTACCAAATGCCAATGCTTGAGAAATCTGAGCACTGAATTCTTGGTCGCCTGATTTGTATTGGACTTTAAGAACTTGCCCATTGTATTTCTTCTCAAATCTTTCAACAAAGTAATTTGTCAACCCAACACTGTAATCTTGCTCTATGTCAACAAATACCGTTACCTTCTTAGCTTTTAACGTCTTTGCAGCAAATTCTGCAAGTGCAGTTCCTTGGAGTGGGTCTATAAAACAAACCCTTGAAACAAATTTCTTGCCTTGAGTAACTAATGGATTCGTTGATGTAACAGCAACTTGTGGTACATATCTTGCTTCCGCTATTTCAGCAGCAGCCATTGAATTACTACTTGCAATCTCACCTATTACCGCTATAACTTTCTCTTTGTCAATAAGCCTTGCAATTGCGTTAGCAGCCTCTGTCTTTTCACTTCTCGTATCGGCACAAACAAGTGTTATCTTTTCACCAAAGACACTACCTTTTTGCTTGTAGGCAAGCTCTATACCCTTCTTCGTCCAATCACCAAAAGCAGAAACACCGCCCGTAAGTGGTAGCAACACACTTATATTTATTTCTGCAAAGATACTGAGGGTAAGCAGAAGTAACAGTACCAGTGTTGTCTTTTTCGCACCAATCCCTCCTATAATGTAATTATCAAAGTGGGTGGTTTTAACCCACCCACTTGATTTAAGAATATATTATTTTAGTTGACTTGCTGAAATCTTAGCTGCAAAAGCAAATTGCTGATTCTTGACTGTTAGTATAACTACATCTTTTGTTGGATTTCCAGTTGCTGAATCAATAGTAATAACACCACTTGCACCGTTAAAGTTCTTTATACTTCTAATTGCTGTAGCTATGAGCTGTGGCTTCTTTGCCTTTGCTCTTTTGATGGCTTCAACAACGAGCATGTATGCATCATAACCAAGCGCTGAGAGTGTTGAAGGTTTAACACCATATTTCTTAACGAACGCGTCGACGAATTTCTTTGAAACTTCGGTAACAGGTGCGTCCGGGTGGTAGTGGTCTGAGAGGTATATACCTTCAACAGCTTGTCCACCTATCTTAATGAGCTCTGGAGCATCTGCACCATCACCTGCAAGTATGTAACCTTTGTATCCAAGTGACCTTGCCTGCTGTGCAACAAGTGCTATTTCATTGTAATAACCTGTAACGACTATAGCATCGCTTCCAAAAGCAAGTGCTTGGGAAAGTTGAGCACTAAATTCTTGGTCTCCAGATTTGTATTGAACTTGTAGCACTTGTCCCCCATATTTCTTGAATCTTTCAATAAAGTAATTCGAAAGTCCAACACTGTAATCCTGCTCAACATCTGTAAAGACCGTTACCTTTTTAACCTTCAACGTCTTGACAGCAAATTCTGCAAGAGCCGTTCCTTGGAGTGGATCAATGAAACATACTCTTGAAACAAATTTCTTACCTTGTGTTACCAATGGGTTTGTCGAAGATGGACTTACCATTGGAACTTTCTTTTTCTCAGCGATTTCACCAGCAGCTATAGAATTTCCACTGATGACCTCCCCTATAATCGCTATAACGCCCTCTTTATCAATAAGTCTCGCCACCCCGTTCGCAGCTTCTGTCTTCTCACTTCGAGTATCCATATAGACAACCTCTATCTTTTCGCCAAGTACCGTATCTTCTTCCTCGTGTGCAACTTCAATACCTTTTTTCACCAAATCACCAAAAGCAGAAACGCCACCTGTTAACGGCAAAAGAGCACCTATCTTAACAGTAGCAAAAAGACTTAAAGAGCTTAAAAGCCAAACCACTAAAAGGACGTTTTTTAATCTTCTCATACTCTCTCCCTCCTCCTTTAACAAAATAACGCGTGGTACAATAGATGACCACAATTTTCAAACATCCAAAACTTACTTCAGCATCTACAACATACAGTTTGGAACAAAATGGGATTGTAACATCCTTAAAATTGTTGTGTTTATTTTAACACACTCGGTATTTTCAAGTCAAGTAACTGTCGACAATAATCAGAAAAATAGCGAAAAATAATCTAATAATGATACTTTTTACAACTTTTTTGAGGATTTTGAATTAATTTACCGAAAGATATTACAAAGTTACTCTTTAACCTTTATCATCTTCCGGTTGTCTTATACCATTGTATATACTTAGGAAAAGATGTATAATTAGAATTGATTTCAAACTAACTCGTCTCGAATCGCTTAAATATGGAGGTGATCAAATGAATATTCTTCTTGGGGTATCATCGGGAATAGCAATATACAAGGCGGTAGATTTAGCGAGCAAGATTAGAAAAGAAGGTTGGAATTTGAAAATTATCATGACTGAAAATGCGACAAAACTTATTAGTCCTGTTGTCTTCTCCTCTGTCGGAAATTGTGAGGTCTATACTGACACATACGAAATTGAAAGAGGTTGGATAATTCATACAGAAGTATCAAAATGGGCAGATATATTTATTATTGCACCTGCAACTGCAAATACAATAGCAAAACTCTCTAACGGTTTTGCAGATAATCTACTAACAACGACCGCTCTTGCATTTAAGAAAGAAAATAAGGTCATAGTTCCAACAATGAATACGCGAATGTACGAAAATGAATTAACACAAGAAAACATAAAAAAACTAAGAGGGCTCGGTTGGAAAATTATTGAACCAGATTCCGGACATCTTGCATGTGGAGATGTCGGAAAGGGTAGATACCCCGAAAACGAAAAGATTATAGAGTTCTTAAGGATAATCTCAGAAGAGAAACCTTTACTTGGGAAAAGGGTACTCGTTACTGCAGGACCTACAAGAGAAGCCATTGATCCTGTAAGATACATCTCAAATCATTCAAGCGGGAAGATGGGGTACGCAATAGCGAAAGTGGCAAAAAGACTTGGCGCTGAAGTGTGTCTGATAACTGGTCCAACCTGTCTTCAGTATCCATATTATGTAGATTCTGTAATCTCGGTTGAAAGTGCAAAGGAGATGTTTAACGCTGTTTTGGAAAATTATAGCAAATATGATATACTAATAATGTGTGCAGCGGTTGCAGACTATGCACCAATTGAAACAGCTAAAGAAAAGCTAAAAAAAACTCACGAAAGATTGGTTCTGGAACTATCTAAAAACCCAGATATATTAGACTATGTTGGTCATAATAAAAAGGAAGGCCAAATAGTAGTTGGATTCGCTGCAGAAACACAAAATATTATTGAAAATGCGTATGAAAAGCTCTTGAAAAAAAACGCAGATGTAATTGTTGCGAACGATGCAAAGATAGCCATGGGCAGTGATAGCAATCAAGTTTATTTAGTATTTAAAGATAAAGCAACTGTTGTGATAGAGGAATCAAAGGAAGAAGTAGCAAAGGAGTTGTTAAAAAGAATATGCAAAATATCATAAACAAAAAGAGTTGGAAGACTACGTACATTTTAGCCTTTTTAGTCGTCTTTTTTTCACAATTAATTTTTGGTATTACAACTGAAAAGGTATATGTTGGATTGAAGTATTCATTTAGAAACTACAGAACAAACGGTGATGTAATCCTCATAGACCCTTTCAGTAAAACGATGGTGATATATGGATTAGAAAGCAAAAAGATAATATCTTTTTACAATCAAATTGGCAATTTTGTAATTGCGGTTTATGATCTCAAAGATAGTCACATTATAGTTGATAGAACAGCTCCTGCAATTTACAAAAAATCTTTGAATGGTGAAGTTATTGCAAAGGTAAAGTCTGACAGACGAATTCAGTCAAGTGTTTATTTCAACGATACGATTTACATTCTCCTTGAGGGTGGTCAGCTATTTGTTTACGACAAAGATTTGAAATTGATATCTAAATCTTCTTTTTCAGGTTCGCCCGCATACTTATTCATTTGGAAAGGGAAGGTTCTTGCAACATATTTGTGGAACGATAGTTACGACGTTGAGTTCTTAGGAGAGAAACCATATAAAATAGGACTGACAACTCCAGCTTTACTTGTTGAAAACTTGCTTATTGACACACGTGGCGGACAAGTTTATAACCTTTCAAATAAAAAGACAACAAGAATTGCACCATACATCTCAAGTGCTTATTTTGATGGAACTTTTTACTATATTGCTTCAATGTCTAGTTCTGCAATTTATATTCTCAGAGATGATGACATGGTAGGTTACTTTAATGTTCCATATACACCAACTTATGTCTCAAAAGTTGGCAATTATATAGTTATCTTAAGTGCTCCTTACAACAAAGTTATGGTTACGGAGAACGGAAAAGACATTTTGACATTCGATACGGGAGACTATCCAATTGAGGTATTTAAACTATTCAACGATACAAATTCCTTTGCGGTGTATTGCTCAGATAGCGGTGAAATGTACTATTACTATTTCTAAGAATCAATCTAAGGTCAAACTAAAGGAGGGTGAATAAAATATGAAAGCGGCAAGATGGGTTAACACATTCTTTCCAAAAGTAAAGAACACACAAGACATTTCAGAAGCACTGCATGAGATGAGAAAGCACTCCTGCGATTACTGTATAGTTATTGATGAAGACGGTAAATTTGACGGATTGCTTCACAAATCAGTTGTTAAAGAAGTTGAGATGGATAAAAAGGTTGGTCCATATGTAGTTTTCCCGGACTTTTACATTGTTGAGGACTCTACAATTGAAGAAGCAGCTATGATGTTGATTGAAAATAAGGAAACAATCCTGCCTGTTGTCAATTCAAACAGCGAAGTTGTTGGGGTTCTCAGTATCCAAGAAGTGCTTGAAGCAATGACTGAAATGGCGGCAATGGATGAACATGGTATAAGAATTAACCTAACATTGAAAGACAAACCTGGAGAACTCAAAAGAATTATCGATGTTCTTGCAAATAATAAAATAAACATTCTTTCTATTCTCACACTTAAAGACGGAGAAGAAAGATTGGTCTCAGTTAAGGTTGATAGCAAAGACGCAGAAAGTGTAGCAGGTATACTTGAAGTATATGAAATTCCATATGAATCCATAGTGGAGGAAGAAGGTTTCTTTTGATAGTTAATTATGGAATTACTCTTTAAGTTTGAGGAATTTGAGGGTCCTCTTGATCTGCTCCTTTACTTAGTGCAAAAGAAAAAAATAGATATCCGTCAATTGTCAATTTCCCAACTGGCGGACGAGTTTTTGTATTATGTTAATCAAATGGAAGAACTGAATTTGAACATCACATCAGAATTTATAGCAACCGCTGCGTATCTTCTTGAATTAAAATCTAAAAGCTTACTTCCAATGAGCGAGAAGGAGAAGAAAGAATACGAATACAAAAGGGAACTTCTCATAAGACGAATTGAAGAATATGCGAGATTAAAAGAACTCGCAAATGAGATAGCAAATAAGAATTCCGCTGATCAATACCCAGTGAAAGTACCTTACGTCTTTCCAAGAGTTGACGAAAAGAAACTTGTTAAAATAGTAAAGGCAGCTCTGCAAGAGGTTGAAGTAAAACAAAAGGTATACATTATTAAAAAGGAGAACTATTCTTTAGAAAGGATTATGGAAGAAATAGAAGAAAAATACGATAAGATTAACCTCTTTGATTTATTACGTGATAGTGCCTCTAAATACGAAATTATAGTAAAGTTTCTTGCTATTCTCGAATTAATAAGATTTGAAAAGTATGAGATAGACGATGATTTAACATTACGAAAAGTGGTGAGAACAAATGTCGCAAATGCTTGACAAACCTTCAGAAGATGGCGTAAATAATTTTAACTTAAAACACATTTCGCTTATCGAGGCACTTATATTTGCATCACGTGGTATATCTAAAAGCACTCTTTTAGAGCTAACTGAAATATCGGAAGATGAAATCAATGAAATTATTGATTACCTAAAAGAAAAGTACGCCAGCGAAGAACACGGTATTGAACTCAAGCAAATAGAGGATTATTACAGATTCTATACCAAACCTCATTTCTCTGATGTTGTCTCAAAGGTTGCCAAACGTAGGAATCTCGGAAGTCTTTCACCATCACAGCTCGAAGTAGCAGTATTCTTGGCAGTAAGAAGGCAAGCTACAAAGCTTGAAATTGATAGCATGCGAGGAAAGGATTCTTCTAACCTCATAAAGCAACTCCTCATCTCAGGTGTCATTAAGAGAAGGAAATTAGGAAGAACTTTTGTTTACAGCCTTACAGACACCTTCAAAGACGAGAGCATGATAGAAGAGCTCATACGCCAAGCTGGTGGTGCCTCATTTGAAAGCATTGGGAAGATGTTCTTTGAAAATACACAACCTCAAGAACAAAATTCCCAGAACGAACAGATTGAGGAAGCTAATAAACGGCAACTTAGTGAGGATTTTGAAGTCGTAAAAGAAGACTTAGATATTCGTATTGATGAATAAATCAAATATCTAAAAGAGGTGAAAGTATTGAGAGTAAGTGAAGCTCGCTATTTATCAAAGAAAATAATGCAAGCCGGTGAAATTCCTCTTTTGATAGGTCATTTCGGTGTTGGAAAAACAGATATAGCAAAGGATATTGCAACTGAAACTGGTAGAAAGCTCGTAATACTCGTTCTATCACAGATGGAGCCGGGTGATTTAATAGGTCTGCCTGCGAGAGATGATAACAAGACGAAATTCCTTGCACCTGACTGGTGGCCTGAAGATGGGAATAGCATAATACTCCTCGACGAGATAAACCGTGCACACAGAAGTATAAGAAATGCAATTATGCAGCTTTTAGTTGACAAGAGAATTCACAATCATGTCTTACCTGAAGGTACTTGGATAATGGCATCGATGAACCCACCTGATGAGAACTATGACCAGGTTGAACTTATTACAGACCCTGCTTTTCTAAGTCGGTTTTTCATACTTGAAATCCACCCGGAGCCAGATGAATGGATTAACTGGGCGAGACAGAACAATATTGCCAGCGAAGTGATAGGTTTTATCTCAAGGTATCCAGAATTCCTATCCGTACATGGAGGAGTATCGCTGAAAGCCTCCATTAAGCCAAGTCCGAGAAGCTGGCATAAACTTAGCAAGGTCTTATCAATTATGACCGACTATGAAAAAAAGGAATATTCTTACATACTGGCAAGTGGAATAGTCGGTCCCGAAGCAGCTAAGGTATTTATAGACAATAACATTTCCGTAAGTAATTGGACGCCATCTGAAATATTAATTGAAGGAAATATACCCGAAAAACTTGACATTCACGAAGCGAATGGATTGCTTGTAAGACTTGTAGACTACATAACAACGGTAGATGATAAGGAACTTGAAAAGATTTCAAGTATGACGGATGTAATATCAGAAAATTTACTAAAACTTTCAAAAGTTGTTCCAAAAGATTCGTTTGAAGCATTTGGAAGAATGCTCGTAAACTTATCGAACCTACCAGGTCTGAAGGGTGAATTTGCAGATAAGATATTGAGAAAATTCATAAATCAATGAATATGACCATTAACGGACAAAGCAATAAACAAAACGCAATGTTAACCAAAAATTAAACAAAAACACTCGTTTTGTGATATGATTAATACGTATATTTTCTTATGGAAGGAGAGATAAACATGTTTGATCAGGAAAATCACCATCATCACCACCATGACCACGATCATGAACACGAACACGATCACATTGACGCATTTACACTTACGGATGAGGAAGGAAACGAACATCATTTCGTTTTACTTGGAGAAGTTGAAAACAAAGGCAAAACATACTGGGTATGTGAAGAAATATTCGTAGAAAATGAAGAAGTTTCCGAATTTGGAGATACATACCTTTTCCTCAAGTCAGAAGATGATGAAGGAAATGTATTCCTTGATTCCGTCCAAAGTGAAGACGAATTCAACGAAGTTGTAAAGATTTGGGAAGACATGATGGGTGACGAGGATTTCTTCCTCGACGTTGATGAAGAAGAGGACGAAGAATAATACCATCACAAAGTCATATCTTGACCACTGAACTTGCTTTTGGTAAAATATCGATTGGTCGGTTTAAAATCTAAGGTGCAGGCGTAGCTTCAAGCGGTGGAGCGCCTCCTTGGTAAGGAGGAGGGTGTGGGTTCGAGTCCCACCGCCTGCTCCAAAGACTTGCAAGTAGCAAGCTTTTAAAAGAGGGTACAACAATAGAAATGTACCCTCTTTTGTTTTTTAAGTGTCAAAATCCTTCCATTCAAATCCTTTTTGAATATATTACACACTTTTATTTATTGAGGAAAAGCATTATAATTAGATTCTCGACTTGAATAAACTAATCTTTCAGGGGTGTGGAAAATGAGTTTCTTCAGCGTCTTGCTTTTCATACCGTCTATTATGCTCGGTTTGATAATGGGAGCTAACGATGCGGGTAACATACTTGGACCAACCGTTGGAAATGGCATATTTAAAATGAAGAGAGCATTATATGCTTCTTCTGTCTTTATAATCATTGGTGCACTTCTTGGTGGAAATCCGGGAATGAAAGTTGCTTCTGGTCTTGTAAAGGTAGATGTACCAGGTGTTTTTATCATAAATCTCTCCGCTTCGTTGATTACGATTTATTTCTTGAAAAATAACCTTCCAATATCTATGACCCAAGCTATCGTCGGTGCAAATATTGGTATTGGAATTCTCTTGAAAGAAATAAATACAAAGTTGCTACTTTATATAATTTTAGGATGGTTTACAACACCTATCGTATCCTTTGGACTTGGATTTGCACTTCAAAAGATATTAGCAACTGTGCTTAGAGGAATTAGAAACTTACGAATTAGATACTACATCCTCAGAATCTTGCTCTGGGGATTTACATTATATGGAGCATATTCACTCGGTGCAAACAACGCAGGAAAGATTTCAGGTATACTTTACCAGCGTGGCTACAATATGTATGTCCTCTTACTCTTAAGCGGAATATCACTTGGTGCTGGCATTTTATTCTTTGGAAAGAAGTCGATATACACTATCGGACGAGAGATTGTTGCACTTGATGATTTTACAGCTATGGTAAGTATAGCAACTGTCTCTTTTACAGTCTGGCTGTATTCGATAATCGGTCTTCCAATCTCCGCAGCACACTCAGTTGTTGGAAGCATTGTTGGTGTAGGTTATTCGAAAGGAACCAAACTCCAGAATCCAAGAACCTTTCAGAAAATAATGTTCTCTTGGCTTCAAGCTCCGTTATACAGTGGAATTTTCTGTGCATTAATATATTCAATATACAAACTTTTGTGGTAAAATATATGTGTGAAAAAACAAATATCAACGGAGGTGTATGAAAAAGTGGACTTGAAGGCTTATATAAGAGATATCCCAGACTTTCCACAAAAAGGCGTTATGTTCAGAGACATAACACCATTAATTAAGGATCCTGAAGCTTTTAGATTTGCTATCAACACCATCGCAGAAGAAGTGAAAAAATACGATTTTGATTTAATCGTCTGTCCTGAAGCACGTGGGTTTATTATTGGAGCCCCACTTGCTTACATACTGAACAAAGGCTTTGTTCCGGTGAGAAAGCCTGGAAAACTTCCTTACAAAACAATTAGCGATTACTACGAACTCGAATATGGAAAGGCAGAATTACATATTCACGAAGATGCGATAAAACCAGGTCAAAAAGTTCTGATAGTGGACGATGTACTTGCAACCGGTGGTACAGCCCTTGCTCTAAAAAGATTAGTTGAAAAAATAGGTGGAGAAGTAGTTGCAAGTGCATTTTTAATTGAATTAACATACCTTAACCCGAAAAATCTCCTAAAAGATCTACCGATAATAGCACCTGTGAAGTACTAATTTGAACATTTTATGATACAGCTTGTAGTAAAGTATCTTTGCAACCAACGAAGAAAAGACCAAAGAAAATATCTAAGAAGTTTCGGTGAAAACATGGAGGTGTGACTCGTGTTAAAATTTGACTTTACCTACACATTATCTGAAAACGTCGCTGGTGGTCTCGAGTTTTCAGAGATTGATTTATACTCTGAGAAAGTAGCGGACTTTCTGAAAAAACTCGACGAGAATAAACCTGGTTTTGTAAACGCAGTTTTAACAAGAAAATGGATCGATTCGGTTAACGAGTTAAGCGATTTTCTCTTTACATTCGATAGTATAGTTGTACTCGGAATTGGTGGTTCCGCATTAGGTAATATCGCAATTCAAAATGCATTACGCCCTTTCAATTGGAACTCCATGAATGTAGAACAAAGGAATGGTTACCTAAGGGTTTTTGTCGTTGACAATGTAGACCCAGACAATCTTGCAGCTGTACTCGACTGCATCGATCCAAAAACAACACTTTTCAACATCATATCAAAATCAGGAACCACGGCTGAACCGATGGCAAATTACCTAATCGTTCGTGGAATTCTTGACGCACACGGATTAGATCCGAAAGAACATATTGTCTTCACAACGGATCCTGAAAAAGGTGTATTGAGAAGGCTTGGAAGAAACGAAGGAATCAGGATGCTTGACATTCCACCTGATGTTGGTGGTAGGTTCAGCGTACTTACACCTGTTGGGTTGCTCTCAGCAAAAGCTGCAGGTGTTGATATTGAAGAGCTCATAATCGGTGCAAAAGATGCATATGAAAAGACCATAAAAGCTCCGCTTTGGGAAAACCCAGCTGCACTCATTGCCGTCACACATTATCTGCACTACCTAAGGAAGAGAAATATATCCGTTATGATGGCGTATTCCAACAGACTCTATTACTTTGCTGATTGGTACAGACAATTATGGGCAGAAAGTCTTGGAAAGATGTATGACAACGATGGGAATAAAGTCAACGTCGGTCAAACACCCGTAAAGGCGCTTGGAGCCGTCGATCAACACTCTCAAGTTCAACTCTACAACGAAGGTCCAGACGATAAAATTATAACATTCCTTAGGACAGAACAATTTGAACGCGAGATAACAATACCAAAACTCCATGAAAACGAACCCGAGTTAGCTTACTTAGGTGGTAAGAAACTTTCAACACTTTTAAATAGCGAACAAGTTGGAACTCAACTTGCCATTGCAAAACATGGAAGACCATCTATAACCATCAGTTTTCCAAGAATCGATGAGTATCACATTGGACAATTCATAATGTACTATGAACTTGCAACAGCTATTGCCGGTTATCTATTTAACATTAATCCTTACGACCAACCAGGTGTCGAACTTGGTAAGAAAATTACTTACGCACTTATGGGTAGAGCAGGCTTCGAAGAATACAACTACACCAATAGTGCACAGAAGAAGGTTGAAATCGAATGATGAAGGAATACATAGACATACTTAAAAGTATTTTCGATCCAATAGCGGTATTCCTTAAAGATGAAGAGTTCGTCGTTGTTGTTAAAGACGAAAAAGACTTGCAAAAAGCAGTCTCGGAACTCTCAAAAAAAATTGAAGACGACATAAGCCTTGTTATACTTAGTAAAGATGAATACGAAAAAATGAATGAAAAAGACCTTGGAGAAAAAGTACTTTAATTTAAAAGGTGTTAAGTGTGATAATATGTGTAACCGGTAAAATTGCTACTGGCAAAAGTACTGTTTCAAAGTTTTTTGTGAACCGCGGTTTTGAATACATAAATGTCGACCACTTGGGACATGCGGCATTTGAATTAAATTTAGAACGCATCGAAAATACATTTGGAAAATCAGACAGAAAAGAGATTGTCAAAATAGTCTTCAAAGACTCTGAGAAGTTGAAATTACTTGAAAGCATAGTCCACCCGACAATGATGGAACTTTTAAACGAGAACATTAAGAAATCTGAAGGAAAGAACATAGTTGTTGAAGCGGCTATAAAAAGAAGGCTTGGCATAAAATGTTGCAACCTAACGATAACGGTTGTAGCCGATGAAAACATTATAAAAGAAAGACTAAAAGGTAGATATGATGAAAAGTTAGTTGAAGAAATACTAAAAAGACAAAGTGATATCGAACCAGAGGGAATAATATTGGAAAACAACTCGAACTTGGAAGAATTATTAGCAAAGCTTGAAAAGATATATAACGAATACATTGCCCCCCAGTTGTAAAAAGCGAAGGTTTAAGCCTTCGCTCTTTTTTAATATCCTTTCCAGAATCCTTAATATACCCTTCAGTACCCACCTTGCCCATTACCTTTAGAAAACAGTAGATTTGAAATTGTTCCAAACACCACACCAACAAGCAACCACGCCAAACCAAACCCTACTGCGCCCTTAGCTAAAACTGTAAGCAAAATGTTGTATGTTCCGTACTTCCTAAAAAAAGAATATCCAACTAACTGTAGAATCCCAAAAGAAAAGACAGGAGCCAATACGGAAACTATCAACACATCCCTTACCCTTAGTATCGCCCCAAGTAAGATAAAAGAAACTACCACAAACAATTCTGGGGCATATCCTACCGAAAAATTCGGAAAGAGATTGTAAAATGTAGCATAAGACTGAATTATAGAAAGCAATATTGAATAAACAAAAACAGCCATATCACATTCCTCCAATTATAGACACAACAACTACCATTCATATTTTACCATATTCTGGTTAAGTATGGTAAAATATTGTTAAAGAAAACTTTCGAACATCTTCTGAAGGTTGGTGGAAGATATGCAAGGAAAATCTTTGAACTTTAATCCAGCTGAAGAAACAAAGAAGATTAAAAACTTTATCAAAAGCACATTAGAAAAATACCATTACAAAGGTTCCGTTATCGGTATTAGTGGCGGAATCGACTCAGCAGTCGTTCTTGCATTACTCATCTCATCGATTGGAAAAGAACGTATAAAAGCTTTCATTCTTCCAGAGAGAGACAGTTCAAAGTCAAGTATAAAAGATGCTCAATACATATGCAAAAGCTTCGGAATCGAATATGAAATTAAAAATATAACCTCGTCGTTGAGAGGCTTAGGAGTTTATAAACTCTTTCCACCAGCTTTTTTAATTCCAGAAAAGTTAAAGGTTCAATATGCAAAGAACAGATGGTACCGATACAAAGACCCGTATGAAATGGATCTAAAAAACGAAGGTGATGAACTGTTTCTAAAAGGGATAGCTTATTATAGAGCTAAGCACCGGATAAGAATGTGTAAATTGTACTTTGAAGCAGAAAAGCTTGGATATTGCGTTGTTGGAACGACTAATAAAACGGAATTGAGACTTGGACTGTACGTCAAATGGGGAGATGATTCAGTTGACATAGAACCTATCAAACACCTATATAAAACCCAAGTCTACGAACTCGCCAAGTACTTGGCAGTACCCGAAAGGATAATAAACAAACCACCCACACCAGACCTTGTACCTGGTGTCACAGATGAAGAAGCATTCGGCTTAAGTTATTTTGAAATAGATGAAATACTTGCAAAAATAGACGAAAACGTAGAACTATTTGATGAAAAAGCAAAAAGGGTAAAGAAGCTTATGGAACTTGCAAAGTTCAGAGAGTTGAAATCTCTGGGGATTGAAGATGTCTAACGATAAAGAGTCTCTCGAAGCGTTTCTATGTGATTTAACCGTTGTGAAACTTGGAAAAAAACTGAGAATACTTGGCTACGACGTTGAAATAGTCCGAACCGTAAATCCAAAGGATATTGAAAAATATCTGGCAGATGGCCCAAGAAAGCTCATTACAAAATCCAGAAATTTAGCAGAAAAATATGGTGGAATAATAATCACAAAAGACAAGCTCTGCGACCAAATCGAAGAAATAACAAATATCCTACATTTGACAAAGAAAAGCTCAGCAAGATGCCCTGAATGTAACCATATCCTTGTAGTATGTTCCCCGGAGAGCGTAATTGGAAAAATCCCCATATACGTACTGGAAAGTAGAGAAGAATTCAAATGCTGTCCAAATTGTGGTAAAGTTTATTGGAAGGGTACCCATCAGGGTTTTCCAGGTATTTGGAAATATGTAACATGCGATGAGAAGAAAGTAAGAAACGAGGTGAATAAAGAATGATTGGAAAAAGAATTTGCAATGCACTTATGGATATATTCGAAAACGATAAATATTCAGAAGAATCAACGAAAGTTGCTGAAGAAATAGCAACACTCGTTGGTGTTGAGAAGGTTTCTGTTGCAATATACGAAAGAGCAAAAGACGTTTATCGTGTACTAATTAGCAACTTCCTGCCACTGCAATTCAAAATACCTGTAAAGTACATTAACGAAAGAACTTCACTTTCAAAAGTTTCAATCGACTTGGGCTCAGGAAATACTACTGATGCCTACGTAGAACAATTGGTACACAAAACCCCTGGTACTGGCGAAGAAAAAGTCGGTGTTGTACTGGTTGACTCAGTGCCAACAAAGATGAGTGCATTCAGTGAAATCCTTGATTTTCTCGCTTACGCTCTTTCGTTCATACCTTCATTCGAAAAATCGAAGAGCTATCTTAACAAGTACAGGTCACTATGGATGCTCACAAATTTGTTCGAATCGGCTAAGTCATACGAAGAACTCCAAGATGGGTTCTTAAAAATCGCTTCTGAAATACTGGATGCGGAGCTAACTGCATTAATAAAGATTGATGAAACGTCAAACCTTCTTGAAATGATAATTTACAAGAGCATAACCTCAGAAAAAACAAAAATAACTAAGGAACTCTCTTCAATCCCTCAAGAAACTCTAAGATATTTTAAAGGAATGGAAAAATATTTATACAAACCAGATGGTTTAAGCGAACTCTTCTCCGAAAGGATACTTTCTGCACTTATAATTCCAACTCCTGACGAGTGCTTCATATTTGCAAACAAAAAGACAAAAGACGTATATCTTGAGACAAAATCTTTTGATTCAATGGATTTAGATATAGCTCGTGATTCTTCAAAAAGATTTATTCTTGCACGTGGAAGAATAGAATTCGAGAAGCGTTTAGAAGAAGAGATTTCCAAGCTGAAAGAACTTCAAAAAAGTCACGAGGCGTTGATTGAAGATCAGAAAGAACAGATAAGGCGGATGAACGCAGTACACTATATAAGCCAAGCGATGAGAACGATGTACAGTGTGAAAAACGTATATAGAACACTACTACTTGGACTCACTTCCGGCAGACTTCTTGGCTATAACCGTGCACTACTTTTAACTTACGACGAAAAGAGAGATGTCTTAGTTGGAAAGATGTGGTTTGGTCCTGATAACGATAACGTAGAAGAAGATTGGAAGAAAGCTAATCTTAGAGCAATGCGATATGCGGACGTAGTACAATACCTCAGAGAAGAGGCAATGACAATTGAGTTCAGTAACAAACTTACTCAGATGATAGAGAATAAAATATTCCCATACAAATCACACCCGATCCTTGAAAAATGTGTTGTAAGAAAGAAGATATTCGTGGCAAATGAAAGAATAATTAACACAATGGGACTCGAAGTTGCGGACCTTGTTAACCTACTTGGTGTAAAGGAATTTGCCGTAATACCACTTGTAGGACGTGAAGGTGTCTTTGGAGTCGTTATAATAGATAACTACTACACCAAAAAGCCAATAAAGGAAAGCTATGTTGATATTTTGAAGATTATTTCTGACAGCTCCGGACTTGCAATTGAAACTGCCGAAAATTATGAAGAACTAAGAAACAAAACATTGTCACTTGAAAGGCAAAAGAGTCTCATAGAATACCTCCGCGAATTTTCTGATTCGATATTGCAAAACATGTCCTCTGCAATTATAGTCATAGATAAAGAAGGGAAGGTCACTGAATGGAACAAAAAAGCGGAAGTATACTTTAATCGTGCAAAAGAACAGATGACTGGTGTTGAACTTAGAAGTCTCGGTACAGAATTTGATGATATTGAAGAAATGGCTTTCCAGAGCATGAAAATTAAAGAAGAGATTACTTTAAGCAATTACTTAGTTCAAGTAAGCGGGAAGGAAAGGTTTTACGACCTGCGCATAACACCATTCTGGGACACAGAAAAGATAATGCTGAGAGGAGTAATTATAACACTCGATGATGTTACAGAGAGAGTGAATCTGGAAAAAGAAAGAAAAAAGCAGGAAAAACTGGCAGCTCTTGGAGAAATGGCTGCAAGAGTTGCACACGAATTGCGAAATCCAGTCTCTGTTCTTGGAGGGTTCATTAAACGACTTGAAAAGAATGTAGACAATCCCGACGCACGGAACAGATATATTAAAATAATATCCGACGAAATTCTCAGACTTGAACAGATAGTTAATGAAATACTCGATTTCAGTAAAGAACCACGTGCTCTCGAATTCACATACTTCAATATTAATCAATTAATAAATGACGTTGGAATGTTAATGGAAGAAAAGATTCGAGAAAAAAACATACTCTTCACATTCGATTCTGACGCAGAAGAGATAATCGTATACGCAGAATACTCACGAATGAAACAAGTTATAATAAACTTAGTACAAAATGCAATTGAAGCAACTCCAAATAATGGTAAAATATTAGTGGAAACCAAGATAAACTTGGACACTATCACAGTCTCAGTTTGGAACCAGGGTACCCCAATCGACAAAGAAACCGCTGAGAAGTTATTTGTACCGTTTTTTACAACGAAGGTACACGGCACAGGTCTTGGTTTGGCGATATGTAAGAAAATTATAGAAGACGAACACAAAGGTAAGATATACCACGAAGCAACTGAGGATGGTAATAGATTTGTGATACAAATACCAAAACCCGAACAAAGAGTAAACAATATTGAAAATAATATTAACTAAAGAAAGGAAATGAAAAAGGAGGATATAACATGATGGAAATTATGTTAAAAGCTAAAATTCACATGGCAACGGTCACAGAAAAGGAAATTGAATATGAAGGAAGCATCGGCATCGATGAAGAATTATTAGAATTGGCAGGTATAAAAGTAAATGAAATGGTACTTGTCTCCGATATTAATAACGGGAATAGACTGACCACCTACGTTATCCCAGAACCAAGAGGTTCAAGAAAGATCTCACTAAACGGTGCTGCTGCACGCCTTGTCGAGAAAGGTGACAAAATAATAATCATGGCTTTTGCACTCTATAATCCAAACGAATATCCCGGTCCGAAAATCGTCCTGATGAATCCAGATAACAGTGTTAAGGAAGTGAAATAATAATAACGTATTACCACAACCATATTAAGGGGGATAAGGATGGTCATTACAATCACAGTATCACAAGACAAGATGGAAGCATATATAAAGCTTGAAAGTATCCTACCTGGTGAGCAAATCACCATGGACAAAATCATGGAAGAAATAAGGAATGCAAAAATAATTCATAACATCGACGTTGCAGTGCTAAAACACCTGTGCGAAACCCCAGTCGAAAACATACCCGTTCTCTTTGCTAAAGGTGATCAACCTAAGAATGGAGAAGACGGAAAAATTGTCTTTGAAGTCTTACAACAAAGACCATCTTTTACAACCGCTGGTAATCGTATTGACTTCAGAGAATTTCCCATACAACGGAGGATAATCGTTAAAAAAGGTCAAAAAATAGCGACAATATATCCACCTACAGAAGGGGTCCAAGGAAAAAACATTTATGGAGAAGCTGTACCTGCTAAACCTGGAAATGAAGCAAAAGTCCTTCTCGGAAAGAATGTTGCCTTGAGTGAAGACGGCACTCATATCCTCGCAACTTCTGACGGCATACTAAAAGTTGATACAGAAAAAGGCTTGGTCGAAGTGAGTGAGTACTTAGAAATCGATGGCGATGTAGACTACGAAACTGGAAACATAGAGTTTCCTGGTGTAGTTTTAATAAAAGGCGACGTAAAGCCTGGATTTATTGTCAGAGCAAAAGGAGACATTGAAGTTCAAGGAATCGCAGAGGCATCAACTATTATTTCACTTGAGGGAAATGTTAAAATCAGTGGGGCAAAAGGTAAAGACAAAGGCTTAATTAAAGCCAAAAAGGACGTTTATGTAAAATATGCCGAATCAGTAACCATTGAAGCAGAAAATTTGATCTTTGAAGCCAATCTATTAAATTGCATCGTCAGAGTCACGCAATCCATCAAAGGTAATGGTCGAAATTCCTCGATCATAGGTGGAGAATGCGCTGCAACAACGAAAATAGAAGCTGATGAAATTGGTTCTGATTTTGGCGTTACAACTCACATCGAAGTAGGTTTAAATCCATACTTAAGAGAAGAGCTCAAAGTGATAAATACCCAAATTGAAATGGACAGAACATCTCTGCAAAAACTAATAAACATCGTTAAACAATATAAAGAACTTAAAGAAAAGCTCGGTAAGCTTCCAGAAGACAAAGAGCAACAATTTTCTAAGGTTACAAAGACCCTCATTAATCTAAGAGAACAACTTGAAAAAAATCTTAACAAAAAACATGAACTTGAACTAAAAATCGCTTCCTCAAAATTTGATTGTGAAATAATAGCACGCAAAACCCTTTATCCAGGGGTTGAGGTGCAGATACACGACGCTAAATTTATTTCAGACAGACCTCTTCCCAAAGTCGTTCTTAGATACGAAGATGGAAAGATCGTAGCTGGTGGATACTCTGGATAATTCTGGCTAAAGCTTAGGAGGTTTTTAGAATGCTGATTAAAGTCGTGCCAAAATTCAGACCAATGATATGGGGAAATCCTGAACTAAATAACACCTTTAACCTATCTACGAAAGAACCAATAGGAGAAGTGTGGCTTCTTTCAGGTCATCCTTTAAACGAAACTGTTACTGAAGACAACAAAACAATCAATTTGCTCGGTCAAAATATATACGGTAAGAAATATCCCATCTTTCCATTATTGGTTAAACTTGTCTCAACAAAACAATGGCTCAGTGTCCAAGTTCACCCTGATGATTCTTTTGCTCAGACTTTAGAAAACGAACCGTGGGGAAAAAGTGAAGCTTGGTACTTCTTAAGTGATGGAGAATTTGCTGTTTGTGAGAACGTTGATTTAATGAAAGAATATATTACTTCTGGAAAAATTGACAAACTCAACGAAATACTTACATTTGTAAAAGCAAAAAAGGGAACATTTGTAAACATACCTGCAGGAACAGTACATACCCTTGGACCAAATAGCACTGTCATTGAAGTACAACAATCATCGGACTTAACATACAGGATATACGACTGGGGTAGGCAAAGAGAAACACATATAGAAAAAGCCCTGAAAGTAGCAAGAAACATTTCTCTAAAAGATATTGTCTTTGAAAACACAGAATCACTTGCAACAGAGCACTTCTCATTGGGCAAAGTTACACCTTCATTTGTAGATAACGAACTCAACCTTGTAATTCACATACCCACAAAAGTTTCTCACAATTTTTGTGCAACAATCATTTTAAACGAAACGTTAAACCAAATACAACAAGAAGGCATATACATCTACAACTTTTTCAAATAGCCAATCAAAAAAAGCGGGCAATGCCCGCTTTTTTTAATCTTGTTTGTAATTACCCTATTACTCTTTCACCTTTTCTTCGAGAAGGTCAAGTATATCTTTCACGGTCATCAGCTTTTCAATCTCATCGTCTTCAAGTTTAATTCCAAACTCGTCTTCGAAAACCATAACAAGGTCAAACGCATCGAGAGAATCTGCACCAAGGTCTTCAATAAGGTGGCTGTCTTCGTCGATATCTTCAATAGAAACGTTCAATTTTTCTGAGATAATCTCTGCAACTTTTTTGAAAAGACTTTCCCTATTCATTTCCTTCAACCTCCTGAAGTATATATTTTTGAACAAAAATAGTCGTCTTGGTATATTTTAATCACACATATAAGTTTTGTCAATATTAACTACAACTTTTCACTCTTCATTAATTCCTCCAATTCCTTTACCATTCCTTGCACAAACTCAAATGCGCTCTCCCAGAACCCTTCTTTACTAACATCAATACCTACTCTTTCAAGCAGCTTCTCAGGGCAGTACCTACCACCACTTTCGAGTAACTCGAGGTACCTCTCCGCAAAAACCTTCCCATCTTCGAGATACTTTTTGTAAAGTGAAATCACCAAACATTGAGCAAAGTTATAGGCATAAACATAGAAAGGAGTCTCAAATAAATGTGACACCATTGCCCATTCATTCTTGTACCACTGAGGTATTCCCACAGTATCCCCAAAAACAAACTTCAACTCGTTGTAGTATATATCATTTAAATCTTCCCAACTGCCATACCCACGAGAATTTATTAAATCATGCGCTCTTATCTCGAATTTTGTGAACATATTCTGCCTAAACGTTGTAGCAATTGTATCTTCTATCTTAGACGCTAACAACGCTATTCTCTCTTCTCGTGAAAGCTTACGCTTTAAATTATCAAAAACGAGAAACTCGCCAAAAACTGAAGCAAGCTCAGCTAAGGTAAGTGGCGTATCGTGATTGAAAAATGTTTGCTTTTGAGAAAGCGTCCCGTGAAGCCCGTGACCAAGCTCATGAGCAAGCGTCATAACATCGTACATATCACCAGTAAAATTAGTAAGCACATACGGAGGCAACTTTGTTGTTGAATAAATACAATAAGCGCCTCCAACTTTTCCCTTTTTCGGCATGAGGTCTATTCTACTATCCTCAAAGAAACCCTTCACAATATCTCCTGCTTTATTACTAAATGCGTAATACGATTCAAGAATTACATCCCTTGCTTCATCAAAATCAAACATTCTCTTCTTATCGGAAATGGGAGCATAGATATCCGCAAGCGTTAATTCTTCATCCATCACCTTTGACTTCCAACTATAATACTCTCGAACTATATTGGTATAACTATCTGTAACTTCTATCAGCCTATCAACAACATTGTCACTTACTTCATTTTCAAAATTCATCATTGAAACAGGTTTGGAAAATCTTCTGAGCTTGCTCTCTGTATCGAAATCTTTAACAATAAGGTTATAGACCTCCGTTAGCACAACTGAATCATCTTGAAAACGTTCAAGATAAACCTTCATTGCACGTTTTCTAAGTTCGCCGTTTGGAGACCTTCTTAAAGCTTTAACCTCCTCACCAGTTAAAACCTTTGTCTCACCATCAACCTCCAATTCAAAAATATAATTACTCTCGAGCCGACTGTGTATTTTTGAAATAGCATTTCTTCTTGAAACGGAAGTCAATGCGAGAACTTGCTCAGCTTCTTTCGAAAGCATATGCTTTCTTTTTTCAATAATATTCCTAATCATATGCTCGTAGTTATCATCAACTTTAATTATCTGCTCAAGTACGGTATCGTTTAATTCAGAAAGCCTTACCTCCATCACTGCAACTTTTTCACTCAACTCTGTTTCGAGCTGCTGAATACTCCCCAACAACCTTTGACTCTCTGAACTCTCAGTATCGGTCGAATACCTCATCCAAGCATACTGCACAGCCCTTGCAAACTCATCGGTATTCTCTTCCACCTTTCCGATGAGCTCAACCAAACGCTCAGGTTTATCCTCAACCTCTATCTCATTGACAAGCTCTTTGACCTTACCAAGATAAAACTTTGCATGCTCTATCGCAGCCTCATCACTTGAAAATACTTTTTCAAGCTTCCACTCCAACAATATCCCTCCATTCGTCTAACCAATTTCCTACTCCTCTTCCTCACCAATTCTTAGCATTGCGAGGAAAGCTTCCTGAGGAATGGTTACATTTCCGATTTCCCTAAGCTTCTTCTTACCTTCTTTTTGTTTCTCCAACAACTTCATCTTTCTTGTTATATCACCACCGTAACATTTTGCAAGCACATCTTTCCTAAGTGCTTTTACAGTAGAACGGGCAATAAACCTTCCGCCAGCTTTTGCTTGAATTGGTATCTCAAATTGATGCTGTGGAATAAGCTCAGCCAACTTATCAACAAGTTTTCTTGCAATCGTATATGCTTTATCCCTGTGAGCAACAAAAGAAAGTGCATCGACAGGTTCCTTATTCACATAAATCGCAATCTTAACAAGGTCGCTCTTGCGATATTCTAAGAACTCATAATCCATCGAAGCATATCCACGACTAACCGCCTTCATCTTATCGAAGAAATCGAATATAATCTCTGCAAGAGGCACCTCAAAATGCAAAACAACGCGCTCATGACCTGCATTTTCGGTCGAAACAAGTGTTCCTCTCTTCTCATTTTGAACCAACCCCATTAACCTGCCCAAATACTCTGGTGGAGTTATTATTGACAACTTTACAAACGGCTCATAAATCTCGGCAACATCGCCCTCTTCTGGAAACTTCGCTGGGTCATTTATAAAAATCTCTTCATCACTGTGTGTAACGACCTTGTACTCAACATTTGGTGCGGTAAGAATAACCGCCATTTCAAACTCTCGTTCGAGCCTTTCTCTAACAACATCCATGTGCAAAAGGCCAAGAAAACCGCACCTGAAGCCAAATCCAAGTGCTGGTGAATGGTCTGGCTTGTAAATTAAAGCAGCATCATTAAGCTTGTACTTATCAAGAGCCTTTCTTAACTCTTCGTAATACTCTGGAAGTCCTGGATACATACCAGCAAAAACCATTGGCTTAACTTCCTTATAGCCAGGTAATGGTTCTGGTGCAGGATTTTCAGGCTTTGTAATAGTATCACCTATTCTTGCTTTTGAAACATCCTTTAAACCAGCAACTACATAACCTATATCCCCAGCTTTAAGAATATCAACAGGCAACATATCTGGTGTAAATACTCCGACCTCAACAACCTCATACGCCTCACCTGTTGACATCATCATAATCTTATCACCAGGCTTTATCTCGCCATCGAAGACTCTAACATACGTTATTGCACCACGATACTTATCATACTTTGCATCAAAAATCAGAGCACGTAGACGCCCATCATCATCAGTCTTTGGTGCAGGTACAAGCTTTATCACAGCCTCAATTAGCTCCTTAACACCTATTCCTTCCTTTGCACTAATTCTAAAAATATCGTCACCTGGTATACCTATTAAATCCTCAATCTCAGCAACCGTCTCCTCTATATTTGCCAAAGGCATGTCAATCTTATTCACAGCTGGAATAATCTCCAAATTATGCTCAAGTGCCTTGTAGGTATTTGCGACAGTTTGAGCTTGAACACCTTGAGTTGCATCAACGAGCAAAATTGCGCCTTCAACAGCCGCCATACTCCTATCAACTTCATACGAAAAATCGACGTGCCCAGGTGTATCAACTATATTAATCTCATAGTCCTGCCCGTCATCAGCTGTGTAAAACACCCTAAGTGGATGCGATTTTATCGTGATACCTCTTTCTCGTTCAATATCCATACTATCGAGATACTGCTCCCTCATCTTACGCTTCTCAACAGCATTTGTCATTTCCAAAATTCTATCAGTAAGCGTTGTCTTACCGTGGTCAATATGAGCAATAATACAAATATTTCTCACATTATCAATCTTTCTCATCAATCCGCACCCTCCGATAAACCTTTCAATTTTTCAAACCCTTAACTTCAACAATAGAATACGGTATCTTTATACCTTCCTTCTCAAACGCTTCCTTTATCCTAAACGCAACAGCATTGAGCGTATCAAAATAAGTATCCCTCTCAGTCCAGAAATAGACACTCAAAGTCACTCCATTTGAATCAAAAGCCTTGAAAACAACCGTATTCGATACATCCTCACCTTTAACAACTAACGGTTCGTCTTCAAATACACGCTTCAAGACGCTAACTACTTTATCCATATTTGCTGAATAATCGACAGTAACAGCAAGCTCCAACCTTCTGTACTTCCCTGGCCAGAACTTTGTCACTGTTCCAGACCAAACCTTTCTATTCGGAATAAGAATAAGCTTACCATCGAAAGTCTTTAACTGAGTATGATTCATCTTAATAACATCAACAGTACCAATCAAACCGTCAATATCGACAACCTCACCTTCAAAAACCTTTCTGGTCACAAGAACCAAAATACCAGACAGAAAATTCGTTAAAGGTTCTTGGAACGCAAGACCGAGCACAACACCAGAAATACCAAGCCCTGCAAGGTAAGGAGCAAGATTCACATCCCAAATAGCAAGCACACCAGCTATTGCAAAACCGTAAATCAAAAATGCAAGAATAAGAGAAAGGGTCTTAGGTGCTTTCACTTCTCTACCAAAAGTAGACATGAACTTATTTATTGCCCTCATAATAACTTTGTGAACAATATATGCAATAACTATCGACAAAATGGAAAAAAATAGTCTCCCAAGTATAGCTATAGACATTTAAAATACCTCCTCTGGAATACTAATACGTAATATCAATACATAATCCGCACAGCTTCTCTAACATCCTTCATCGTTTCTTGGGCAACTCTTCTTGCTTTATCGTTGCCTTCTTCCATCTTATCTCTAACCTGAGCATCAGATATAGAATTATAACTCTCCCAAATTGGTTGAAGCTTATTGAGCATATTCTTTAAAAGCAATTTCTTACAATCTATACACCCAATCTTTGCCTGAGTACATCCATCATATACCCACTGCTTTTCTTCTTGATTATCGGCTGTTCCAAACGCTTTGTGATAATCCCAAACAGGACACACTTCTGGATTGCCTGGGTCACTCTTCCTCTTTCTATTTGTATCCGTAACCATTGGCATAACCATCTTAGAAAGCTCTTGCTCAGTTGTTATCAATGGAATCGTATTTCCATAGCTCTTACTCATCTTCCTTCCATCAGTGCCTAACAACTTCGGAACTTTTGAAAGTAACTCTTTTGGTTCTGGGAAAACTTCCTTTTTGAAAATATAATTGAACCTTCTGGCAATCTCACGCGTAAGCTCTATATGATATACCTGGTCCTCTCCAACCGGCACACCTTCAGCTTTATAAATCAAAATATCGGCAGCCTGAAGAACTGGGTACATAAGAAACCCAGCGTTCGAAAGGTCTCTATTCGTAATCTGCTGGCGCATTTCTTTATAAGTAGGCACGCGCTCAAGCCAAGACAATGGTGTGACCATAGCAAAAAGCAAGAAAAGCTCTGCATGCTCTTTAATTGCAGACTGGACAAAGAGTGTTGACTTCTCAAGCCCAACTGCCATCATCGTTTTAACCAATTCGAAAGTATTTATCTTAAGTTCACTTGTATCCTCATAATGCGTTGTTAACGCATGCCAATCGGCAACAAAATAAAACGTATCATTCCCTTCGTTTTGGAGCCTAACCCAATTCTCAAAAACACCAACATAATGACCAATATGGACCTTTCCTGTTGGCCTAATTCCACTGAGTATGCGCATTTATTTTGCCTCCTTACAGTATGAATTTATCGGAAGCTATTATACCACAAATATATAAAATCAAAATCCCCAAAGCTGGGGATTGGTTTGTTTATACAAAACATTTAAAGCAACTTATCGTGTTATCCTTTCTTTGAAACTCAACACGTTTATCTCAAATCATAAGAAAATCCATCGTAGTTAATATAAACTCTCCTTATGAAAATTTTGGCAATGCTGTTTCGATCCCTCATAGGGAAGCTCAAAACTAGGAAACGAGTTCAGGGAAGGATTTAAGAAACATAGTTTCAATCCCTCACAGGGAAGCTCAAAACTGGTAGCATCACAATCAAAGCAGCAAATGGCAATACAAGTTTCAATCCCTTATAGGGAAGCTCAAAACGTTAACTGATAAAAAATCACTTTATACAAATGAATTGGAGTTTCAATCCCTTATAGGGAAGCTCAAAACAGAATACAATGGGAAAGAATTATATTACCAAATGGAGATGTTTCAATCCCTTATAGGGAAGCTCAAAACCAAAATTCACAGTAAGAAGTCCCGATTGGGGTGAAGTGTTTCAATCCCTTATAGGGAAGCTCAAAACCACAAAAGGTGATGTTGATGTTTATACACAATTGATGTTTCAATCCCTTATAGGGAAGCTCAAAACATAGATTATCAGCCGCAGCGCTCGTTGATGCGTGCGTTGTTTCAATCCCTTATAGGGAAGCTCAAAACATGTTGCACTATCAATTACATCTGTAGGAAGGTATTTGAGTTTCAATCCCTTATAGGGAAGCTCAAAACGGGTGGATATGAATTCACTAACAACTAAAATTTATAAGTTTCAATCCCTTATAGGGAAGCTCAAAACGAAACTAAATGCATTGTTCAAAATAGAACTGCCAAAATAGTTTCAATCCCTTATAGGGAAGCTCAAAACATTAGACACAAGTTAAAAGAAGGAGGTTGATAAGTAGTTTCAATCCCTTATAGGGAAGCTCAAAACTCATGGGAACATGGACGTATGAAATGAAACTATGATTAGTTTCAATCCCTTATAGGGAAGCTCAAAACTCATATTACCAACTTACATCAAGATACATTTTAAGGAGTTTCAATCCCTTATAGGGAAGCTCAAAACTAATTCATATGTAAGTTCACGAATGTACTGTTTAAGTTTCAATCCCTTATAGGGAAGCTCAAAACTTATGGAGTAACAAAACTATGATATTTTCAGTAATAGGTTTCAATCCCTTATAGGGAAGCTCAAAACGTGATTGAATTTTTGATGAAAAAAGTGGGAGAATTATGTTTCAATCCCTTATAGGGAAGCTCAAAACGTATATTCGATGTTTTGATTTTTACTGTACGATAACAAGTTTCAATCCCTTATAGGGAAGCTCAAAACTATTTCCAATTGTTGTTTTCAAGGTAATACCACCAACGTTTCAATCCCTTATAGGGAAGCTCAAAACTGAGAGTGTATTTGTTGGAACAGTTATTTCTATATAAGTTTCAATCCCTTATAGGGAAGCTCAAAACAAATATTAGAAAGAATCCGACTGTCAAACGAAAAATAGTTTCAATCCCTTATAGGGAAGCTCAAAACGTGTCATTAGTATATTGGATGTTGCGGTTGGATGTAAGAGTTTCAATCCCTTATAGGGAAGCTCAAAACTAAATTCTGACATATTATATATAAGGAATGGTGGATGTTTCAATCCCTTATAGGGAAGCTCAAAACAAATCGTCGTTTGTTATCTTAACAATTCTGAACTGGGTTTCAATCCCTTATAGGGAAGCTCAAAACATACATCAACACCTCTGACATCATTTGAATTGATCAGTTTCAATCCCTTATAGGGAAGCTCAAAACGAGAATTGAAACAGCTGGGATATATGACTGGCCAAAGTTTCAATCCCTTATAGGGAAGCTCAAAACAACTTATATCTCATCAGTTCATTTTTATCGTCAAACATGTTTCAATCCCTTATAGGGAAGCTCAAAACATGTTGTAGAACCAACCACTGTGGTTCTTGACAAAAGTTTCAATCCCTTATAGGGAAGCTCAAAACCCTACCGTCCTCGTAAAAAAACGGTAGGAAAAAAAGTTTCAATCCCTTATAGGGAAGCTCAAAACTAAACCATACTGAACTATCTAATGAAATGTTAATTAGTTTCAATCCCTTATAGGGAAGCTCAAAACGGTGTTAGAATTTTTTATCTTTTGTGCTTCATCTAATATGTTTCAATCCCTTATAGGGAAGCTCAAAACGACAACTCAGAAATCTCATACATTTCTTTGATATCCTAGTTTCAATCCCTTATAGGGAAGCTCAAAACACGTATGAAATGAAACTATGATTATAACGTAATTATAGTTTCAATCCCTTATAGGGAAGCTCAAAACCCTATGTAAACACATATTATCTTTCGTGTCGTACAATAAGTTTCAATCCCTTATAGGGAAGCTCAAAACTCATATTGCTGATTTGCAAAAAATACTAAAACTTTAAAGTTTCAATCCCTTATAGGGAAGCTCAAAACACAAACATCGTTAATACTTGTAGAACTTATATAATAAGTTTCAATCCCTTATAGGGAAGCTCAAAACTGGTCATGTATATTTTGTTACACTGACGATGAAAGAGTTTCAATCCCTTATAGGGAAGCTCAAAACGGGATGTTACATCACGCTTTTGATTGAAAAAAACTATGTTTTTAGGCTTTTTTTAGTATTATAACACAGTGATATTTGGGTTGTCAAATTTTTTTGTCGAAAAACACTATTCAGGCTCAAGTACTTTTATTTACGCCGCATAAATCAATTTCGGATATCTTTCCAGATCCCTAAGCTTTTTTACGTTATTGTAGGTTCGGAAAATTATAGAAAATTTGTTGGTTCCCTCCGGTTACCAAAAAAATCTTTCTCCAGAAAATCACCTGACCTTAAAATATAGAACATTACCGAGTCTTCTTCTTCATTAATTACCTTTTTTATTTCCATCTTGAGCTTCTCATACTTAGATTTTGTTAACTCTCCCTCTAACAAAGAATTTTGAATCCAGGTGAGGTATTTACGTCCAACTTTGAGAACTTTAGCTACCCTCTTTTCATTAACATCATATGCCATAATCACATACATGTTTCCACCCCTATGCTCTAACAAAAGGTTTGTAATCTTCATCGTTAATGATGAATTTTTCAATTTTGTAGAGTTCTATCCTTATTAGATTTCTGTAGCTCACATTTCTCTTCAGTTTTTCATTTCGAACAGTTGTCTCAAGCCTGTTTTCTATTTCCGAAACTACTACCTTCCTTCCTTCTTCGTTTAGATATACTCCATTAGACCCCTTAATAAAATGTTTGGCTTTTATCTGCCCTTTGTTAATTAGTGAAAATATTGCCCTGTCAACCAGTATTGGTTTAAAAACTTCCGAAACGTCGAGATTCAAGGTAAACCTTCTATGATTGTTAGCATGAAGGTATCCTATTCTTGGATCGAGGTGTGTTTTGTAGATTTCTGATAACACAGCCGTGTAAGTGATACTGTTGCCAAATGAAATTAAAGCATTTAGGCTATCTGTAGGTGGTCTTTTTGTTCTTGTTTCAAACTTGAAAGATTTATCCTTAATTATGTAGTTGAATGCTGAATAATATGCTTGACGAATATTTGCTTCGATGCCCATCAATTCTTCGATGCTTTCCGCTTCGAGCAAACTTTTCTCCATTTGTTTGATCCCTGAAGATATGTCTTCAAGCTCCTGTCCATTGTAATCACCTAAGTTTCTTAGCATGTTTTTAATTGCACCTTTCAAAAAGCCTTTAGCTAATGTCAAGCGTCTATTTTGATCCATAAATGTTTGAACCTGCTTGAGCAAAACATAAGCTGAGTTATAATGCTCCCGTGGGTAGTAAGATCCAATATAGTATCCAAAGTGGTTGAAAAAATGCGCGACAATCTCTTTTTCTGTAAAGAATTCTAACACCCTCTTGTTTAGATCAACTTCCCCAAAAAAATACACTTGCTTTATATTTTCTACAGGGACGTACTTCCGCTTACCACCTTCCTCAACGAAACTGATAGTGTTATTCCTTCTTTCCAATGTCCCACTTGAAAATACGTAAAGCGTTTCCATAGTGCTACCCTCCCCAACAAAATTCTCCGTATGCACAGGACTTACATAATGTTTTATATTCAGCTTTCGGAGGCTTTTCTAGTTCAATGGCCCTCTTGAGATCTTCCAAAAGTTTTTTTAGTTCTATCTCTGATTGTTCGTCAAGATTCACCTTTATTCTCTTTTTCTCTTTGGGTATCAGCAGTTCTCCGTCTACCTTGATTCCTTGATTTTTTAAAATATATAGATAATAAAGCAGTTGCAACTTCACTTGCTTTAATTTCTTAGAAGAGCTCTTAATTTCACCAATCAAAAGCTTATTTCCCATGTAAGTTACGATATCTATTTTCATACCTGGTGCATTTATCAGCTCGTGTTTGTAACGGGAATAGGCTTCTTCATGAATGAGCCTTCCAAGCTCAAGCAGGTCAAAATTTTGGTAGGGTTCAACTCCATGACTAATTAACCAAGCCTCCCTTTTGCAATTAAGATATGAGTATAACCAATTAGGCTGTATTTCCATCAAAAATTGTTCATCGTTGTTCACCATATTAAAGCCTCCGTTTCCGATGAATCCGAAGTAAAGAACTTGTAGCCCACCTCGTCATCGTAGTACATTTGTACATCTTCCTTAGCAACAAATCGCAATGTTTCATACTTATTTAACACAGATGGTGGAATCAAGCCTTCTCTTGCTCTAAAATATGGCACAGAAACTATCCTTTCCTGAACACTTCTCTTGATTCGAGCAAGTTCTCGCTTTTTAAACTTTTTGTCCTGTTCTTGTAGAATAGAAATTAGTCTCTCAAGAATACTTTCATCTTCGTCATTCTTGCAGATAAATATTTGGTAAGTGGGTACATACTTTATCAATTGAAAATCACTAAGCGTTTGCTCTATATCTTTTCCTGAAAAAGTCAGGTCCATATATTTTCTCGTAATTTTTTCTGCTTTGGTTTTTTTCGTTCCCCTTTCTTCAATAATGTTTGCATACAACTTTGAAAGAGCTAAATATTCCTGTTCACTTATTACGTCTTTATCCCAAACAATCTCCTTCGTCACATCTAAGTGAACATTTCCGTAAACTTTTCTTGCTCTTATCTCATCAAGGTTTATCACATATACTTTTGCCTTATTAATTCGATAGTTTCTGTTACATCGTCCGGCAATTTGTATTATTGATGTAAGGGGTCCAAGTTCTCGAACAACGACATCGAAATCTAAGTCAACACCTGCCTCAACAACCTGCGTTGAAACAAGAACAACTCTCTTTTTTGATGAAAGGGCATTTTCAATTTTCTTGAATCTTTTCATTCTGTCCAATGGAGTAATGTTCGTAGATAAGTAAAACAATCTGGTATCACTACCATTTGGTAACATTTCTTTGATTAATTTATACTTTTCCACAGAATCCTTAACGGTGTTAAAAACAAACAAGAATGAGTGTTTATCATAGTTTTGTTCTAAAACGAAGTTTACAATCTTCGAAAATTCATCGACTTGATTCCTCAAAATTTGAATCTCTGTTCTACTTAAGTTGCTAAACATATCTTCAGAACTTTTGTTCAGCTCTACCCAATTTTTTCCTAACGCAGGTTGTGTTGCTGACATCATGATAATGTTTGCCCTGAGATATTGTGAAACCATCTTAAGGAACTCATCAACAAGAGGCCAGAGTTCAGCAGGTAAGCTTTGAGGTTCGTCAAGAATGATGATACTTCCGTACAATTTGTAAAACTTTTTCAATAGCTTGTTTCGATAACCAAGCAAAGTATGGAAAAATTGCCAAAACGTAGTCAAGATAATTTCACTGTCCCAACTCTCAATCAAAAATTGATTTTGTGAATCATACTCTTCATCTAAGTTCGGCGTGTTTTGAGCTTTATTGTTTGATGTTTTCTCAATTGCTTCTGTCAAGTGATAGTGTGCTATAAAAAATCTTTCTGGTGACTTCTCGTATTCTTCTAACTGTCTAAGAATCTCTTCGAAAACCGCCTTGGTTTGCTCTATAATCGAAACAAGTGGAAGTGCATATATTATTCTCGGTTGCTTGCCATACTTTCTATATATCCTTTCGCGTAGAATAAGAGCAGCATTCAGTGCTGCTAATGTTTTTCCAGCTCCTGTTGGTGCTGTGATTTTTAACTTCAGGCCAGAATCCTCATTTAACTCTATTCTCTCCACACTCTCTTGGACAGTATTAAAAAGTCTTTCTCTAATATCGATAATCTTTTTTGATAGTCCTTCATTTTTTAGCAAATTGGCTTTGAATAGTTTGACAATATCAGAAGGAATGTATGGCCTTTCATCAATAACATAACCTGAGGCATCTTTTTTGTCAGAGTCTACAAGAACCGAGTAACTTAGCTGCGTCATCATTGCAACCTGTTTTTTTATCTCTTCCGGAGCTTTCGTATAGCTTCTGTAAAAAAGATTTTCAATGGAACACAAAACCACTCTAAGTCTGTCATTTTGAAATAGACTTTTCGGTAGGTCAATCCCAAGTTCATCGTAGTCCTTCATAATGATATCTAATTTCTCTGTGATATCCCTGATCTGCTCCAGTGCAATGTCATAATTTTCCCTTATTTTTAGTCCAATACTCTCACTTTCTTTTGTACAAAAATCAGGTTCAGGGAGAAACTCATCAATGGATAGAAGGTCACTGTGATGAGCCAAAACGCTCATGTAGCCAATAAGTGGGGAAAATTTCAACCAACTATCGTTGCTCTCTAAATTGCGTTTTTCAACAAATTCCATCAAACTCACTGCAGTTGCCACAGCAGATATAAATGAGTGCCTTGAATGCTTATTGTTAACTCCATTTTTTAGCTTCTTTTGGAAATAGCTTGTGTACTTTCCAAAATCGTGAAAAAAACAAATTCTTTTCATTACTAATTCAAAGTCTTCTATTTCGATTCCAATATCTTTCATGTAATGCTGGGCCGTCAAAAAGACGTTTTTATGATGGTCCTTCAAAAGCTGACCAGGACGAGCTAAAAATTCCATCAACTTTTTCCCTCCTTTTATAGAAGAAGGCTTCCTGCTTTGTCAGGAAGCCTCTCGCGTTCTAACAGTCACATTGGAACTACCGTACTATTTAAATCTCTAATTTTAAAAACTTCCTTCACAGTTACTTTTATGGTTTTCCCGTCCGGGCGGAATAAATAATCTGAAACTCTTCTGACTCTCCTATCATTCTCAAATGTAGCCGGCATACGATCAATAAATAAGTTTTCAATAGCAAGCAATTTTACCCCTTCAGATAGATAGTCAGTTCTCAAAACAGAAGTAACTTCTTCTGCCACATTTTGTAGCTTTTCAACTTCATATTCACCTACATAAACGTAACGTGCGGGCATTTCTGTAATTCCAAGATAAATTGGAAATCTATAAGAACCTGCCTGTATTACCCCCTTAAGTTCATTGTATATATTATCGTCTTCGTGGTGGAAAAAGATCCTGTAGATGATATTATCAACTCCATGTGTTGGGTAAACGAATTCTAATGGAATCTGTGTCCCACCACTCCTACCGGTAACATCCGAAGGTGATTTAACGAAGAGATAATTAACCACGTTGGTCTTCTTACGCAACGGGGTCTTTATTTCAACTGATATGAACGCGTTTTCATGAAATGTTTCATAGTAGCTGTCTCTTTGCAAACCTAAGGTAGCAGCGATTATTCCGGCCACAGTTGTTCTCGGTGGAAAATAATAAGACAGTGAAGATGAATTCGTGTAAAACTTTCTAAAATGTGCCGTCTTGCCGATTAAATCAAAAACTAATACTTTCATATTGATCAGCTCCACTGTTATATTTCTATCTTCTCGATGGTTACCCTCTGTGGTATTTTTAAGTTCCCAAAAAATGATCCAAACTCGCGTTCTGTAAAGAGCCTAACTTTTTTTATTTTTCCCTTCTTTTCTTCCAACAAGCTGTTGAGGTCGGAAAAATCAACTTCAATGTCTTCGATCTTAGCAGGATTATATGGTGTTTTGACGTTGACGGTGATATAGTCTCTCAAATCTCCAACAAAAGTTTCGTCATCCTTCCACTCGATTCTTAAGTAGAACCTTGGTTTTTGGTCAATTTTGCTTCTTGTACTTGCCATAGTGATCAAAGCTTTAATTACAGTCTCGTCAAAATTCGCAATATCGTCCTCTGTAAGTAAACTTTCTCTGGCTCTCCAAGCGCTAACTAATCCATAGAAACCTATCAATGCATACTTAATTCTCCAGTCCTTTCCCATCGTCCCAAAACCTTTTGCACTGTCGCGTCCAGACAGAATAGATGTAATTGTTGCAGACGAGAGTATTTCCGCAGGATGCAGAGAATATCCCCACGCAAATTGAATGGCTCCTGTTATGGAGACAGATTCTCCCTTCCCACTACTAGACTTAATGGGGACAGTAGCGCCAAAATGCCTTATGTCGACAAATGATTCTTTAACAAATTTAGCTATTTTTTCTTTAGAAAGCTCATCCTTCTTTTTGCCAGCTTTCTTTTTGCCAGCTTTCTTTAAGTTGTTCTCAACTCTGGTCGTAGCATCTACGTTTCCACCTTCTGATTTAGCAACAAAAACCTCCAGTCCTTTGTTGATCCAGTAATCACGTATATATCTTTTCAGGCGCACATCGCTAACCAAGCTTCTCTGAGTGTCATAATCATACCTTGGCCTGTTCTCATCATCTGGGTCACCATTTGGATTACAAAGTGTAGCATCGTAAAGGAATAAAATTTCTGAGTTTCTTTTGACTACCTCACTCATCTTTATTTCCCCCTTCTTCAGAAGTTACGGTCTTGTATGCATATCCAGAGAGGATATAATACACGTTTTCTTGAGGTGATAATGTCCATTTTTTCTCCGCTTGATCAAGGTACTTTTTGCAGGTTCCAACAACTTTTTCCGTGTAAGAATTTAGGCTGTCATACTGCCTCAGTTTAGCAAAGAGCTGTGTAACAAAAAGCTTCACCTTTTGCAAGGGCATACCATTAAAGTTGATGAGATTCAAGATCTGCTTCCGCTCACCTGCTTCATGCTGTTTTTTGGCAATCTTAGCAACCAAAACTCCTGCTAAAAATAGTGACACTTTTTGTTCATCGTACTCAGATTTTGCTACGTAATCTGCTAAATCTTCATCAATAGCTCTCAAACTTTCTAAGATGTCGTCCATTTTTCCATTCACCCCCTTCAGAACTCCGACTTCCTTAAGATAAGTATGGAATGCATTCGACAAAAGTACCATGCGCTCAAATCGATAACTTCGCGAGAAAGCGTAGTAGGGACCATATCTTTCAAAATAGCGTACTTTGAGTGCTTCTAAAAACTTTGATACGATCCAGCGCTCATTAAGTAGCTTCCCTGTTAGTAAGGATTCGTAAATGTTGTATATTTCGTTGAAAAGTTGTTTTCTAATAGGTATCAGTACGAAAATTGTTTTAAAATCAATATTAAAATTCTGAAAGGTGTTTGAAAACTCAGAAGAGATAAATTCCAGTTTTTCAAACAAGTATTTAAGCCTTGATGGATTAACATCTGCGATAAGCTTTTTGATTTTAAAAGCTGCGTTGGATTTTTCCGCAAAAAGGAAGTTCAATAAGAAAGGTTCATCAAAAGTTCTTCGAAGTTCATCCCTAATTTGCTTCCAAGATTCATATTTATTCAAAGCTTTTATGATTGGATCAATGTTATCAATAATTTTTAACAATTCTTTGGAATCTGGCATTTTGAGTTGGTTATAAAATTCAGGAATTACGTACACGGGACATTCTCCAAGACGTGATTGAAGATTGTCTAATATAAGCCTTTCACCAGCCCTGAATGCATCATAACATTTCGGACACAGTGTATAGTTCCTCACAAATCCTTCATCATTCAATCCGGAAGCAAAGTTTATCTTGTCATTTATAAAGATTTTCATCGTTAACGTTCTAAACTTGTAAGTAACCTTTCCACGTCTCCCACAAGCATAGCATGTGCCATCGATTGTATCTTCGAGTGATTTTTCCTCTAACTCGTTCAATAAAAAATTTCTGTAATCATCACACTTTGCAAGAGCTATTTCTTGACCATTTTTTCTTACAACAGTAGTGAAAAGTATCCTTTTTTTCTTACCGTATTTTCTCTTAACATATGCATCAACTCTCGGATCAACTTTTTGCTTTGCTCCTTGTTCTTTTGTTTCTAATTTTTCTGGCATGTCTTTAACAATTTGTTCAAAGTCGCTGATTTTTAGTGGGTCAATAATCTTACCAAAATCGCTCTGACTAGAAAAAGTATTTATAATTTCTTCAATTATCTGTTTCAGACTACAATCATCCAAACCGTCATATATGTTGTAAATCGACTCAGAGAATAGTTTCCACAAATTGTCAGTTGTCAAACGTGTTTGTGGAATATTACCTGGGTTATTTCCTATCCAAAGATATTCTTTTAAATTACGCTCATCAAAAGTTTCTGATGAAAAAACTATCTCTTTTTTGTCAAGGTCGAATACAACTTTAACTATCTCGTCAAACTGCTGCTTTTTGACGAGTGTGTCAATCTTTGACTCTCTTTCCAATAATACTTTCCCTATACCAACGATCGCATTTAACATCATATCCCCCCATTCTAAGAACACCTAAACTTTAGATATCATGGGCGTATTCAATCGGAATAATACAGCCAAACCCCGCTGAGTTCTTGCTTCCAAGCCCGGAGCCTATCAAAAAGTTGATTATCTCAGGATTACCTTCTATTTCAAACATAGTCTTCCAACCAACAAAAAAGCCTTTTTTGTACTTAACAACTGCTTTCTTTGGATTAGCCCCCACATGGCGAATAACAAATTCCTTGCTAAATTCACCGAAATAGGCTGATAGCTTTCTAAGAGCATTATCGTTGATGTACCTTTCAAATTTCGCATCATCTGGGGACAAAAATTGTACATTGTCACTACCAACATCTGTTTTATACGCAGTTACTGGAGATACCGTTTTTACAATTACCTTTTCGGATGTATTGAGAGGGAAAAGAGAAATTGAGGAAACGAAAACATCCTGGTTAATGATTTGAACGGGGCTGTTTTGAACAATCGTATTCATTACATATTCCAAAAATAACTCATCAACTGCACTTAAAAAAAATGACGCATTGTGGTAAAAAGTTACCATTTTAGTTCTATTATTAAATGTATTCTCACCATATAGAGAGGAAAATGAAAAAAGTTTGTACCTTCTTTTCCCATACGAATACCCGACATCGTGTACAAATTTTGCAAAGTTCTCGTAGCTTAACCACTTCATAATGACCGCTTGGAAGATATGGTTCATATGAACTGGAAGTGTTAATTCATCAAACTCAAGAGTGATTTTTGCAATCATTCCGCATCCCCCAATGTATATACGTGTGTTTGTATTTATTGTATCACATGATTGCAATTTAACAAAATATTTTCTTAACTATAGATAGTTTGTTTATGCATTGAATATGCCTCATATCCGTGGAATTTGGGAAAGAGATAATATATATATGTAAAATATATGCTAAAAGATTTTGACAAGAAAATCGGCTATTTTTCTACCTCGCCTTACGGGACATAAGTTTCCTTGTTTGTTCATCACTTTTATCTTTGTTTTGTCTTACAGTATTACATCAACGCACACGACCTTACGTGAAAAATCTTTTTGTTCTCTGTTTCAAGCACTCAAGTACAAAAAGACAAATTTACCTTATTTCTGTTGCAAAATCCATTTACATTCAAATGTCAATCATATCGTAACAAATGCAATCCATTTAACTTAATAAGCAAGAGTTAAAATTTTATTGATTGATTCAAACACAAAAAAAGGTAAGAAAGATGGGGTATTCTATACGAAGCCATATGTCCAATAGGTTGGGGTGTTGCAGCTTTTGTACTTTTGGGTCTTATGGCGTTCAACGAGCTTGGTCGAACCACAAAGTGGGGTGGTATCGTACTTTTTGTCGTCACTCCAGTTATCTTGACGATTTTCGTATGGCCAAAAACTGCAGCATTTGGCAACGAATATGGAACTGGTTATTGGTTCACGTGGGTTAAGACGTATTCTGCATTAGCAGGCGCGGTCGGCTTTATGTTAATACGATATATTCCATCTCTTGCAAAGAAAAAAGGTGCTTTGATATTCCCGCCACTGATTCTGGCAATTAATATATTTGAAGCTGTTTTGAGAGATTTCCAGCTCTATTCTTAACATCTTTGGAATGTTGGGACGGTGGAGAATCTCTGTTATGTCGGGTCCATGGAACATAATGAATGGGATAGCTGGAATTTTGAACATAATAACAATTTCGGGTTAGTATGGTATATTTGTATCAAAAGATAGAACGAAAGACATGATTTGGCCAGACATGATATGGCCAGGGATAATTGCATACGACCTTTGGAACTATGCATACACATACAACGCCTTCCCGGACAGGTCCTTCTACAGTGGTCTTCTTTTACTTTTGCCCTATACAATTTCGGCATTCTTTACAAAGAAAGGTGCGTGGCTACAGCATCGTGCAAGTACGCTATCTCTATGGGCAATGTTTGTAATGACTGCTCCACAAGTACCAATGAGAATCTTTTCAGTTCGTTCCACACATAACCCAAAGGCATTCTTTGCGGTTAGCTTTGCGGCATTAGTTGCTAATGTTGCAGTTGCAATATACCACTTCTATAGAATACGCAAATACAATCTCAATACTCTCAAAGACGAAATCTACAAAGGTACAAAAGCATATCAAAAAGCTGTTGAAGAGAATATGTAAACGATTTGTTCATGATTTAGTGCGGTGTTGATTAATGAAAAAAGCTGGGCAAATTAATCTTTGCCCAGCTTTTGTTTGATTTACATTATATATCTTCTCCATTCCTTCATTTGCAAATGAGGATAATCAGGAAAATCTTTCCAACTTCCTCCCCATTCTAATCCTAAGCTTTCAGCTATCTTTCCACATTTGCTCCATAGCGCATAATTATTCCATACCGCTTTTCCATCAATTAATGGCACAAAATCAACTGCCAATCCATAGCAATGTGGTGAATTTTTGAGCATTGTCACCACCTTGTTTTCTTTTTCGCTTATCGGTGGCATTCCCGCTTTTTTTCGTGCATTGTTGACAATTTCCAGTGGTGCTCTTCCTTGAAGATATAGTGCAAATTGTTCTTCTTTCTTTCTGTATGTGTTGTAAATCAACACTTCTACGCCTGCGTTTTTGCAATTTTCGATAAATCTTTCCACAAGAATTTCGAATTCGGGCTTGAGTTTTTGCAAACTTCTTTCCATATTATCACCCAAAAAGATGTATCTACTTTCTATAGATATGATAAAATCATGATAATGTCAGCTTGTAGTGATGAAAGAGTGCAATTGTAAAAGATTGTAAAAGAATGTACGATTGATATTACCATTGTGGGGGGGTCAATCAAGCAATACTTTGGCTTGTCCCATATCACGATATTTTTGAAACATGCGATACGGGTTTTGCTTATCCAAGATAAAAAATGAGTAATCTGCAATAGAACGAGGGGGGAAGCCATCCCCTCGTTTGTTTATCTGTTCGGTCGTATTTAGGAGAATAATCGTATAAATCACAAGAAGAAGAATCCATTGAGTATGCATCTTCTACTAATTTTATAGAAAACTTTCCTTAGATTTTCTACCCCACCAACCCAAAGAACAACCATGCAGGAATTCCGATAATACCTTCATCTTTGAATGATGTTTCTTGTGTAACAATAACACCCTTACCAAAGACTTTCTTCATTCCTAGATAATCTGATTTACTGATGTTTTTCTGATATTTGACTTCTATCGGTATTAGCTTTCCATCACGCTCACAAACAAAGTCAATTTCGTTTCCCCTTTCGGAGTACCAAAAGTAAGGTCCTTCGTAGAGATTCAAGCCTGATGAAACGTCCTCATCTCTTAGAATATGCCTCAAAACCATAAGCTCGATAAGTTGCGGTAAGCCTAACGTTTCTCCACTAAGTTCAGTAATGACATCGACGATAATTTTATCTATTGGATAAACCTTCTTTTCTTTCTTTGGTTTTATACACCTCGTCGATGGGTCTATGAAGAAGACATTGAATGTTATAAAGCTATAGGCAAGATATTCCATGTACTTTTGTATTGTATCTACGCTTCCAATACTGCCTGAGAAAATATCAACAAGTGAATTCCACGAAAATCTCTGCCCCACTATCTCAGGGAGTTTTCTCAAAATTTCCAGCACCTTTGTTCTTGAACCTATGTACTTCTCAGCATCACCAAGCACAAAATCTTTGTAAATATTTATGCTTTCTTGCACAGTTCCTTTTTCCAAAAACTCACCTATAACCCTCGGAAATCCGCCTGTGCTGAGGTATCTGAAGATATGTTCCTTGATAAACCCATATTCCAATCTAAGTTTGTTGATTTCATCTTCGCTTAGAGAAAGGATATCTGCCAAAGAAAGTTTTTCAACACTTATGCCTATATTTTTTAAATACTCGTTGAATGTTATTGGCATGTACACAAGGTCCTTTCCTCGACCCTTTCTGCCTGGCATTTTCTCACTCGAATGCTTTAGGTCGTAAGCAGACGAACCTGTAAGAATTACTACACTTGTATCAAACATTCCCAAATCAGCCAGATATTTTATCGTTAGTTGCCAATCTTTTATAACGGTAACTTCATCTATAAGTATATAGTTCAGCTGATTCAACTTTGAACCATACGTCTGAAAATAAATTGTAAGCATATCGCTGAACTCGAATCGGTCTTTTATCCCATCACAGGTCAAAAAAATTAAATTTGTAGGTTTTATACCACTTTCCAAAAGATTCTTGATAAACATCTTCAAAAACGTTGTCTTTCCTATTTGTCTCGGTCCACGAATTGTATAAATTCCAGGTGTATCTTTTTGAATGCTTAAGAAAAGTTTTTCAGGGTAGTGTTTAAAAAAGCTGTTTTGAAAAGCCACGATATGCCTATCTGTGTAGATTGATTTAGGTTCTCTCCACCACGGATTCAAAACATATAGTTCCTCAATCCTCATATTCCCCACCTCTTGTATTTGATGCTCTGCATGAGAATATTATATAACAAACTGTCGATTTTCATCGACTATATTAGATAAAACCGCACGAATTTATCGAATTTGTTCGATAAAATACGACACATTTTGAAAAGTAGACAAAAACCCTTCTTTTGGATTAAACCAAATAGACGTATTGAGTAAGAGATGAGGAAAGCATAGGAAGGGAGCTGAAAAATTAGTGAAGATGGAGGAAGGAAAGAAGAATACAAAGAGAAGATAAAAGATTAAAAACGAATTGAATAAAAACGTATCACCTGATTCAAGTTTAGATACCATTGCCTGTGTTACTCCTAAGCTCTCAGCCAGTTGTTTCTGGGTTAACCGATGTTTCTTTCTGTATGCCAGCAATTCTCCATCAACGTGGGCTAACACACTAATGCATTGACTGTCTTCTTTGCCAGGTTCAAGACCTAATTCTTTTAGCAAATCGAACATATTGGTAGACATAGCTTTATTACCTTCTTCTTATTCCTTGTTAGCTAACAATTATTCTTTAATCTTCCTTCCGCAATCTTAATGTATCTACTATAATCCTTTTTCGTACCTTTTTCATAAAAAATGGTCAAAAATACAATTTTGTTAGTATCGCAGAACGTTAATAATATACGCAAGTTGGGATTTCTCAGTAATCTAAGTTCATAAACGATGACGCCACCTACATTACAACCTATAAGTTATATTCTTGTTCAATCCAGAAACATTTATCACAGGATACAAAAAGCGGGCTTTAATAATTCCAGTCTTCGAAAACTACTTAAACGTTGAACATTTATCCGCTGATAAACTATATATTAGCATAAAACAATGTACATTTCTGATGGCAAAAAACTTTCTAAACGATTTGATATAAAAAGTCAGTAAATTATCTCTACGTTGTTTATTCATTGGCTTTAAGGTATTTATCAAACCACTCAACAATTTCTTTGAGTCTCTTTAATCTGTGCAGTGGTTTTCCTGTTCTACTTAAATCGTGATTCTCACCCTTGAATATCACTAACTTTGACTCCACACCGTGGTATTTCAGCGATGTGAACATTTGGATAGCCTCTACAAGCCAGCATCTGTAGTCTTCGTCTGAATGGATGAAAAGTGTCGGTGTTTTCACTTTATCTGCATATTTCATTGGTGAGTGCCACCAGAGTTTTTCATAGTCACTCCATGGAGTTGCAAGTTGCTGGTCTTCGACAAAGAAATACCCAATATCTGTTGTCCCAAACTTGCTTATCCAATTTGAGATGCTTCTTTGCGATACTGCTGCTTTGAACCTGTCCGTATGTCCAATTATCCAATTGGTCATGAACCCTCCATACGAACCACCCGTAACACCTATTTTATTTTTATCTATGAAATCATACCTTCTGATAGCCTCATCGACAAATTGCATTATATCTTCATAGTCAATCGTTCCGTATCTGCCACGTATATCTGCAAATTCATTTCCTCTACCATCACTACCTCTTGGGTTGCAGTAAATAACCACATATCCTTCACTTGCCAATAATTGCATTTCATGGATAAAAACTTCCCCATAAGCTGTCTTTGGTCCGCCGTGGATTTCCAAAATCGTGGGGAACTTCTCGCCTGGCTCGAAGTTAAAAGGTTTCATAACCCAGCCTTCGAGTGTCATGCCATCTTTCGTGTTGAATGTGAAACGGTCCGGTCTTGAGATGTACCTTTCTTTTTGTACCCACTCATTGAATTGGCTGAGTTGTTTTTCCTGCTTTCCAACAAGTTCGTAAATTTCTTGCAGTTTCATATTCCTTAACCCGATAAAGAATATCTTTCCATTAGAAACATCAAAACCATCAACCGAACCTGTTTCAAATGTAAGTTGTTCTATGTTCCCGGAAATGTCAAGCCTAAACAACTGAGCATCATGCCATTGAGTGCTCACAAAATACAAGTATTTTCCATCCATCTTAACAATTCTGTTTCTGCCATATCTGCAATCGCTATTAACACTGTTGCCTATATCTAAGTCAAAATTCGGAGTAATCAATTTCACCTGTTGGCTGGAAATATCGAGAACATAGAGTTTCGGATTTTCGTTTATACCATATCTTTCCATATCGCTCCCAGCAAAAATTACTTTCCCATCAACGAACTCGGCAAGTGTGTACATAAAGTGGTCGTGGTGAGTAAGTTTTGTTGTTTCGTTCTTTTCCACATCGTAGAAGAATAAATCGTTGGACATTTTCATAACGTCTTTGAAGAAATTTGCGATGTATAGCACTGTTTTTCCATCTGGACTATCGGAGATATATTCCACGTTGGAAAATTCATCCGTGATAGGTGCGATTTCTTGAGTTTGAATATTGTATCTGAAAAGCCGTAACCTTTTTTTGTTTGTGAATCCAACGCCGTTTGCCCAGAACGGGATTTCGTCAAGAACTTCATAGTCTTTTTCTTCCTTCACTGCCTTGAGCACTTTTTCTTTTTCCTCAACACTCAATTTCCAGAATTCTCCCAGCCTGTAGTCATACTCGGCGATGAATAAAAATGTATTATCATTCAACTTCTTTATCCGCTCAACATATAGGGGGAGTTCAAAAAGTTTTCTAGCTTCTCCTCCCTCAACATCTATTTCGTAAAAGGGAGTCAAAGGTTCTCCATTTTCTTTCCTCTTTCTGTCCTTCTCGTCTCTCCAAGACACAAAGAGCAACCTTGAATCATCCAACCAGATTGGAGAACTATCTCGATTTGAAGAAGTAAGCTGTGATAAGGAGCCTGCGACGGTGTCATAAAGCCAGATATTGGAATTGTAAATGTTATCGTCTTTTTTCATCTCATGAACAACAAAAGCCAACTTTCTACCATCAGGAGAAATTGCCAAGCTTGAGATAAATTTAAAATTGAGTAGGTCTTCTAATGTTATCTTTGCCACGATAAACACCTCCATTTAGTTCGCATTACTTACCATATTCTACCACATAGTTACAAGAAAACAAAAAACCCGGCTTTAGCCGGGACAGGTTATTAAAGGTTATTACTAACTATTCGATTGTCAATCTTTCTAAATGATTAAACGTTGCGACTTTTCTCCAATTTTTCATTTGGATATGGGGTTTGTCAACAAGTCCTTTCCACATTCCTCCCCATTCCATACCCAAATTGAGCGCAATGCATCCACATCTTAGCCAAAGTTCATCGTTATACCACTGAGGTTTACCATCGACAACAGGCACAAAATCTGCTGCAAGTCCATAGTTATGTGCAGACACTTTCAATCTGGTTACTATGTATTTATTATCATTCTCGTCTATTGGTGCAAGGTTAGCTTTCTCCCTTAAAGAATTAACTACATCGAGCGATTCTCGACCTTGAGCATACAGTGCCAATTGAAGTTTCTTAGATCTTAAGGTACTATAAACCCAAACACTAATCCCTTGTTTTGAACATTCCCTTACAAATTGTTCAACATACTTTCTGAACTGATAATTTAGTCCACTCAATCCTATTTCCAACCTTATATTCCATTGATATGGTTCCAGGGATACTGGCAATAGGAGAAAGAAGAAAAGGATAACTATAAAAACAATCTTTAAGACTCTGTTTGCTATTCTCACGATTATCCCTCGATATGACTAATGTATTCTTGTCTTCACATTTTCTACCTTAATCTTTTGCTAAGCTGTTATATTTTCTCCAACTCTGCTTTCAAACTTCTCAAAATCTGCTGGTAATCTTCTTCCCCGCTTTCAACCTTGTCCATCGGCACTTCCAACTCGCGCGTGAAGTCTTCGCTGACAAATTTGAATTTCTCTCTATCCGAATTGAAAAAGTTGTATACTTTCTCACCAAGTGCCGTGGGTAGCAAGTATCCATTTCTCTCTATTACATATCCTCTTTCAAGTAATCTGCTCACAATTGTTGCATATGTGGATGGTCTTTCAAGTCCACGTTTTTTCATCTCTTCAACAAGAGAACCTTGCGTGAAGGGATAAACTTTTGGAATGGCACGCATGAATTTATTGGCTGATACTTCTATCGTTCGCTGTGGAATTCTTACGAGCCTAATTGGAAACACCTTATTAAAACCTTCTTCAATTATTTCTTCGTACACTTCCACTTCCTGGGTCTTATCGATAATGTTAACTAAAAGTATTGAAACTTTCCAAAAACCGCATTATCAATTTCTCGCAAACGCAAAAACTTCTCTTTCCCTTATCCCAAATGCACTTCTTGTGGTAAATCTAAGGTTTTTGTGTAGTGAAGAATCTTTGGAAAACGCACAATGGTAATATCAATCTCATTCTTTCACACTTACACTCTTTCATCACTACAAGTTAACACTATCAGATAATCTTTTTCCACTACGTATTTTACTACTTTTATCCAAAAATTCAAAATCATCATAAACATACGGTTCTAAAAACATCGATAAATACAAGAACTACAAACCATTTTTCCCCCGGTCTTTGATTGAATTAACTATGAGCATAAATAAAAAAACCGCGGCACAGTTGCCACGGCATTGATTTCAAACCCATAGTTAATAAAAAATTTGTTTTCTAATTGCCTTCTCCAACTATACGCTTTTTAGTTGTGTAAGAACAACTATTTTTAAATCCCCTGATACAAGGAGACCAACAGTAAACAAACCTTCAAGTGCAAAACACACTATTTAAGATAACAGACACAAACAAATACTACCACCATTGATTTCCATCTTTGTCAAAGGAAAATTCTTTCCTAAAGGTATCGCGCAGCTGGTACACCCCGAGACGTTGCAGATTTCTTAAGCAAAAAGCAATAGAACTTCTTTCCGACACCTCACCTCAGCCTAAATGCATACCATATAGCTATGAAGGAAACAATGATTTGGAAGAGCCGATGCTTTTCGAAACTGAAATCAAGTATCCTCTTTGTAAACAAGCTCGGTGAAAAAAGCTGATGTTCCGAATATACGCAAAACCAAATTTACCTACTTAGTATATAACTAAAAAGCTCACATAAAAAACTCTTCGCTCTGTTATCTTGAGATAACTGCTTGAAGGTAGCCTGTATGTGTTTTATTAACGTACTGAAGCAAAAGTCCATTTGCTGAGTATTCATAAATGGCGACTTTTACTTTGCCGATATAAATCCCTGTTTGGATTCCACGAAATTGCCCTTGTCCTTCAACGACCCATCTGAAACCTACCTCTGGTATGTTAACGATTTCTTCTTTAAGCAAACTCGGGTTGATGTATGAAGGACCTAAAACATTTGTCCCAAGAACCTGTTTTTGAGAACTTCCTAAGTTTGTAAGATTATTAACCATGAACGAATAAAATCCTTCAGAAATCGTTTTTGAGTAAATCACACTTATTTGTCCATACATCATTGTCGCACCAGTCATCTGTTCTATTACAACATATTGATAACTAGGATTCGCCTTTATGAGACTCTCCGACAAACCACCGAATTTCAAATCTACATCTTTCACAAACACAAGCTCCATCTGACCAACGGAAGAACTCGAACCTGATTGTTCAAGGAAACCTGAAGACACTAAGATTCCTTCTCTATTAAATTTATAGTTATATCTCGTAAAGCCTTGGTAATCTCCACTTGCATATGCAAAGTAAAAACCTCCGTCAGGCAAGTACCCTCCTTGGACTTGTTCACCATAGGGAGCTGTTCGAGAAAGGTCCACGAGAAATTTTTCCAGAGAACTTAGTTCTACAAATTGTTCAGAGATGATTTGGCTTGTGTAGTCTATGTTCCCACGCAAATCTGACATTATCTTCCATTCGCAGACAGCAACATAATTCGAAGTCTTATCGATTCCGATAACCATTCTGATAACATACCCTTGCGTGGTGAAACCACTCTCTCCTTTTGTTCCAACACCAACTTGCATCCTATACACAAACGTCGTACCGACTTTGACCCAACTCGGCGGTAATGGCAATCTCCCGTTTGTTTTATAGTATTCTTGGATATAAAGACCCAGCGGTTCAGCTGCTTCTACCAAAGTCACGGTTGCAAGAATCAAAAAAAGAACGACGATTAATATCTCTTTCTCAAACAACTTCCAGGTCTTCATACCTCTCCCTCCTTCTACACCGAGATAATGTTAAGCATAAATCATTGAAACCTTCAAAAAACCTCATTATTTTTTAAAAAGTGATGCCTCATCCAACTCTTAACAAAAACAAGTTTCCCAAGATAAATAACCAAACACCTGCTTGCCCAAAGTGCGATTTTCCTAACTTTAGCAATAAAGGTCGCTACAAATACAACAACCAGCAATCTAAGTTACTTCCTACTAATTAATTTGACTCTCAACACATACAAAAAGTTCAAAATCTCTTGAAAGAGATGAAACAATCGCACTTTTCCTTGTCTTCCCAAAAAGTTAGAACCTCTTTGCCCTTATTTGTTTTATCTGCCTTACTCACTTCTGCCTTTCGTCTTTGCTTTTCCATTGTGCACCTACGTATACTGTGGACTTATTAACAATTATAGTTATTCCAGAAGTCTTGTCAGCGAAAGTTGCTAAGGTACTACGAGAGTTTCCATCTCTTTTTGGGAGTAGTTCCTTCCTAAGAGTAGCCTTCCAGGATGCACATAAATAGATATATTCCGGGAGGCGATTTTCCCTACCTCCTAAGTTATGCACTCTGAAAAATGTTTTGAATTGACTAATATTTGTGCTGAGTCATTTATTCATGCTGATTTCCAACTGGCAAATTGATGAGTTCCTTATTGCATAAGCTTAGATACGAGCTTTCTGTTATCTTTTCGCTTTGAAATGTGGTTGTAACAATAGGTAGGGAAAGTGGTGTTAGACGTAGTGTAAAATACGAAAATAGACTTAATTTCTTGATTATTGGAAAATTTGCGGTGTGAAAATAGGTTGTTTTCTCAGTAAAGTCAAGTGTAAGTAATCTGTAGTCATTCAACTGAGAGTGGTATACTTACCATTGGTTTTTGTCATTCGCCCTTCCTTAACTAACTCTTCCAACAGTGCCTCAAATGTTTTCATTCCTGAAGATTTTTCTTGTTTCCACGGGTACTTGCGCTCAATAGTTACTGCTTTTATTTGTTGCACGGTCATTGGCTTCTTATTCTTTTTTAATATGTTCACTAAGAAATTTTTATAATCAAACTCGTATTTATTGTTTTGCGTTATGCTTTTAGTCTTTGTTCCTATCTGTTCTGAAGTTTCCTTTCTCAAATTGATTGTTGCGTATAGTATTTTCTTAATATTGTTTGCCTTGTATTTGCAGCTGTTCCCTTCATCTCCAACTTTGGTAAGTATTTTGTATCGAACAGCGTCTTCAAGCAGTTCTTCAAATTTTCTTTTTAGTTTTGATTTATGTGGTTCGTATATAAATCCATTATTCCTCATCATTAGTTTAATTGATAATGGTGTTTCTTCAGATCTTGTTTCGGATAGGATTTTATGTAGTTCTTTAATGTATTGAAATTCAAACTCTGAAAAGATATGTGAGGGAAGGTAAGCGACTGCCAATCCTGATTTGTCACTTTGTTTGTCATTTGTAATAATCTCTTCTTCTGTCGCTATTCTTTTGTTTATTATTCTCAGAAGTGTGGAATCTACGCTGCTGTGGAGTTCATTCATCCAGTGTCCTCTAACATATTCAAATGAAAGCTTACAACCCAAATGCCTGACAATTTCACGAAATTGTGCGATTAGTGCTTCTTGGAATTTTTTCTCCTCAGTAGCATCAGAGTTTTTTTCACTACTATTTTTTTGGTCATTTGAGATATTACTGTGATTTTTAAGTGCATTTCCATAAAATTTTCGAACCTCGGTTAAATCTGAGGCAATTACTACTCGTTCCCCTTTCAACGAACAATACAATTCCTTCAGCTTCGTTAATGCAGCCATGACAGCAAGAAGTTCCGCCTCAACGTTTTTCAACGAGGTCTCTGGACGTCTTATTATAACGTTCTTTACAACAAGTTCATTGTTATCATATATCGAGTAAGCATAACCTACAAAGCCAGACTTGTAACTACCATCCGTGTAAATTTTTATCACTACGCCACCCCCTAAATTTGTTGGGATAATGTTAACTAAAAGTATTGAAACTTTCCAAAAACCGCATTATCCTTTAAATAGAGGACATACCCCAAACCGATTCTTGACAAAGCAGGTTCCACAAGGTGAACAACTCAACACTCTCTTGTCCTAAATGCGGTTCCACTAGCTTATACAAAAACGCTCATAAGGTTTTTGCGTAGTGAAGCCTTTATGTGAAACACACAACGGTAATCTCAATCACATTCTTTCGCACTTACACTCTTTCATCAATACAAGTTAACACTATCGCCGACTGCCGAACTATGTCGAAATTCTATTTCTTGTGGTCGGCATACTAACACTCGGCAGCATGAGGAGGCTGAAGAGAACGAATTTTGGTTTCACCATGTCAAATCTCAATGATTCAATTACAACTAATTTTGCCTCATTTATTAAAACGACAAATTCAGGAAGATCTGACAAAGTATTTTTAATTTTCCATGAACCGAAATAATTTGCATCCGCTCAATCTCTATGAGCTTTCTGTTATGTTTACGTCATTTTATTACCAATATAATTATCCAAAGCTTTGCAAAAGCGTTTTCCACGTTTAACACATGATTTCCCCAATCCCAAATTTGAAGCAGACATTCGCTACAAGAATCTGATAATCTATTTTATTCTAAGCACAACGTGATAGCCAAATGATTTTGCGTGATATAATAATTCTTGGTAGATTGGAAGATTCAATCGTGTGGAGGAAAGAACATGGAGAAAGAAAAGCTGGCAGTATTTTCTATAATTGGCAGAGGACGACAAAGAAAAGATAAAAAAAGAGGATATGAACAGACCAAATACGTCTTTAACCCCGGTTCTAAGGAAAATGCATACGAAACAAAAGAAACTGCATTTTTTGGGATTTCGCTTTACGAATACCTTAGCAAAAAACTAAATAACGTACCTGAAAAATTTGTTATACTTGGGACAAACAAATCTGCCTGGTCTGAACTAGTCTCACTTATCCCCGAAGAAAAGCAAGGTGAACTGAGCACAATCACCCTTTACGACAAACTGTACAATCAAGAAAATGACGACAGCAGCTTTGTTTCAAAAGAAACATTACTGGAGTGGGAAGGACTCTTAAGAGAATTTGTACCATCTATAAGATTATACATTATAGAACCTCTTGATTTCTATACTTATGTAGACATTGTATTGAAAGAAATTGATGATAATAGCACATACAAGCTCGTATTCGACTGTACACATGGATACAGATACATTCCCATAGTATTCTCATATGCTGTAATGCTTGCCAAAAAATTGCGGAAAGTGCAACAAATACGATTTTTTTACGGTGCTTTCGAAATGAAAGAACATTACAATTTTTCTGAAAATACCTCACCGGTTGTTGAAATAGATGCAGTTAATCATTTCATTGAGTTAATTGAGGCAACATCAATCTACAATGTTTCAGGCTACTTTCCAAATATACTAAGTCTTATAGGAATACCTGATATAAATGAAACTTATTTTAAACTGGAAATGAACCAAAATCCAAGAACTGAAATAATAAAAATCTCAAACAATTTAGGAACTATCTCAAACACACATAAGCACTTTTACATACGAGAAATATCCGGAAAATTACTGAAAGATTTTCAAGAGCTCGCAAACCAAGAAAAGGTGTACATGCGACTTTTTAAAAGAGCAAATTTTTTCTTCGAACATTATAATTATCTAAAAGCATTGACCCTGATATTCGAATCCACCGTTATGGTATTCACAGATGCTTATGGAATAAAAAAAGACTATCTTAGCTATAAAACACGTTCCGAGGCGATGAAAAAAATGCACCAAGAAATAAAGAATATTCACGATAAACCGGAAAGGAACATACTAATTAAAGAAAAACAAGAAGCGGAGAGTCTCAAAATCCTTAAAGCTGTTAGAAATTCAGCAGTTCACGGCTCCATTCCTCGTGTAAATCAAAAATACTTGGTTAACGAAAAGGAATTCGAAAAATTATTTACATCAGCATGCACCACATTTGAAAAGATGGTCGAAAGACTTAACAAATCAAGACAAGTTCAAAATTAAGAAACAAAAACTTTCCACAAGTGAACTTGTGCTCATAAGTGATATAGAAAAATAATACATTTCCCTTCCCGCTCACCATGGGCTTTGGCACCCTACCGAAGCCATTTTTTGTTAACTCGCTTGTTACCCCTCCTTCGTTATAGAATCTCATGTATTCACTTATCAATTCCTTGTACTATTCCTTTCTCAAATCCTCTATCCTTATTGATTCTCTCTTCGTGCGTTTGAAAAAAACTTCCCACTGCTCTCTTCTGATATTGCTACCTTTAACATGCTTCATCCCTCATCCTGATAGTCTACTTCTATGTCTATAAACGGATAAAGTGGCCTCTCCATCAATGTAAGAAATCGTTCCTTCTTTGTACTTCCTACTTCTTATCCACATGTCTGTCCCTTCCATTACTAATTCACATCATTAAGTGACAAGCCTTCTTGCGTCCAAAACTGTTATAGAGCACTAAACTAAAAAAACACTTCCTGATGACCTTACCATATCACGTCGGGGGTGTTATTTTATCTTTCCCACTTTTTGTGTAAGCCCGAAACCCCATTATTTTTTTTAAATAAATGATAACCAAAAATGCTTCTCTCGAGATGAATAAATCAACAGTTTTCTGCGTAAAATAAGGTCCTTTGTCTACAAAAATAGTTTCAACAAAATATAGTTACCAAGAATTCTTTCGCGGGTTATTAACCCTATTCATTTCCATCCCTCATAGTCACTTCTAAAACGGGCGAAATAGCCCTCGCCTTGGTAGTACTCCTCGGGCTTTCAGTTTCCATCCCTCATAGTCACTTCTAAAACCCCTCTATGAGGGTGAGGGGGTCTGGGCCTTGGAGATCCAGGGTTTCCATCCCTCATAGTCACTTCTAAAACAGAGAGAACGACAAAGGAATTGTTAATTAGCTGCCTGAACGTTTCCATCCCTCATAGTCACTTCTAAAACGGTTTTTTATGGTTTTGGTAAAAGGGAGTAAAAAAACGGTTTGTTTCCATCCCTCATAGTCACTTCTAAAACCCGGTTCGGTGGTAAACTTGTGTTTCTGAGAGTCCCTCCAGAGGAGTTTCCATCCCTCATAGTCACTTCTAAAACACAAAAAAAATAAGCGAATATTTGGTTTTATTTGATGGTTTCCATCCCTCATAGTCACTTCTAAAACCGTTATTTATGCCGCGTACAAATTGGTTTATAGGCTTTTCGTTTCCATCCCTCATAGTCACTTCTAAAACGAGCTTGAAGTACTATTTTTTTCCCGAACATAGGGCGGTTTCAGGTTTCCATCCCTCATAGTCACTTCTAAAACAGCGAATTTGAGCTCTGGAGTTTTTCCAGAGCAATGGAAACTGTTTCCATCCCTCATAGTCACTTCTAAAACGAACTTCTGCAAGATTTTGATGAGAGGGGGGTAAATTTGTTTCCATCCCTCATAGTCACTTCTAAAACGGAGATTTTTTGTTCCCTTGTACGAGATTGTTACTAAAAAATGTTTCCATCCCTCATAGTCACTTCTAAAACTTGAAAGGAGTAAAGAAGGTTTCTTATGTCGAGGCCCTGTTTCCATCCCTCATAGTCACTTCTAAAACTCTGGTCCTGGTTCTTTGTTACTTTGGACTCGGTGACATACCAGTTTCCATCCCTCATAGTCACTTCTAAAACTTATTCATCGGATAAAAGCTATAAAATAGTTGGAAAATTGTTTCCATCCCTCATAGTCACTTCTAAAACTTTACTAATTGTATATTGCGGTGATGAGGTTTTTGTTTCCATCCCTCATAGTCACTTCTAAAACTTAAGTTTTACTTAGATGAAGACAAGAACGGTGTTGTGAGAGTTTCCATCCCTCATAGTCACTTCTAAAACTTCGATAATTGCGTAGAAGAACCGTTCTGGTTTTAATATAGTTTCCATCCCTCATAGTCACTTCTAAAACCATGAAGATACACATTCCTGAGCACGTATGGCTGGTAGTGGGTTTCCATCCCTCATAGTCACTTCTAAAACAGGAGGTGAAGACAATATTCCCCCCAGCCGGGGATCTGGCCCGTTTCCATCCCTCATAGTCACTTCTAAAACCAGTAAACACGTCGAAAGAGTTTGATTATTTGGTTTCCATCCCTCATAGTCACTTCTAAAACAAAATGGAAATATTGGGAATATTACAGAAACACAAAAAGTTTCCATCCCTCATAGTCACTTCTAAAACAAAGGTTTAAAGAGTTGGTTGATTTATTGGAGAAATTGGGTTTCCATCCCTCATAGTCACTTCTAAAACAAATTTTTCGCCGATAAGGCGAATCTGCTCCTCGAAGAAAGTTTCCATCCCTCATAGTCACTTCTAAAACGGAAATAACAGTAGTTTTTGATAACATTTATGAAGCCAGTTTCCATCCCTCATAGTCACTTCTAAAACTAGAATGGTAAAGAATGGTATTAATGGTATTTTTGTTTTCGGTTTCCATCCCTCATAGTCACTTCTAAAACTAGATAAGAAAAGAGCGACGAAAGAATTGTTTGTCGAAGTTTCCATCCCTCATAGTCACTTCTAAAACGTTGTGCTCTGAAACTTTCCTTATACGATTTTGACTACGAGTTTCCATCCCTCATAGTCACTTCTAAAACTTTTTCCGGCTACGGTTGACAGAGCTTTTTGTCGACGGTTTCCATCCCTCATAGTCACTTCTAAAACTGGAGAACTCGTCGATAGCCCAGACGATTATCCAATCGAAGTGAGTTTCCATCCCTCATAGTCACTTCTAAAACACAAAATAGTGGGGGAATAAGCCCCCCCTTTTTTTTAGTTTCCATCCCTCATAGTCACTTCTAAAACCTGAAAATTAGAGGAAGTTTGGTTTATAATAGCCTTACCCCCGTTTCCATCCCTCATAGTCACTTCTAAAACGGTGGAATACACCCGTCGCGTTCCGTACCGTAGCTGGAAGTGTTTCCATCCCTCATAGTCACTTCTAAAACTTATGTATCTAACTATTGTTTTTAAAAATTTTCAGTTTCCATCCCTCATAGTCACTTCTAAAACAAAAGGGAATACCGTGGCTTCAAAAAAACTGGTTTGTTGGGGTTTCCATCCCTCATAGTCACTTCTAAAACCGAAGTAATAACAGGTGTTTACGAGGGTTTCCAGCCCTCGGTTTCCATCCCTCATAGTCACTTCTAAAACGAGGCTTCGTGATGTAATACAGTATTATAGCATTGAAAAGGTTTCCATCCCTCATAGTCACTTCTAAAACTGTATAACAGTCAGTTTCAAAAACTTAGGCGTTAGGGATTGTTTCCATCCCTCATAGTCACTTCTAAAACTGAGCTTTACCTTGACGAGACAAGAGAGAATGTTATAGTTTCCATCCCTCATAGTCACTTCTAAAACATAACGGTTAGCTTTAGTGTATCAAAAAGAGAGGAATTAGTTTCCATCCCTCATAGTCACTTCTAAAACCCTTAAAAGTATACAGTATTTTATAACAAATAGGAAAAGAGTTTCCATCCCTCATAGTCACTTCTAAAACTTATTGAAAGTTAGAGGTGATTTGGTTTTGGGAGGGAGTTTCCATCCCTCATAGTCACTTCTAAAACTTGTGAAGAATTTTTTGGAAAGCAAAAATTACAAAAAAGCAATTGGTTTCCATCCCTCATAGTCACTTCTAAAACAGGCGGAAGAGTAGAAGTGGTTATAGTTTTCGATAATATTTAGTTTCCATCCCTCATAGTCACTTCTAAAACTCCTTACGCTGCGTTCAAGGCCGTCCATAGGTTCTTCAATGTTTCCATCCCTCATAGTCACTTCTAAAACATTATTTATTTGGCGGCTGATGTAATTATCGAAATAAAAGGGTTTCCATCCCTCATAGTCACTTCTAAAACTTTTATCAACTGCTCCTGGAGCAAATTGCTCCAGGACGTTTCCATCCCTCATAGTCACTTCTAAAACTTTTTATGATAATTTAAAAAGAAAGGAGTTCTCCCTAGCAAGTTTCCATCCCTCATAGTCACTTCTAAAACGGGTGGAATACACCCGTCGGTTTTAGAACCGTAGCTGGAAGGTTTCCATCCCTCATAGTCACTTCTAAAACAGTTTTTACCAATTATTCCTGGAGCAAATTGCTCCAGGAGTGTTTCCATCCCTCATAGTCACTTCTAAAACTTTCAAGGTTAGAGGCGAGCTTGTTTGGAATAGTAATTCCGTTTCCATCCCTCATAGTCACTTCTAAAACAAATTCAAAGATTTTCCCGTGGAAGTAGAAATCATGTTTCCATCCCTCATAGTCACTTCTAAAACGGGTAACCCCCCTGGAGGAAGAAGAAGAGGCGTAAGCCTCGTTTCCATCCCTCATAGTCACTTCTAAAACAAGGGATGCAATACGCGACGTGTTCGAATCCGAATAGGCAGTTTCCATCCCTCATAGTCACTTCTAAAACTTTTCCATCGAATATGGTCGTGGTAAAGGGTAGATTGATGTTTCCATCCCTCATAGTCACTTCTAAAACGTGTCTATGAGGGTTTCCAGCCCTCATAGGCACTACCACCCCCGTTTCCATCCCTCATAGTCACTTCTAAAACGTTTGACGCTCTGGTGGGAGAAGGCATATTTTTCCTGCGTTTCCATCCCTCATAGTCACTTCTAAAACAGTATTATCAAGATGAAAGGTATCAAGATGCGGTGCCGTTAGTTTCCATCCCTCATAGTCACTTCTAAAACAAGATATCGAGTTTGTTGTGGAGGAGTAACCGTTTCCATCCGTTTCCATCCCTCATAGTCACTTCTAAAACGTATATTTCCTAGAAAAGAGAGATTACAAAAAAGCTATTGAATGTTTCCATCCCTCATAGTCACTTCTAAAACATTGCTTTTAGGTTACTTGAAGGTAACAATGAAAGTGAGATTTCCATCCCTCATAGTCACTTCTAAAACTGGAATTTGTTTGATGTTTTGAGTAACCTTACGGAAGTTGAATTTCCATCCCTCATAGTCACTTCTAAAACATAACGATTGTGTTTGAAAATTTAGAGAAGGAAACCCTTGAAATTTCCATCCCTCATAGTCACTTCTAAAACCTCCAGGGCTATTCCACGGGAAAATCCTTGATTTTTCATTTCCATCCCTCATAGTCACTTCTAAAACTTTAGTTTTTATTTGGACGAAGACGCGAGGGGAACCACCAGATTTCCATCCCTCATAGTCACTTCTAAAACAGTTATTTTATGATAAGTTAAAAAAGAGAGAGTTCAGTCATTTCCATCCCTCATAGTCACTTCTAAAACCCGTCGAAAAAGAGGTGCCGGTAAGAAAGTTATTTTATGATAATTTCCATCCCTCATAGTCACTTCTAAAACCTATTTTATCAAGTAGAGATTGACTGAATATAAACAATAATTTCCATCCCTCATAGTCACTTCTAAAACGGAAAAAATTCTGAGCGTCGGGAGCCTTCAGTACTTCTCGAATTTCCATCCCTCATAGTCACTTCTAAAACAGTTTTAATCCGCGGCGGTAAAATCACCGCCGTGGGTGAATTTCCATCCCTCATAGTCACTTCTAAAACCCTAAGGAAATTGTAAAGTATTTTTTGGAAAATAAGAATTTTGAAAAGATTTCCATCCCTCATAGTCACTTCTAAAACAGAAAAGTACCAAAGAACTGTTTGTTGAGATGTTGATTTCCATCCCTCATAGTCACTTCTAAAACAAAGATTTGCGGCCGAGCTGAAGGCCGCGTTAGAAACGGTGCATTTCCATCCCTCATAGTCACTTCTAAAACGAAGAAGAGTTGCAAAAATTGTTTGAAGTTCTTAACAGTGTATTTCCATCCCTCATAGTCACTTCTAAAACTCGTAAGACCCTCATAGATATTATACCATTATTTTTGTTAAATTTGACAGTTACATTTGTAAAAATTGAAAAGCTCGTATTTATGCTGAACA